>Ga0209201_1000569_pt1 | contig 50207 bp, 40 predicted proteins | sample AD_UKC055_MetaG_FD_184411 | JGI IMG/M metagenome (GOLD analysis project Ga0209201, IMG submission 184411) | Active sludge microbial communities of municipal wastewater-treating anaerobic digesters from USA - AD_UKC055_MetaG (SPAdes) (version 2) | ecosystem: Engineered > Bioreactor > Anaerobic >... | reverse complement strand
GAGTTTGGCATCGTCGCCAACGTCGGCATGGCCTGGCATTTCGGCGGGCCCGGCATCATTCAGGCCGGACACGCGATGGACGAGAACGGCTTCACGCTTCAAGGGCTGGAGGTCTCGGTGTCGGGTTCGGTGGACAGATATTTCGGATACGACCTTCAATTCGATCTTGCTCATCTGGAGTTGAAGAACGCCTATATCACCACGCTGTCCCTTCCGATCAACATGACGGTCAAGGCCGGGTACATGACGGTTCCTTTCGGACGACAGAATCAGCATTGCCTGCACTCATGGAATTTCGCCTCGCCCTCGCTGGCGCACACACGATTCATGGGCGAGGATGCATTTTCGGGACTGGGAGCGGAACTGTCCTTTCGTATACCACTCCCATGGGCAATGATCATCGGCGCCCAGTTCCTGGACGCGCACAGCCGCACCGGACTGCGTTCCGCGACATTCGCGCGCGTCGACGACACCGGCTCCGGAAGGCTGGATGGAATGGAAGACTTCGTCTACACCGCAAGGATGGACAACACGTTCAGAATCAAGGACAACTGGCTGCTCGCCTGGGGTCTTTCCGGAGCATGGGGCCAGAGCCCGCTGGCCCCGGACAGCAGATCCGACCTCTACGGGACAGATATCTACCTGAGGTATGCACCCGACTCTCCGGGGACGAAGCCGCTGTTCGTGGCCTTCACGCTGGAATACATGTTCCGCCGCATGCATTCCGCGGATGGGATGCCGATGGATCACGGCGGAGTGGCCCAACTGGACATCCAGGTGACTGAAAACTGGGCGGTCGGGGCGCGCGGCGACCTGACCATGATGCTTGCCGGCGCATCTCCCGACCCGGACACCATGCCCGACCTGCAGTGGCGCTTTGGCACATCGGTCACGTTCATACCAACGCATATGTCGAAGCTGCGCCTGGGGTACGACCTGGGCCGACGACAGGAAAATGATGCGATCTACCACGCAGTGCTTCTGCAACTCGAGGTCGCCATCGATACACATGGAGAGCACGAACACGCGCATTGAAACTGAAGCTACGGCCCCGACGTGGAAGAAGCCGCGGGAACAGCCGATTCAACTTCATCAAGAAGCACGTGGACGGTAGTGGTCTCGCCGGCGACGATCCTGACGGTAAAGGTGCGGGTGACGCCGTTGTCACCGTATACCGTGACCTCGTGGATTCCGGCCTTCAGGTCGAGTTGGGTTGTCGGAAGCCTGACCCGGTCCCATCCGTCGATCAGCGCCTTCGCCGGACTGGTCGACGTCATCCCGAGAAATCCGATCTGGTCGGCTGGATGGAACACGTCGCGCATGGGAAGCGGCTCGACAAGGCCACGCACCAGTCCGCGAAGCTCGGCCACAAGTCCCACCAGCACCGGCTGTTTTTTGAAGACCTGGTCGGAAACGAAGAATCTGCTGAGTTCACGTCCGTCGGCACTGAAGAACTCCCACCGGGCCATGTCGGTGGGCGCGGCGGAATCCGCCGCCCGACCGACCGTGGCGTCTGCCGGCGCCTGAATCGACCACGCGCCGGCCGCCCTCAGCCGGGCGATAGCCTCATCGGCATCGGCGCCTCCCAGAAGCGCCACCCGCTCGCGCTGGGCGGTTCTGCAACCTGTATCCTTGACAAGCGTGACGACGACAGTCGAACCACGTACCGTCACATCGTAGTAAATCGAGGAAAACGGGCCCACGCCGCCGTCACGCGTCACCCTGATGAACGAACCGTCGGGAGGCCAGTCGTCCTGCCCGGCCGGGATCGCGACAGCGGCTGCTGGAACGACGATGGAAACCACCCCCATTAACACCGCCAAAACGCGAAATCCGGTTATAATCCTGAGCGCCATGAGACACCTGATACCATTGATGGCCATCGTAATTCTTTCGACCGGCACGGCCCTGGCACAGACTATACCACCAACCGCCGACACCTCCGAGTGCGCGGTGATTCCCGCCCCGTCACGCGTCGAGCTTGAACCCTGGCTGGCCGGTTCGGCCTGGCGGGACGCCCTGCGATTCTACACGAAGGGCCTGCACGACAAGGCTTACAAATCCTTCTCAGCGACCTGGGTCAGGCTGCGCGGTGAACTTGAAAAGGCCTTCGCCGGACGCGATTGTGACTACGATGAAGTGAACTCCACGCTTAACGCGAGGGTGTTCAAGGCGCCGCCGGACATTATCCCGCACGACGAGGAATTCGGAATGCCGGTGCCGGTGGCGCTGGCGGCCGCGGACGCGGCATGCCGGGCCGGTGATGTCGCGAAGTCGCTGGACTGGCTCGAACCGGCCGCGGTGTCGGGAAACGTGAGTGCCCTCGCGGCACTGGTGGTCCTGGAATCGAAGCGGTCTCCGGAAACCGCGCTCGCCAGGATAACGCGTTCCGACACAATCACACCTGAACTAGCCCTCGCCGGCTGCATCGCGTCGATGAGGGCCGGGGACATCCGAAAGGACTGGTGCGCGAAACTCGATATGGCCGCGGACAGCCGACAGGGTCTGGAACTGGTCAGAATCGCTCGTGAACTGATCGAGACCGTTCCGGCGTCGAACGGGGAAGCCCGATGAGGAAGGTTGAGCCAACCGATGCCGAAAGGGACAGGTTCGAGCGGGACTGCCTGGACTACGGCCTCGCCTGGAAATGTGTCGACTGCGTGCACTACGACGCCACGCGAAGGAGATGTTCGTTGGAATATCCGGTCTCGGATTTGATGAAAGCGTCCAGCTTCGACACGCCCCAGGGTACATACGTCTTCTGCAAACACTTCGAGTTGATATGAACGACGTCCGCAGCCACGAAGATGCCCGTTTCAGAATCCTGGTGACGGGAGCCGGCGGCCCGGGTGCGGTCAACCTGACCAGAAGCCTGCTGGCCTTCCCCGAACCGGTCTTCACGATCGGCACCGAGGCAAGCGAGTACTACAGACACATCGCATTGACGCACGTCACCGAACTGGTGCCACGTTGTTCGGACGAAGACGCCTACGTTCAGGCGGTTTCGGTCCTGTGCCGTCGCTACGATGTCGACCTCGTGATGCCGAACTCGAGTCTCGAGATGATGGTGCTGACGCGCAACCGCCAGCGTATTCCGGCGGCGATGAAGGTGCCCTCAGTCGCCACCCAGGAGATCTCGGCGTCCAAGTGGCTGACGTATGAGCGCTGGAGTGGCGATGGAATTCCGGTTCCATCGACGATGCTGATCGAGGATCGCGAAGACGTGGCCCGCGCGTTCGATTCCATCGACTCCAGACCGCTCTGGTTCCGCGGAGCCGACATACCGGGAAGGGGCATCGGAGGGGCAGCGCTTCCTTGCTCGTCGGTTGAACAGGCGGTGGGATGGATCTCCTTTTACAGCGGTTGGGGCTCATTCATCGCGTCCGAATACCTTCCCGGCGACAATCTGACCTGGCTCGGCGTGTTCGACCGCGGTCGACTGGTGTCAAGCCAGGGTCGCAAGCGTGACGCGTACGTCATCCCGCATGTGAGCCCGAGCGGTATCACGGGCGCCCCCGCCATCTGTCACACCGTCTCGCGAACCGACATCAACGAACTGGGTCCCCGCTGCGTCCTGTCGATAGACCCGGCCTTCGACGGCGTCGCCTTTGTTGATTTCAAGTGCGATGTCGGTGGAAGCCCCAGACCTACCGAAATCAACGCCGGCCGCTTCGGCACCACGAACCATTTCTACACGGCGGCCGGTTTCAATTTCCCGTGGCTGCTGGCGCGTCTGGCGCTTGGAATTCCCGTTGATCCGGATACCCCGCGCGAAAACGTTCTTCCCGACAATCTGTACTGGGTAAGGACTCTTGATGCCGGTCCCGCGCTGCTGAGAAAGACGGAAGATGGTCTGGAGCCGATCCCGCGTCTGGGATGAAATCAGCCTGCCCCCTATTCCTCGGAAGGCTCTCCAGGTTCCTGAAGTCGAACATTCGCCCTGATGCCGGCACGATCCATCGGCCTGACCCCGACCGAATTGTCCTCCATGAACTTGCCGCCGATCGTCCTCGCCGGCTGCACGGCATTTGACGGTCTGACCAGACCGGACGGATTTCCGACCTTCGAAATGGCCGGGTTGATGTTGACCCCGCCACCCGACTCGCCGCCGGTTGAGTCCTCTTCATTCCCTTCCGGCTGGCGGATGACCTGATCCGTTCTTTCGGCCGGCTGATTCCTTGAACCATCTTCTTCGGAGGCGGCACGGTCACCTGTTGAGGTACGTGACGGTACCGTCCTCTTCGGGACTGTACGGGTCCGGGTCACCGGTTTTTTCGGCGCCGGTTTCTCCTCCTGGTCTGCTTCGGACGGGCTGTCATCCAGGGCCTTGAAATCGTCATCGGTTACGCCCGGCCTGCGCGGCATGCAGTTCGGGTCGGCGAGGGTTCCGGTGCAGACCAGACCATAGAAACGCCCCGACCTGGCGGACTTCCAGCGGGGATCCATCTCAAGCAGCGTCTTCAGGAACCTGTTGGGCTGCTCATCCGAGCCCCTGGCCTTCTTGTCGAAAAACGCGTCGCTGACCGCAAATGCCAGCTCGACCGTTATCTGGGATTTGGACATGTTGCGGCCGGCCATCAACCTGATGACCGAATTACCCTCGACCATCGCGCTGATGTCCTTTCCGTCGATCTTCAGTTTCTCGAAATAAACGACCCTGGAGTCCGCGCCGCCCGCGCCTCGCCGCCCCTGCTTGAGAGCTCCTATGCTGGAACGCTTGTCGATGATGATCGACGCCTCCAGCGAGCCCATGGAAATGTCGGTAAGAGCGATCGCGCCGGCCTGTTTCGTGGTCAAAACAGGATCCTTTGCCACTAGATTGGTCGCATTGATCTCGAACTGTCCCTCGCTGCCCGACAGACCAGCCTCAAGGTCCCACAGCATGTGGCCGCTGCCGGACCTGATAAGACCTGCCAGCGACAGTGGGCCTGCGGACAGTCCGGCCGGAAGTGGAAAGTCGACGATCTCGTCGATGGTGACGTCGACCGTTTTGTCGATCAACTTGATCCGGACCGGCCCCAGCCATCCTTCTCCGTTTCTGGCGGTCACCTTGAAACTGGGAGAGCCGAACAGGGTCGAGAGCAGCCCGACCTTAACCACGAGCCGGTCGAGTTCGACCTTTCTGGGCTTCTCGGTGCGGCTTCCATCTGGCGCGACGATGACCGATGGTGGCAGGGAGAGGCTCACGCCATCCATGGTGATCCTGCCGAAGCCGCCGGCGCTGACGTCCGAAATCGACAAAGACATGCCGGCCTCGGCAGCCTTCGATTCGATAAACGACTTCAGACGGTCCGACGGCAGCGTGAAGCCGATCGACACCACAAACACCACCACGCCGAACAGCGACATGCCGGAAATCTTCAGCACCTTCTGCGTCCGGGGGTTCCTGATCCAGTCCATTGCCATGACCAGCTCCAGTATCGAAAGCCTATTCGGCCTTCACGGAGGTCTCGCTGTATCTGAATGTCGAGATGCCGACACTCGAGCGGACCCGATTCTTGTCGTTGAACTTCCGGGACATTTCGACCTTGGTGACGAACAGGAGCGACTCGCTCTTCTCGACCGCGTCCAGGAACCGCATCAGGTCGGCGTGCGGAACCTCCTTGAACTCCAGCGTCTGTTCTTCCTGAATGTAGCCGGAGGCCGTCTTCTTCTTTGCCTTCGATGCCTTGCGCGACTTCACCAGGTCAACGGGAGTCTCGACGGTTTTTCCCTCAAAGGAAACAATGTCGGCGAGCCTGGTGCCCATGGCACCCGACACGCTCTCGCTGAGCTCGATGTCTTTCAGGATCTCATTGGCCATGACCCTGACCGAGTCCTTGTTCCCCTTGACCGCCTCTTCGACCGCGCGTCGACGATTCCTGTTCTCGATGTATGAAGGCGCCATCGCCTTCAGATCGATCAGTATCTTCCTGTCTGCCTCGATGTCCTCACGAATGCCGGAAAACACAGCGGAAACGCCGAACCAGGCACCAGCGACAATCACCAGCGACAAAGCAAGGCCAAGGAGGCCCACAAGCCTGCGTTCGCGCCCCGAAAGACGGCCGACCATCGATGAAAGCGACTCGAAAATATTCATCTACTCACCCCCGCCCTGCTCGACCGGCGCCGCCTCGGATTCGGTCGTCCCGTCCTCACGTGCCGCGGAAGCCGGCGCCGAGGCTGCCGAGCAGTCCACCGTCATTCTGATGGAAAAACGCAGCCATCCCTGGTGACGCTGGAACTGGATGCGATCCGTACTCTCGTTCACGATGTCCGAGAAGCAGGGGTCGGCCTTCAGTCGGTCAATCAGTTCTTCAACCTTCTCGATGGATTCAGCCTCGCCCTTGAACGAAACCTGACGCGGCTCAACCCTGATGTTCTCGAGCTCCATTGCCCAGCCCAGGTCCACCTCGGTTTCCATCAACTCGCCGCTGTCGGTCAACGCGGCCGCGCCCGCTTCTTCGCCCTGGACTCCGGTGGGTTCGATCTGGACCCCGGCCGGGTCTATCTCGACGCCGGACTCACCTTCGCCACCGCTGCCACCGCCACCACCACCGGCGCCGCCTGCCTGCACCACGGCCTTGAATATTTTTTCGAGCGTCCCAACGCCGGTCCAGGTCGGGAACAAGCCGATTTCCTCGCGCGCGCCCGATCTGACGGTCGCAAGCGCGGAATCAAAATCCGATACGTCCTGTTCGAGAATCCTGGACGCGTATTGAACCAGTTCCGCCTCAATGGCCTTTCGATCATTGACGAGGCCGGCATAGCGCACTGCAGCCCACCCGATTCCGAGCAACGCGAACAGAACGAGCGATGCCGCGAAGAATCGCGCCTTCTCGCGCAGAAGGCCGGCGGCTCCCTGAGCGCCGAACTGCCCGACCCGGAGGTTCAGTGACGCCGGCCCGGAAGAGGCGGCCACACCGGTCGCCAGGGCGAGTACCCTGGTCATCGACGAGTCGAGACCCTGACAACCCTGAGCACCGGGGAAACCGGAGGCGGCCGGATCGAATTCGACGCACTGAAGTGAGAGAGCCTCGGAAAGTGCGGCGGCCACGACTCCGGCGCCAGCTCCGGCAACGTGGACGATGTCGAGGGCGGCCCCTGCCTCGGAAGCCGCGGCCATGCTCAACAGCACCTCGCGCATGAACGGAACCCCGACCTCTCCACCGGAGAGCACCGCCGACGGCAGGGACAGGGCACGGCTCAGGACTACATCACGACCCCGGCAGACGAGAAACTCGACGCTGCCCCCGTCAATCCACACGAACATGCGGTTGCGGTCGTGTTCAGCATCTTCCTCGACGAACGGAATCAGCGAGGCCAGCTCAAGCCCTTCGACGCCGACGTGCTGCGGATCAATCCCTTCTGCCTTCCAGGAATCCACGAACCTGGCAAGGGTATCGGTCCTGACACCGACCGCCACCACATCGCCACCGTCCTCGCCGGCTTTCTCGAACGCAATGTGCAGTTCCACATCCAGCCCGGTCGGAAGCGTCCCCGCCAACTCGATCGGGAGAACCTCGGCGATCTTCGCGCGGTCACGGAAGGGAAACGTCAGCCGCCGGACAAATGAGGACTCACCCGGGAATGAAACCACGACCGAATCGGACGTGGAAAGTCCGGGCACCAGAACCCGGTTCAACCCCGTGGCAACCGTTTCGAGCGTTGTCGGCGACGTGTTCTCCCCTTCCGGGGGGACATCCTGGCCGCCAGCCGGCATCAGTTCGAAGGTATGAACCGATTTCAGCTCAAACTTCCGGAGCCTCGTCTCGACGACCGCCGCACGAATGGTGCGGCCGGCGCGCGTCAGTGCAATTACTCTGTGACCCATGTCAGTCCTGTTCCTCCCTGTCGGAGGCCTGTGCCATACCCCTGTCCGTTCCGTACCCCAGGTTCGGTTTGGATGAAGAGTCGAACCCCCTCTCCTTCCAGGAAAGCCACGCCGTGGAACCGACATCAATCACGGCACTCATCTCGTGCCCGGATTCGCCCACCCATCCACGCGAGGTTACTCTCAGTACGTTACTCTTGGTTCCCGCCTGTGCCCTGAGGGTCTCCGCGTTCACAAGAATCAGCTGATTCAGCGGCGCTGGCAGGCGCGACCAGAATCCGACGAAATCGGCCGCCGAATTGAATGCCGGCATGTTCAACTGCGACTTCATGATTCGACACGTCTCGAACAGATACATAGCCTGATCCATGATCGACCCCGGCGCCATGTAGTTGTATCCGCAGACCGCATATTTGTCCGTGGTCAGGCTGTCGCACACCAGCGCCTTGATCAGATAGGGGTCGGCCTCGTTCACATTCACTTTTTCCGTGTTGTAAACCGTCAGCATGTTGCTGAACCGGCAGTACAGATCGTCGGTGACTCCCTCGATCATGAGCAGTTCGTTCAGGGAGTCCATCTTCGCGTTCCGTGTGCGGTATCCCCATCTCGAATAACTCTGGTTCTCGCCGGCGCCGGCCGTTGAAAGAAGGTTGCCGTTCGAATCGACGTCCGATCTGGAATCGTCCGGATCTGCCCAGTCGATTATGTTCATGATCAAATCAACGGCCTTCCGGTCCATGCCGGTCATCGGCGCCTCGTCGATCTGCCCTGCAAGGATCGGATACAGTTTCGAGAAAACCGCTCGTTTTTCCTTATCGGAACTGCCTGAATTCACATTGATTCTGGAATCCTCGGGATCGATTTGCAGTTCGAAGCCACCTTCCTCGATTCCCACGCCCCGGACCCCGTCCAGGTTCATCAGCTTGAACCCCATGAACTCGAGCGAGGACGATGTGAAAACCTCGACGAACTTCGGCGCGAAACGCCACAACTCGAGCCCGGCCGCCCGCCCGGACAATCCGAACGACGCCAGGGCCTGATCCACCATCTTCTGGGACGTTATAACCAGTCGTCCAATCTCCATGCCCGACCTGGCGTGGAAATATGCCTGGGTACGTTTTTCAAGGTTGGTCGCCACCCTGATGTCCACGCGGGTGCGGTAGGTGAACTCCGCCGAAAACGCGGCCAGGATGGTAAGTCCCGTAAGCACGATTATCAGCGCGACACCCCTGTTTCCGCCCTCACGCATCCCGACACCTAGAAGTTAAGCGGCTGCCTGATGTGAACCGGCACCTGGGTCTCGAAGGGGAATTCATTCCCGTCGGAGTCCTCAAGCACCACCCTGATGTAAACCCTTGCCGGCAACTGATATTCCTGAAGCATCTTCTCCTGAGCCTGCTTCATGAACTTCGACCCCTGCGGGGCCACTATCGGCGAAACCTCACCGCCCAGTCCGGCTTTCCTGGCCTCCTCCATCTCGACCTTCCACTCGTCGACCCAGTCTTCCTTCTCCTCGTCCCAGTAACTCAGGCGGAACTCACGGACACCATCGGCGATCACTTCCTCGACGCCGCCCTTCTCTGGATCCAGGTCAAGGACCGCCTTCTCGCGACGGAAGATCACGTCCTTTCCGTCGAGACTGCCGAGCCTGTATTCCACCAGAGCCTGATCCGATTCCCGCGCACCGCGACGCCTGCGCTCGTGGCTGAAGGTGGTCATCATCAATCCTTCCTCGCGGCCGTCGAACAAGGTCTCGAAAGCCGGTTCCGACGGATTGACGTGATTCGACAGGAATGCCATCGAGATGTCGGCTTTCATGTGCGACAACAGAACCTGTGCCGAGTGGTTCAATTCCTCGACGCGCGTGATCCTGTCGCGTGACTTCATGGTTATGCTGATCGACTGGTACATCATCAGCGCGATGACAGCGACAAGACCGACCGAGATCATCACCTCAAGCAGCGTGAAGCCGCGGCGCGACGACTCGATCCGGATGTGACGCGAAGTCCTCACTGCTGTCCTGTCCCCTTCAACGCATTGATGGCGTCGTCGATCTGCCTGTTTCCCGTGTTGGCGGGCGCGCTGCTGTTCACCATTCCCGAAGCCTCGCCCGCCTCGCGAGCCATCTCGGCGTCGCGCATCGCCTGAACCTCCTCCTCGGGAAGCGACACGATGAACGTCTCGACCTTGAAATCGCGCTGTTTCCTGGGGCCGTCGTCCCACGTCATCGTGACCGTCAGCTTCCTGGTCCGCATCGCGACCTGATCAATGATCTGCGGCATGTAGCTGGACAACATCGTTACGCCCATCATCAACTGGGAAAGATTGATATTGCACAGCGACATGATGTCCCCGGCCATCGGCCCGAAAAGAGGGGCCAGAGCAGCCATTCTGCTGACGTCGAAGCCAGCCGCCGCGCCGGAAGGAAGCCCGTCCTCGCCGGCGCCCATCATGCCGCCCATGTCGCCGGTGAACGTTTCCAAGCCAGCCTGTATCAATTCCTGCATCTGCGACGGGTCGAGGTCCATCGCCTCCAGGTCGTATGAGCAGTCGAACACGTCGTCGAACTCGTTGGGCAGTTCGCAGTCCCTCCCTTCAAGGTCGTTCGACGGAAAACCTTCGCGCACGTAATAGGCCTGAATGTCGTTGACGACGCTCTCCATCAGATATGACGCGGTGGTCATCCTGGTGATTCTGGAAACCTGAGTCATCGCGGTCGAATTCCCGAACGTGATGATCGCCAGCCCCATTGCAAGGATGGTCAGCGAAATCAGGACTTCGGTCAGGGTGAATCCACGCGCCGCGGAAACCCGCCCGTCTCTTCGCGTCCGATTCTTTCCGCCCCGGCAGAGCATCACGATCCCCTTGCCGACCGGCCGTCAGTTCGCGGCCATCAACGACTCGTAATCGAGTTCTTCCTTGTGGATGACGCCGATTCCCTTCAGCGGCACCGTCTCAATCGTGTAGACATCCTCGCCACGCTCGATGAACACCAGCGCCTTCTCAACGTAACCGCTCGGAAAGAAATAGATCTCGGCGGTGCCTTCCTCGGTCGGTTCATCCTGGTGCGAAGTCATGACGCGCTTGAATTTGATCCCGGTGGGCAGCGCGGTCTTCTTAAGGAGATCGTCGCGTACCCTTGCGCGATGGCGCTTCAGTTCCGCGACTTCCTCCTCGGTCAAGTCCTCCAGGGACAGCTCCATGGCCGCTTCGTCATCCGCGCCGGCGACACCACCCATCTCCCAGATCTGGGCCGCCATGGACCCGCCGTCAAACGGATTGGCTGCCGCCCACTGGTTGACCGCAGTTTCCTTTTCGTCCTTGTCCTTCTCGTCGTCCGTGTCTTCCTCTTCTTCGTCCTCTCCGGGGAGAATGGCGATGCCCCCGCAGTTCTGACTGGTCTGGACGCGCTCGACCCACCATGACGACGAATCGAAATCAAGAATCAGCCGATAGGTTCCGTTGTTCAGGACCGCTGTGTCGTACGTGTACCTGATGGCAGTCGCCAGCCTCGCGGCCGCGGTGCTGGCATCCGCGCGCCTGACGCTGCGTATGGTCACCGCCCCGGCCACCGACATCATGATCGCTATCGCGATGACCGCGAGCAGCTCGAGGACCGTGAAACCTGCCGGTACACGCCTTCGCATCCTGAACGACCCTCCCGTAGCGTCACCTTTCGTAGTTACAGATGTCGTCTTCGGTACCCTGTCGCTTGTCGGGCCCGTTGGAACACAGGTCGTACTCGCGATCGCTGTCCGTGGACGGGTAGACGTACACGAACTCGACGTTCCACGGGTCCTTGAGCTGCTTAGGCTTCAGCAGCGCGCCGGGACCCTGGGTCAACACGTCGAGCGACGACGGCATGTCCGCATCGACGGAGTACATCGTGATGGCGTTCTCGATCGTGCTGAGTTGGGCCGCCGCCGACTTCACCCTTGCCTTGTTGAGCTGCGGGACAACGCCGACGCCGACCGCGGTCGCCACGATACCGATGATCGCGATGACGACCATGATCTCGATCAGTGTCATGCCTCTGGACGCCGAGACCGCCGACAGGCGCCTCTTGAGAATCTGCCTGGTTTCCATATTCGTTCTCCTTGCCTGGAAAGGCCCAAAACCGGAACAATCAGCTGCCCGAGATGAGCTGATTCATCTGCAGCATCGGCAACAGCAACGCCACGACCAGAAAACCGACCATCACACCCATCACGACAATCAGGATCGGCTCAAGAACCGCCGTGAGGGTCGATACCTTCGCGTCCACTTCGGAATCGTAGGAATCCGCCACGTTTTTCAGCATGGACTCAAGTTGTCCGGTCTTCTCGCCGATAGCGATCATGTGCGTCATCATCGGGGGAAACTGGCCGCTCGCACGCAGCGGACTGGCCAGCGAATCACCTTCGCGGACCGCGACCCTGGCGTCGTCGATCACCTTCGACAGAATCTCGTTGGAAACGATGGTGCGCACGATGTCGAGCGACGTAAGAACCGGAACCCCGGACGACAGAAGGGTCGACAAAGTCCGGCCGAAACGGGCGACCGCGACGAGACGGTTCAGGCGTCCGAAAATCGGCACCTTCAGCTTGAAGGCATCCCATTTGACCCGGCCCTTCGGAGTCGCGATCCACTTTCTGGCAAACACGATGGCGCCGATGAGAAGGGGGATCAGCACAAACCAGGTCGCGCGGAAGAAATCACTCAACCCGATCAGGATTCTGGTGGGAAGGGGGAGTTGACCACCCATGTCCGCGTACATCTCGGTCATCTGCGGCACGACGAAGATCATCATCAAAGAAACGAGACCTATCCCCATGCCGGTCATGATCAGAGGATACGCCATCGCCGAGGTGACCTTCGATTGCAGCTTGACCCCGGATTCGAGAAAATCCGCCAGTCTCTCCAGGACCACGTCAAGCGTGCCCGATGCCTCGCCCACCCTGACCATGTTGATATAAAGGTCCGGAAAAAAACGACGATGCTCGTTCAGCGCGTCCGCCAGCGAGGTGCCCTCGCGCACCTTCTCGCGCACCTGACCGAGGATCATCTTCAGCTTCTTGCGTTCCTGCTGGTCGACCAGCGCGACGAGGGCATCGGTCATCGGGATCCCAGCCCTGATCAGGGTCGCGAACTGCCTGGTCATCATCGAGATATCGGAGGGCGTGATCCTGTCGAAAATCGCGGCCAGGTCCACTTCGCGGGCAAGCACGGAGCCCTCGGTCTTCTTGCCGACCCGGGCATTCTTCGCACCCGCCTCGGTGACCTTCGTCACATAGATTCCGTCCCGCTTCAGCCTGGCGGTCAACTCGGCGACACCATCCGCCTCGGCAACGCCGCCAACCTGTTTACCCCTGGCCGAAACCCCCTTGTACTCGAAAAGCGGCATTCAAACCTCCGGGCCACGCCCGGTCATTCCTCGTCACCCTGGGTGACCCTCATCACCTCTTCCGCGGTGGTGATACCGCGACGCACCTTGTCCACGCCGTCCTGACGAAGTGTCAGCATCCCGCGGGACATCGCCATCCTCTTAATCTCGGACGAATCCGCGCTTCGCATCACGAGTTCACGAATCTGATCATCGACCCGCAAGATTTCGTAAATGGCGTTTCGACCGCTGTAGCCGGTTCCAGAACACTCGGGACAACCAACAGCGCGGTAGAAAGTATCCTCGGGGCGAACACGATCGATTCCGAGCGTCTCAAGCTCTCCGGCCGACGGTTCGTACCTTTCGCGACACTCCCGGCAGACGACACGCACGAGACGCTGAGCCACGGTCGCCAGCACCGAGCTTGCGATCAGGAACGGCTCGATGCCCATGTCGACCAGACGCGTGAAGGCAGACGACGCGTCGTTCGTGTGAAGGGTCGAGAAGACCAGGTGGCCGGTCAGCGACGCCTGGACAGCGATCTCGGCGGTCTCACGGTCGCGGATTTCACCGATCAGTATGACGTCCGGGTCCTGACGCAGGAAGGCGCGCAGACCACTGGCGAAGGTCAGGCCGATCTTGGTGTTCACGTGAACCTGTCCGATGCCGTTGATCTGGTATTCCACTGGATCCTCGACCGTCAGGATGTTCTTGTCGGGAGTGTTGATACGTGTCAGGCACGCGTACAGCGTGGTCGTCTTGCCGGATCCCGTGGGGCCGGTGACAAGGATGATGCCGTGCGGCCTGGTAATCAGTTCGTGCATCACCTCGAGCTTCTGGCCGTTGAATCCGAGGTCGGTCAGGTCGAGGATGGTCGAGGTCTTGTCCAGGATTCGAAGCACCAGACGCTCTCCGAACGAGGTCGGCACGGACGAGAGTCGAACGTCTATCTCCTTGCCCGCGATCACGCGCCGGATCCTGCCGTCCTGAGGAAGACGTTTCTCGGCGATGTTCAGGTTGCCCATGATCTTGATTCGGCTCGTGATCGACGCCTGAAAACGCTTGGGAGGACGAAGAACCTCGCGAAGGATACCGTCCTTCCTGAATCGAACGGACAGGTGCTTCTCGAAAGGCTCGATGTGGATATCGCTTACCCTTTCCTTGACCGCCTGACCGAGGATCGAGTTGACCAGCTTGATTACCGGCGCCTCGTCGGTCACATCCAGCAGGTCCCTTGAACTCTCCTCGAGGTCAGCGGCGGCCTTTTCGAGATCGCTCTCGTCGTCGCCGAAGACCGCCGACGCCGTGCCTTCCAGACCGGTAAGACGCTGGTACGCCTGATTGATTCCGTCCTCGACCATGTCGTACGTGGCCAGGACGATCTCTACAGTCGCGCCGAACAGAACCTTCAGGTCATCGACAATCGAAAGATTCAGCGGGTCGGACAGCGCCACCACGATCCGTTCGTCGCGTCGGAACATCGGAAGAACCGAATTCTCGCGCGCCCAGGTGATCGGTACCTGTTTGAGCAGGGCAAGATCGACGTCGTCAAGCGGCAGCGACGCGAGTACTTCGAGACCCAGGATTGAACCGAACGCGGCCAGAAAACGCTTCTCGTCGATCAGATCCATCTCGAGAAGCGCCTGAACAAGGCCCTTCTCGGGGTGCTGTGCCCTCGCTTCCTCGACCCTGGCCAGCGACTCGGCATCGACCAGCCTGTGCTCGAGCAGCAATCTGTTTATGAACTCACTTCCGGAACCAAGCATCTTGAGACGCTCCCGCGCCGACCGGATCTCTCCGGCACGCCGTCACTCAACAACCGGGGTAACAGAGTCCACTTCCTCGGCACTGCCTGCCGCTGACGCGGGCGCCGGGGCCGGGGTCGAAACCGCGGCAGGGGCCTGGGCGGGGGCGGGTGTCTGGGCCGGAGCCGTGCCGGTGGTCTGCGGAATCAGGCTGAGCGGGTCATAGTCGATGTCGTGCGCATCCGCCTTGCCTACCAGATCGACGTTATCGAAGCTGGTCTGCTCAAGCATCTCGCGGTCCTTCCTGACATCGTCCATCGTTCTGGCCATGTCCTCGAGCAGGCCCGTCTTTTTCCGGTAGTCGACACTGCCCTGGTACTCCTGCTTGCGCGTGGCCATGTACTCCGCGAACTCGCGCATCTCTTCCATCTTCTGGTCGTGAATCCTCTGGAGATCGGATGGATCCTCGATGATGTACGGGATGATGATCATCAACAGGTTGCGTTTCTCGACGGTCTTGACGGTACGACGGAACAACGCGCCCAGCACCGGGATGTCGCCCAGCAGCGGCACCTTGTCCACGGCCGACGTCTCGACATCGCGAATCAGGCCGCCGATTACGACCGGCTGCTGATCCTTGACCACAACGACGTTCGTCACCTTGCGCTTGGATGTGGTCGGTCCCAGGGTCGCGTCCATGGACTCGACATCGTCGAGCTGCTGTTCGATCTCAAGCCGGACGAAATTCGACTCGCTGATCTGAGGTGTGATCTTCAGTGTCATGTCCACGTCGATTCGCTGGACGTAACTGCCGTAACCGAAACCGCTGGTCAGCGTCGACAGGGCCGAAGTGGCGGTCGCGTTGCCGACAAGGCCGGGCTGGTTGAGCAGGCTGTAAGGGCCGGTACCCGAGGATGCCTGATACGGTATCTGCTTTCCGACGACGATCTCGGCTTCCTCGTTGTCCATCGTCAGGATGTGCGGCGTGGACAGGACGTTGACGTCGGAATTGGACTGAAGGGCCTGAATCGCGAAACCGTAGGACGGAATCGAGAGGGTTCCGGTCGTGCTGCCCGCGCTGCCGGTATCGACGTTCACCAGCGGTCCCTGCATGCCCAGCGCCATGCCGCCCGAGATCAACTGGGTCAGATCGAGACCGGACATGCCCAGGCCGCCCAGACCGAGCATCAACGGAACGGATTCTCCGCCGATATTCAGCGCGGTGCCAATGCTGCCGGAGATGCCGAAGTTCTTGTTCTTGTTGGAGGAAATCTCCATCACGACCGCCTCGACGTAAACCTGCTTGCGACGCACGTCGAGCTGCTGGATCACGCGCTTGATCGAAACGTAGTCCTTCAGCGAACTCTCGATGACGAGGCTGTTCGTCGGTTTGTGGGCGGTGATCTTCACCTCGCCCGAGAACAGGCTGGCCGGGCTGGAACCGCCAGCCGCGCCCTTACCCGAGGACTTCCCACGGCCTGAACCGGACGTCAGCGAGGAAAGCGTCGAGGCGACGTCCTCGGCATTCGCGTTTTCAAGGTAGTAAATGTGAATCTGGCCCTCGCCCTCGATCGGCATGTCCATCCGGCGCAGCAACTTGTCGATCTTCAGGTACGCCGCCGGGGTGGCGACTATGATGAGCTGGTTCGTGCGCTCGTCGGCAATGACCTTGGACATGATCGCGGCGCCCTCGGGCGTGTTGATGCCACCCTCGTCGCCGGCCTGCGGACCCGCGCTCTGGGTCGGCTTCCTGCCGCCCGAGGCGCTGCCCGAACCCTTGTCGCCGAATATGGACGTAATCAGCGTGGCCATCTCGGACGCGGACGCGTATTGCACTGGCCGGACCCAGATCTTCTCGCGTCCGGTCGGCACGTCCAGTTCCTGGATGAACTTCAGCATCCTGACGATGTTGCTTCCCAGATCGGTGATTATCAGTGAGTTTCCGGGCTGATAGACCGACACGTCACCGGCGGTGGTCTTGAACTTGGTCAGAACCTGGGCCACGTCGTTGACGTCGATATGCTTCAGGACGACGATTCTGGTCACAAGCCTGTCCTCTGCCGGAACCTTCTCGCTGTCCGAGTAAATCGGAACCACCTCGGTCTTCGCCTTGTTCGTATCGACGATCTTGTAGAAAGCACCGGAGGGAACGACCGTCATGCCGTTGATGTCGAGCGTTGCCAGAAAAGCCTTGTAACCTTCGTAAACGGTTACCGGAGTCGTGGACAGGATATTGACCTTGGCCGTCGAAAAATTCTGCGGAAGCATGAAATTCCGCTGGGTGATGCAGGCAAAGAACTTCACGACATCCTTCAGCGGGGCATCCTCGAAGTCGATGCTGATCTTCGCGTTCAGGGGCAGCGGTTTACACTTCGCATCCATCTGGAAGTTCGTCTTCCAGGACACCACTTCCTCGACTTCCGGGGGAATCCCGGTGGGCGACGCGGCGGGCTGCACCGTGGCCTGACCCTGCGGCGGCTTGACGCCGACCTGGGGATTGATGGACGTGGAAGGAGCCGTCTGTGTCGCCGGCTTCGTGCCACCCGCGCCGGGCAGTTCCGGCGGAGGCAGGCCGCCCCCGGGAGGAAGGACCTGGGCCGACTTCCCGGCGTCCTGGGCAATCGCGTCGCTGGACGCCGACGCCAGCGACACCAGGGCCACCAAAGCCGTCATGCTGAAAATTCCCGTTCTGGCCGTAAGCCGGAAGACCGGTTTCATATGAGCCTCACTGAATGGTGTAATTCATCGTCACTTTCTTACCGCGACGAACGACATCTATGGCTATCTGCGAACTGCTCCGCAGTGATTCAAACAACTGAATCGCCTTGTTCGGGGTATCGATCTCCTCGCCGTTGATCCGCTGGAGAAGGTCCCCGGACTGCATGCCGAGCGCCTTGTACAGACTGTTCGGCCTGATGCCGACCAGCCTGAATCCGGCGTACTTGCCACCTTCGTAGTTCGGAACAATCCTGGCCTGCATTCCGAGCTTGGTGAGATCCTGGAGTTGCTCCTCGAGCATGTTGCGGTCTATCTGATAGTCGTACGGGCCCTTCTTCTGGATACCGGCCGCGTACGCGTCGCCACTCTCGGCCGGCGCAGTTCCCACGGCCGCGGCCGCCTGTGTCGCGCCCCTCGGCGCCGCCCGATCGACCGCTTCGTCCCATAGTGTGACGACGCTCAGATTCTCGCCCTGGCGCAACACGATGTACCGTGCGTGAATCTCAAAAACCTCGACGATTTCATTGAGCATCTGCCCTGTCCGGACAAGTCTTGGCTTCTCATCGAGCGTAATCATCGCGAGGGAGTCGGCGGCCTTGGTGGACATCATGGTGCCAAGGAGCCTCACGTTCAAACTGATCGCCGCGCCACCACCCTGACCGGTGCCATCGCCTTCACCCGGCTCACCCTCCTCGACGGTCACCTCGGGCTCGGCATTGAAGATGTTCCTTTCGGAAGTAACGCTGAGGATTGAGGTACCGAAGGACGGCCTGACCACTACCGGCACGGGGGTCGGCAAATCGCCGCCCTCGCCCGACTGTTCGGAACCAGACGCCCCTCCCATCAGCACGAACCCGAGCGCCTCGGAGAACAATCCCGCGGCTAAAAACGCCCCGACGGCGATCACGCCCAGGGTCGCCACCCAGAAGTGTCTTCGAATGAATTCCTGCATTGCGGCCCGCTCCAGGGCATAAATCCGGGGTCAATGTTTGCAAGTTGCATACCATCGGCCCCGCTCGAAACGGATTCGATTGCTGTGGCTATCTTTACGCAAAGTTACAAGACGTCATGTCGTGGAACCGCTTTTCAAAAAGGTGACCTGCCGCGCGCGCGACCCGCGCGGAGATGACATTTTGGCAATCGGACGGCGCGGAACACGCAATTGTGACAGGGCGAAAAAGCGGTCGGTCCAGCGTCCGACACGGTTTGACGGTTCGCGCTTCAGTTCGGATAATACCTTGGTTTGCTGTTCAGGCAGAAAGGCCCGGGGAAGACCTCGTGAAGAATCGTTCAGACCTGTCGATCCTCAAATGCTTCCGTATCGGGTCAGGGCCGGCGCGACGCGCGATTCCGATGCTGCTTGCGGCATTCATGTTTGTCGGATGCGACTATTCTTCGTTCATGCCGGATCGCGACATTCCGGATGTCGAACATGACGACCTGCCTTTCGACCCGCCCGATGACTGGGTGCCTTCCGATGACGGCAGCGCCGGTTTCATCATCACCAGCGCGACTCCACTGACCGGGCCCGTCCGCGGTGGAACCAGGGTGACAATCGAGGGACGCGGCTTCAAGTCCGGCTCCACCGTCTTCTTCGGCCCACTCGAAGGTCTTCAGACAGTGGTCGAAAACGAATTCACGATCAGGTCGACCTCGCCGGCCTGGACCGGATACAGCGAGACCGTCGATCTGTATGTGGTTCGTCCCGACGGAAAGAAGACCGTTCTTCGACCAGGCTTCCGCTATCAGTCGCCGGTCGTCGTGGCATCGGTGCACCCGCGGGCGGGACCGACGATGGGTGGCACTCCGATCACCGTTTCCGGATCCGGCTTCGGACCCGACGCGACCGTGGTCGTGGACGGAAGGGCGGCACTGAAATCGATCAGAATGGACGATGCCACGATACTGGCCGTAACCCCGCCAGGCGAATCGGGCGATGTGGACGTCACGGTGGTTACTGGCGACACATCAACGGGCCTGGGCAGAGGCTTCGCCTACTTCGATCCTCCGACCGAACTGGTCTGCAGCCCGACGATCGTCGACATGGACGGCACGTCGGGTGATCGGCTTTCCATGATTCAACTCTCCGGACTTAACCTGAACGGGATTGACTCTATCTCCCTGTCGAATGGAAAGGTTGCGTCGTTAGCGGTCGAAGGTCCGGAATCCGCTGGATTTGTCGCGGACTTCAGCGGAGTGGAAGGGGGCGGCCCGGTGGACGTGACAGTCGCCGGTCCGGGAGGAACCGTGGTCACCCGCTCCTGCTTCACGGCGCTCGAAAAAGAAGATATCGACTCGCCCGCACTGAAGATCCACGCGGTGAAACCACAGTATTCCCCGCTGTCCGGAGGCATCTCGGCAACGATGACGGTGACCGGACTGGACAGCGGAAATCCTTCGTCGCTCCTGGCAAGGGTCGATGGCGTGGCGACTCCGGTCAATGAAGTTCCCGACATGAACACCGTCGTTTTCACCGTGCCCCCGGGCGCACCTGGTCCGGCCGATGTCAAACTTGAATCGCCCACGGAATCCGCAACCATCGGCAAGGCTATCACGTACAGAACCGACGCCGCGGTAACCGGGGTTTCTCCACCGAACGCACCGTCGACAGGCAGAACTCCGGCAACGATCGTCGGGCATGGTTTGTCCGGGGCGGTCGAGGTGCTGGTGGGGCCCCTGCCGGCCAGGATCGACGGGACGCCGGCAGACGACGCCATCCAGATTACCCTGCCGGCCGCCGGACCTGGAGTTCACGACGTCACCGTCACTCTGAGGGACGGCACCACGCTGGTTGCGCGCGACGCGGTCACCTTCGCGGCGGACCACCCGGGGGCCGTGGCGGTCTGGCCAAACCGTGGCTCGCTGGCGGGCGGCACGCTGGTCTACGTCACCGGCTCCGGCCTGGTTTCAGGCACCCGGGTTTTCTTCGGCCGCTATGAGGCTGTCGCGGTGTCGATCGACGATCCCGGCCGCATGGCGGTAATCTCGCCAGCCGGCGACAATGAGGGAACAGTCGATGTCCACATCGTCGACTCGGACGGCGTGCGACAAACGCTGCCCAACGCCTTCACCTACTTCAATCCGACGGGATTTCTGGGCGGAACCTGGGGTGCCCCGATCTCGGGGGCCGTCAACGTGACGGTGATCGACAGCTATAACGACACACCGATCCCGCAGGCTTTCGTGATGATTGGGAGCGATCCCGAGACGCCGTTCAAAGGGTTCACCGATGGACGAGGCATGCTGACCATGTCCGGTCGCGGTCTCCGCGGTCCGGTCATGGTGACGGCCACCAGACAGGACTACACCACCTGGAGCGTGGTCGGAGTCGACGCCGAGAACATCACGCTCTATCTGGAACCTTTGTACAACCAGCCACCGCCGGACAACGGCAACGGCGAGGGTGAAAACGTGTTCCCGCTGAACCCGGGCCTGGTCTCCGGTCGTGTGACCGGCACCGACAAGGAATTCATCGCGCCGCCAGTGTCATGTTCGGGCATGCCACTTACCAACGGCTCGATGTGTTATCCCTGCGAAAGCGATGACGATTGCGACGAGGACGGAGTCTGCGTCTTGACAGGCCCCACCGCCATGACCTGCTCGAGGGCCTGCGAAATCGGAACGGAGTGTCCACGGGGATGGGACTGTTATCAGGGGGACGGTTCCGGGGGAGTATGCAAGCCGAGTCCCGGGCAGGAGCAGGTGCGGTGCGGAATTTCCGATTCTTCCAGCGCGCGTTGGTCCGATCCCTTCGGCCCGGGCGCGACGATGTCCCCCCAACAGAAATTCATTCTGAACTCACGGCTGGGCGACGTGGCGGTTTACTGTCTCGGTGGATATCTCAGAAGTACCGACGGCGAATTCGTTCCCGTGATCATGGGTGTTGAGAGGCACGTCCCGGTTGGAACCGCTTCCATCACGACCGGGATCGAAGTACGCCTCCAGATTCCGCTCAGCCGTTCGCTCAGGCTGAGGATGGTGGCACCGCCCGAGGGGCCCGATGCGCCCCCGGTCAGGCTGGCCGGTATCTCGATGTACCTGGGTTCGGACGGATACCTGAACCTGTGGCCCGCGCAGACCAGCAACCAGTCGAACACGTTCGTTTTCGAGCGACTGCCAGCCTCGTTCGACGGCCCGCTTCAGGGAGTCGCGGTGAGCGTCTCGTCCGAGATCGATCCTCCCGGTTCCTTAAGCGAACCATATTCCCTTGTGTACCCCGAGGATTTCGATCCGTCGACACCGCTCGCCGTCCGGATCGAATCCGATCACACCACCAGGATCGACGACACGATAGCCATCGATGCCATCGGAGCCTGCCATTCCGCCGCCGGCGGCATCGTCATCGACTCGTCCCACAGAGCCTGGATGATTGATTCGACCGGCAGTATCTCGGCCCTGCCTTCTATCGGCTATTCGGACATCTCCGACTGCGCATGGCTGGACGATGGTCGTATCGCATTCACGGGCCGCGGCTCCCGTGTGTATACATACGACCCGGTCTTGATGACATTCTTAACGGATTATGCCGGAGCCGGGACCAGAACACTGGACCTGACAGCGCGATGCGGTGAAACGACCTGGGTTGCCGGCCAGGGAAAGCTGTTTGCCAGAAACGATCAGGACGGCACCTGGCTCGACATCGCGTATGGATCTCCGTCGCCGATCTCGAGCCTGACCTGTGAAGAAGGCGGACGCGTGATCGGAACAGGTTCGCGTGGGATGCTGTTCTCAGCCGGTTTCGAAGACTTTTCAACCATCCGTGTGTCCGGTATGACCAGGGATCTTCATTGCGCGGTCTTCACCGGTGATGCCTGGTTCGTGGCAGGCGACAGGGGTGTGATTCTGACCGGACCTTCGCTGACCGGATTGAAACCGATCGCCTCCGGTCTGATGGACGACATAACGACGTGCGAGGCGTCTGCCAACGGTTCTGTGCTGCTCGGCGGGTCGCGCGGACTGGTGGCCGTGACTGACGGTGTTGACGTGACCGTTCTGAGAGCGCCGAAACTGGACGTCCAGATGATGGCCTTCGTGCCAGTACCCGGCGCCACCGACGGCTCGACCGGGACCGTGACTCTCGGCATGGCCGGCAACGTGGTCATGGCCGGACCGTTCATGAACATCCCGGTGTTCACCTCGCCGCTCGAGAACTGGCTGTGGCTGGACGACGTCCTTGAATGGGACATCGCCACTCCGCCATCACCGTCATTCTTCTACGTCAGGCTGTACACGGTCGGCGTGTCGGGGCGATGGTCGATTATCGCCGACGGATCGGTGCGCAGGTTCAAGCTTCCGAATGTCGGTCTGGCGTCCGGGCTCGCTCTGGATCCGATCAAGCCCGGCGTGGTCAGTATCTTCGTCTATTCAATCCTGTCCGACGGCTTCGATATCGACCATTATGACAGCACCAGCCTGTACACAAACAGATGGCAGGCCTGGTCGGCAACCGGTTTCACCACAAAAGGCTTTTGATTAACACTGGATTCCACACTCTGGTGGACTTGCGGGGGTGCGACACGGGGAACGCCGACTATCGGTGCCGACGCTTCTTCCTGCGATTCTTTCCACCGTCCTTCTGATCGCCCGATTCACCGCCGGACACGGGATCCTCGACAGCGCCCATCATCACCGTCGCGTTCTCGTCGCCGTCCTCGTCACCGTCGGCCGCTTCGTCTGCCAGAGGCTCTTCATTGATCATGGCTGCGACTTGATCGGCGTCGAAGTTCATCGTCTCGGACACTTCCTCGAGTTCGGGGATCGAGTCGATCGCCTCCATCGAGACTGTGGCGCCGGGCACGTCATAGTCGTTGTCCGAGTCGTCGCCCGCCGCGACAACCACGTCCTGAAGGGACTGGAACTCATCCGCCGGCACCTCGAAAGCCGGCGAGTCGGCATTCCCGAAGTCCACCACCGGTTCAGGCGCGGGCCCCGTCTCTGGCGCGACCGCGGCAGCGGCGGCGACAACTCCGGCAGGCCTGCCGGAGTATGTCCGCGCGAAACGTTCGAGCAATTCATCCGAACCCGGAACCTGCGCGTGCCTGACCAGCAGGTCTATGACTATGTCGTCGCTGTGTGAGTCTTCAACCTTGTGTGTCTTCCTGCCCATCCCCAAACCCCTCCTGGAGTCAATCGGTTCGATATCATTGCAGAGCTTTTGCCAGTGCGTCAAGTATGACGGACCTGTCTGACGGTGTGTCGACAGCGCCCTGTGCCAGAGACGGAGAGCCGCCACCACGACCACCCATGGGAGCCAGAATGGCGTTCAGGACCTGGCCGGCCGGACGTTCCTTCTGCAAATCGGGAGTCACTGCCAGACAAACGGAAGTCTTCGGACCATCCGCGACCGTGATCAGCACCATCCCGGAACCGACCTTATCGCGCATCATGTCCGACAGTTCCCGGAGTCCCTTCTTGTCGATGCCGTCGGCGGAAACAAGCATCACCCGCACGCCGCCGACAACAACGACATCACGATCGGCAGGGCCGCTGTTTCCAGCCGCCGCAGCCTTCACACGGAGGTCAGCCACCTCCTTGCGAAGCCCCTTCTCGGCCTCGACAAGTTTTTCGATCTTGTCGATCACCGCAGTGCCGTCGGCACGAACCGCGCGCTCGACCTGTCGGACGAGCGAGTCCCTTTCCTTCAGGTAGGCCACGGCGGCAATCCCCGTCACGGCCTCGATACGGCGGATGCCCGCCGAGATTCCACCCTCCGACAGAATCTTGAACACGCCGATGGACGAAGTACGCGGAACGTGAGTTCCGCCGCACAACTCAATCGAATCGCCCATCTTCACCATCCGCACCTTGTCGCCGTACTTGTCCTCAAAGAAGTGAAGCGCTCCAGCCGCCACCGCGTCCTGAATCCCCATTTCGGTCGTCGTGACCGGACTGTCGTCAAAGATCCAGCCCTGAACCAGTTCCTCGACCCTGGCGATCTCGTCGGGAGTCATCGGGGCCATATGCGAGAAGTCGAAACGCAGGCGCTCGGGGGTCACGAAGGAACCGCGCTGACGAACATGGGTCCCCAGTACGGTCCTGAGAGCCCTGTGAAGCAGGTGGGTGGCGCTGTGATTGCGTCTGGTGGACATACGGGAATGGTCGACCGTGAGGAGTACCTCGTCGCCAACATTGATCGTCCCGGACGACAGGGTGCCGACGTGAACAAAGCAGTCCTCGCCAGGCTTCCTGGTATCCGACACCGTGAACTCGACGCCTCTTGCCGCGATCACGCCCCTGTCGCCGACCTGACCGCCAGACTCGCCGTAGAACGGGGTCACATCGGTCACGATCATCGCGGCTTCGCCTGCCTGAACACGTTCAACGGCGCCACCGGGCTGGAAGATCGCCTTTACGGTGGCGGGGATGCCCGCACCGGCGGTCTCGTCGTACTCGTATCCGCAGAACTTCGTCCGAAGTCCATTCTGACGGCAGTGCTCCAGGACCGAATCCATCGATCCGTCGTGCGCCTTCCACGAGGCACGTCCACGAGCGCGCTGCTCTTCCATGAGGCCTTCGAAACCGTCACGGTCGATGCGCATCCCACGCTCCGACGCGACTACCTCGGTCAGATCGACCGGGAAACCGTGGGTATCGTAGAGCGTGAAAACGGTGTTTCCGTCGACCACGTCGAGGCCGGCGGCATTGGCCGACGAAATGGCCGCGTCGATCAGTTCCATGCCGGAAGACAGAGTTCTGAGGAATCTTTCCTCTTCCTGGCCGGCGACCCTGGCGATAACCGCCGCGTCGCGTTCCAGTTCCGGCCAGGCAGCGCCCATCACGTCCCGCACGAAAAGACAGATGTCGGTGAAGAACGGTCCCCTGAAACCGAGCTTGTGCCCGAATCGCAGCGCCCGCCTCATCAGGCGGCGCAGGACGTAGCCGCGGCCCTCGTTCTCGGGAAACACTCCATCCGCGATAAGAAACGCGGTAGCCCTGGCGTGATCCGCGATAACCCGCAGGGCCGTGTCGGTTTCGTCATTTACGCCGTACTGGACACCGGCGGCCTGCGCGGCACGGTCGATCAGCGGCCTGAGCAGGTCGGTGTCGTAGTTTGTGCGGACACCCTGCAACACGGACGCGATACGCTCAAGTCCCATGCCGGTATCGATAGACGGCGCCGGAAGCGGCGTCATCCGTCCGGTTTCATCCCGGTTGAACTGCATGAAGACCAGGTTCCATATCTCCATGAAGCGATGTCCCTGGTCGTGCATCGAAGTGCCTGGATACGTCGGGCCGCGATCGATGTAAATCTCGCTGCATGGCCCGCACGGTCCGGTGTCGCCCATGGACCAGAAGTCATCGGGATCAGCGACGATCCTTGACGGGTCGACACCCGCCTCTCGAACCCACAGCCCGCGGGCCTCTTCATCGTCGGGGTGGACCGTCACCCACAGATCCGCGGGATCGAGTCCGTACACGTTGGTAAGCAGATCCCACGCGTAAACGATGGCGTCCTTCTTGAAATAGTCGCCGAACGAAAAATTGCCCAGCATCTCGAAGAACGTGTGGTGCCGCGGAGTGCGCCCGACCTCGTCCAGGTCGTTGTGCTTGCCGCTCACCCGCAGGCACTTCTGCGAGCTCGTGGCCCGTCTGTAACCCGGGTCGCGATATCCGGCGAAGACATCCTTGAACTGGACCATTCCTGCGTTGACGAACAGCAGGGTCGGGTCCGCCGGGGGAATCAGCCCGTGGCTGGCGACAATCCGGTGGCCCTTCCCCTCGAAGTACTTGAGGAACTTCTCTCTGATTTCTGAAGATTTCACTTCTGCCTCATGGGATTGACGGAAGGGCCGGCGTCACGCTGCCGGGCCCTCGTCGATGGAGATTCCGAATTTCGCGTAGACATCGCGGGTAACCGCGGCCAGATCTTCCGGGTTGTCCTTGAGATACGCCATCGCCTGCTCGCGTCCCTGACCGAGCCTCTTTCCTGCGTAGCTGAACCACGAACCGCTCTTCTCGATGACATTGGCGCCGCTTGCCAGGTCGACGACCTCTCCAAGCCGATTGACGCCCTCGCCGTACACCAGATCGAATTCCGCCTCGCGGAAGGGCGGCGCCATCTTGTTCTTGACCACCTTCACCTTGACACGCGAACCGGTGGTGGTCTGACCGTCATTGTCCTTCACGGCCTGGCCGCGCCTGACCTCGAGCCTTAGCGAGGAATAGAACTTAAGCGCGTTTCCCCCGGTCGTCGTCTCGGGGTTGCCGTACATCACGCCGATCTTCATGCGGATCTGGTTGATGAAGATCATGCAGGTGCTGGACTTGGACAGGACACCGGCCAGCTTCCTGAGGGCCTGGCTCATCAGTCTGGCCTGCAGACCGACGTGCGAATCACCCATCTCGCCTTCGAGTTCCGCCTTGGGCACCAGCGCCGCGACCGAGTCCACGACCACGAGGTCGACGGCATTGGTCCGGACCAGCGTCTCGGCGATCTCGAGAGCCTGCTCGCCGGTGTCGGGCTGGGCAAGAAGAAGGTCCTCGACCGAAATGCCGAGTTTCCTTGCATAGTTCACGTCGAGAGCGTGTTCCGCATCGATGAAAACAGCCAGCCCGCCGGCCCGCTGACATTCCGCGATCGCCAGAAGCGTAAGCGTGGTTTTACCGGACGATTCCTGACCGTAGATTTCGACAACGCGCCCCTTGGGATATCCGCCAATGCCGAGAGCGATGTTCAGACCGAGAGAGCCGGTGCTGATCACCGGAACCTTGTTGATGGACGATCCGTCGTTGGCCAGGCGCATGATGCTGCCCTTGCCGAACTGACGCTCGATGGTCGCGACCGCCACGTCGATATTCCGCTCACGCTGTTCAAGCGTGTCGGCCACCTTGATCTGCGTTCCCTTGGCTTCCTTCGCCATTGTGGTTCCTCCGTGGAACATGATTTCATCGGACGCCGCGCAAAGGTTCCACGCCGCGGCGCCACGTAAGTCACAAGTCGCCGAACACCGCGTCGTCGAAATCGATCGACCTGAGTCTCCGGTAGGATAACATCGGCGTGGCTCCGACCTTCGAAAGGACGGCCGAGGACAGACCGGAAACCCTGACCAGCGATGGGAGATTCGACAGTGACTCGACCGGAATCGCCGGAAGATCGCATGGCCCCGGCACCCAACCGAACACAAACCTGAAACCGCCCGGAACGCCGACGCCTTCACGAATCTCCAGCCCGGTCGACTCCAGCCCCGACGTCAGGGCCTGAAGCATTTCCTTGAATTCGGGCATGTCGGACCACACCCTGGACTGGATGAACGCGGAGCCGTCCGGAAGACGTTCAAAAACGGGCGGATCGACCCTGAGTTCAACTTCCCTCAAACCTCGCAGCTTCGTCACGCCGCTTCGAAGCCCCATGGTCGCGACTTCTTCGCGGGCGCGGGCGGGAAGGACGGCGGACGCCAGAACCACGCAGTATGACTGAGGAGGCATCCACACGGCGCGCACATCGCGACCCAGGATCTTGCGGACGTCCCTGACCATGTCGAGCAACTGATTTACGAAGGGGAGACGCGGCTCGATGATCACCGCGACCGATAGTTCCACCCCTGGACTGTCATTCGAAGCCATCCGGGTCCTTCAGCCGACGCGCCCGATCAGGCCGCCGGAATCAAAAATTCGACGCAGGTTAATTCATGACCGACTGGCCGGCAACCTCGAAAACCATCGGATTGCCACCACGGCCAATGCACCAGCGCCTGACAAGGTCGAGAGCGAAGATCGCGGCGGCCCGCCGTATTTCCGCCCTGTTTCCCTTGAAAAACTGTTCCACACCGCGCACGCCGTCCGGCGTTGCCAGCCCGAACCACACGGTTCCAACCGGTTTCTCGATGCTGCCCCCGCCCGGACCAGCCACTCCGGATACCGAAACGGCCACATCAGTGCGGCCATGGCGTCGCATGCCGGCGGCCATCGCCAGAACGACCGGCTCGGACACTGCCCCATGCCTGTCGATCACGTCGTCCGGCACTCCCAGCAGCGAGGCCTTGAGCTGATTCGAATACGCAATGACTCCACCGGCGAAAAAATTCGAGGCGCCTGGAACCGACGTCAGCATCTGACCAAGCAGTCCGCCGGTACAGGACTCGGCGACCGAAAGGGTCAGTCCACCAGCCGCCAGATGTGCGCCAACGACGCTCTCCATCGATCGGCCCTCGAAGGTGTAAACCGCCTGGCCGTATCTGGCGCAGAGATCGCCGACGATACGCGGTCCCGTGCACTTGACCACGACCTCGGGATGTTCATCCCAGCAGATCGGGATATCCTCGCCGTCCCGCGACAGGCCGCGCACAAAAGTCGACACGTCGGACAGTCCCGGGCCGAACAGCCTGACAATCATGGTTTTCGAGTCACTCATCCAGGCCTCCACGACGACAAAGGCGGCCGACGACACGCTTACTGCAACACGCGCACGGTACTATATCACCAATCAACACGTCCGTAACCGGTCAAGGTTTGGGGTTCAGGAGGGCGGCGGCACCCAGGATTCCGGCATCTTCCCACAACTCGCAAAGAACGATTGATGTTCGTTCGACGAGCACCGGGTAGGCCCGCCGATGGAGTTCCTCTCGCATCGTCGGCCCGAAGGCATCGAACGACCGCGCCAGTCCACCCCCGAGGATGACGGCCTCGACGTTGAGCAGATTCAGGAAGGTTCCGATCCCCATCGCCAGGTAATAGCCAACATCGTGGAAGTACTTGACCGCCACCGGATGTCCATCCCGGCACATCTGATAAAGTCGGCGCGGCAGATCCGGATCGGCCAGCGCCGCCGGGGTGTCGTCGCCGAACAGGCGATCGCGTGCCACGTAGTTTCTGATGCCCACCGCCGCCACGTACTGCTCGATGCAACCGCGGCTGCCGCAATTGCACGGGAACCCCTCGGGCTCGACACCGATGTGTCCCAGTTCGCCGGCCATCCCGTCGGCGCCGCGATAGATCGCGCCGTCAAGAAACAATCCGCCCCCGAGACCGCTGCCCAGCGTCAGGCAAAGGAAATCGCGCATTCCGCGTCCGGCTCCGTAAACAGCCTCGCCCAGCGTGATTACGTTGGCGTCGTTGTCCAGGCGCGTCTCAAGCCCGGTGGCCTCGGACAGCATCCTGCCCAGTTCGAAGTCGCTCCACTCGGCAAAATTGGGAGCCCTGACGATCACGCCCGTGGCATGTCGAATCGCGCCCGGAGAACCGATCCCGATTCCGGCCGGTTGTTCACCAGGTTCAAGAAACTTCGCGCGCAGTTCTTCAACCACGGCGGCCAGACGTCTGACGATCCCCTCCTGACCACGATCGGCCGGATTCAGGTTCACGACCACGGTTCCGACAATGCGCTCGCCCCTGACCAGACCAGCCTTGATCCGGGTAGCGCCCAGATCGATGCCGATGACAGCCCTTTCCATCATCCGTTCTCCGAAACCTTCTGCAGCAGCTTGATGTCGCAGGGATATGTGACCTTGAGATTAGACGAGTCCGACTGCGCCACCACTGCCTGTCCGCCTGAACGAATGACAAGCTGGATGTCGTCGGACATATCGATTATTCCAGCGGCCAGAGCGGCCCGGTGGGCATTCAGGATCAGGTTTGGCTCAAACGCCTGAGGCGTCTGGGCGTTCCACAACCCCTTGCGATCAACCGCCTCGACGAGACGTCCGTCCGAAACCCGGTAAACCGTGTCCGTAACCGGACAGGCCAGGGAAGCGGCGCCGGTCTTCTCGGATGCCTTCAGCACCTCGTTGACCATCTCGGGAGTGGCGAAGGGACGCACGGCGTCGTGGATTATCACGTGGCGCAAAGTCGCGCCGCCGAGTCTGGCGGCAAGAATCAGGCCGGAGAACGAGGACATCTGACGCGTCGATCCGCCGGGCACCACGTCGAGAACCTTCGGGTACTGATTGCGACCAAGGAAGGCCCGCATGAAATCGACCCAGTCGGGTGGCACCACGATGACCACGCCATCGACCGCGGCCGTCTGTTCAAACAGGTCCAGCGCAGACGCAATCACCGGTCTGCCGCCGACTTCCTCGAACTGTTTGGGGCGCCGCGCGCCGGCCCTGCGACCCATTCCTCCGCCGAGAACGACGGCAACAGTCCTGATCGACATCGACACAACCTCCGCGCGGGAACCCGCGAAACATACCTAAGATAACAGTGTTCTGCACTCACCCCCAAAGTCTTTCCATGATTCCGTTGTTTCGTATGAAACTTCGATCAGTTAAAATCCGATAATCTGGAGCGTGTTGCTCGAATCCGAGGTTCGCAGGGATGAAGAATACCGTCATCGCGATTCTGATCATTGCCGTCGGCATTTTCGCCGGCTGTTCGTTCAACTCCGTGGTCCCGGACGAGGGCGGCGGCGACGACCTGTCTTCGCAGGACGTCTGGCATGACGAAGGCCCGGGCATCGACACGGGCCGGGATGTCGCCCAACCGGACCAGGGCGGCTTTGACACGTCCGATCACGGCACTACCGACACCAGCACCGGCAAGGATCTTTTCGAGCCGGACGATTCTCAACAGGATTCCGGGGTGGACGTCAACCAGACCGACGACGGTCAGTCAGTCGACATTGCCACCGATGTTCATGTTCCGCGAGGCCGCATCACGGTCATCCCCTACCTGATCGACTTCGGTTTCGTGCCGCTGGGCGCTTCATCACGTATCCCGATAATCGTGCGCAACGACGGCGACGCGGCCCTGCGTCTTGACCGTTTCACCACGAACGGGCCGACATCAATCAAACTCGACGTGGGCTTCGAACCGCAGGTCTCGGGCATGAAGACCACCTATGTCATCGATCCGCCCAAAAACCTGAAGCCGGGCGCCACGTTCGAGGGCGCGGTCGTGTTCGAGCCGACAGCGGCCACCGAAGCCTACAGCGAGATCCGGGTGTTCTCGTCGGACGCGGATTATCCGGACGGCTACCTGGCCCACGCGACGGGTAACAAGACCAAGCCCGACGTGGATCTCAGCCCGACATCGATGGACTTCGGCGCGGCCGTCGTCGGCACGCCCCAGTCACGGAACCTCGCCATCACTTCAAACGGTGGGATGAACGTGAAGATCAGGGGTGTGTACCCTGACGCCAATGCCGTCGCCGCCGGATACCGGGTCGAATTCCCCGAGGTTGAGCCGACAGTAACCGCGCCGGTCACGCTCGCTCCAATCCAGAAGTTGAACGTCACGGTCGTGTACGATCCGACCCGGGCCAGCCCTGTGGATCAGATCGGCAGACCGATCCCCGAGCAGGGGCAGATCATCGTGTCGGGCGATATGTTCGCCGGCAACGAATTCACCCGTGTCAGTGGCTACGCCGTGGAAGGCGCCTGCACCAGACCGATCATCGAACTGCTGAACGAGTCGTTCGCGGATGGGGATGGATGTCCCGTCGATGGTCTGGACGCAGAGACCAGAAACACCAGGATCTGCCGGACTGCCGACGGTTACGAGGTACCCACCGGCACTCTCCTCAGGCTCAGTGGTTCTCAGTCCTTCTCTCCGTTCGGCGGGCTGGATTCCTGGACCTGGTCGGTCACGCAGCCCGCCTCCAACGGCGGAATCTTCATCCCGGACAACGCGGATGTGACGCCTGCATTCATGGTCGGCGCGGCCGTGGACGAAACCACGCCGTCGTACGAACTGTTCCTGGACGTGGCCGACGGATCAGGTCACACCGCCTGCGAGCAGGATTCCCTGAAGATCGTGACGCGGACCGAGGTGAAGGCCGACGTTATCCTTTCATGGACCCCGGTCAACCCGTTCACGCCGGTGCCGCCATACATGGGACAGGATCTGGACCTTCACTTCACCCATCCGCAAGCCGGCACGGACGGTACAGAAGGCGACTGCGACGCGGACGGTCTGAACGATAACTGGTTTGACGATCCCTGGGACTGCTACTGGTTGAACCCCGTCACGGCCAAGGACCTGTGGGGCGAGGCGCTTCCCTGGACAAACGACCGCGTCACCCTGCGCAACGACAACGACGACGGGCAGGAACCCGAGGTCCTTTCCATGGGTCTTGAATGTCCAAACGGTCGCAAGTTCAAGGTGGGCGCCTATTTCTTCGACGACCATGGATACGGCGACGTGTTCGCGACGGTCCAGGTGTATGTCAAAGGCACGCTGGCCTATTCCCAGACCCAGCGACTGGCCTCCAGTGACATGTGGTACGTCGGTCAACTGCAGTGCGTGACGAACGGACTCGACAAGACCGGTTCGTTCAGCGCGGTCGGCGCCAAGGTGGTTCACAATTACATCAACGACGGCGACTGTCCGGTGCCGTAGACGCGCTCTTTGACGCAACCTGGCCGCGGACGGTCAGGCTCTGGAAACATTCGTGATCCCGAGCCCTTGACATTCTGACGCGGCGCGTTATTTTGTCTCCGTTAACCAGGAGGAACACATCATGGCTGGAAAACTTTCCGAACAACTCGATTCGCTGAAGAAGAAGAGTTCGAAGATGGCCGAGATTGGCCGCGATGCCGCCCAGAAGGCGCGTGAAAAGGCTGGCGAGACTGCCCGCAAGGCACGTGAGAAGGCCGAGATCGCCGCCGACATCGCCCGGGCCAGGGCCGGTGAGGCAGCGACCAAGGCCAAGACCGTGGCTACCGAGAAGGCGCATGTTGGCGCCGAGACCGTTTCCAGACTGACCGATCATGTGAACCGCGAGAAGCTCACGCAGACTGCGGAATCGGTGCTGGACGAACTGCGTAACGTAGTGATGTCGCAGACCATCTCCGAGATCGCCGAGGTCAGGGACGCGAACGACGAACTGCGCAGAAAGCTCGAAGACATGCAGCGGATCTACGACAAGAAGATCGCGGATCTTCAGGCTGAGCTTGCCGAAAGGAAATCAACTCCGAAGGCAGCGGCAAAACCGGCCCCCAGGAAGCCACGCAAACCGGCAGGCGAGTGAACCGGGTCGTCAGTCCCTGCGGGATAGCCGCGCGGCCGCCATCCTTGATTCCTCAAGAACCGACCTGTGAACGCTCCGACCGGTTGAATCCATCGTGACGATGGCAGGAAAATCCTTTACCAGCAGAACCCACATCGCCTCGGGAACCCCGAATTCGCACAAAAAGTGCACGTCCACGACCTCGACCACCGAGGCGGCAAGCGCGGCGCCCGCCCCACCCGTGGCACTGAGGTAGACGCCTGAAGCACGGACAAGCGCGCCGGATGTCGCATCGCCCATGCCGCCCTTGCCGATTACTCCCCTGAGCCCGTACCGCTCGATCACGGCCGCCTGATAAGGTTCATCGCGCATCGAGGTGGTCGGACCGGCCGAAACGACCCGGAAGCCATCACCATCGGGAACAACGACGGGGCCGCAATGATAGATGAATGAATCCCTGAGAAGCCCGTCACGATCCTCCCAGGCGCCGGCGGCAAGGCGTCTGTGAACCATGTCTCTGCCGGTCACAATCCGGCCAGACAGCAGAATGCGATCGCCGTTTCTGAGGGCGGCGGTATCCTGACGGGTGCAGGGAACGTCCAGCTTGCGCGGTTCCGGTGAATCCATCACGCCTCCCGGGGAGTCACTCGTAGACGCATGAGCCGTCGGGGCCTGCGACCATCGCACGCCGTCTGGTGGCCCAGCATCCATAAGATATCGAGACGAAGAAACAGGCCGGGTGCCTGGCCATAACCGCGACCGCCACCCCGAGCGCGGTCGGAGATCCGCCAAGGCCCATCGGGCCGATGCCAAGCGAATTGATCGCGTCGAGCAGGCTGTCCTCGAAGTCATGAAAAGGTCCGCGATCCCCGTCCAGCCGACGCAAAAGCTGACGCTTCGCGCAAACCGCGCCCGAGGAGCGGTCGCCTCCGACACAGACGCCGAGGATCCCGGGCGCGCAGCCGAATCCCTGCGCCCTGACCACCGCGTCGATGACGCAGGCTCGAACGCCATCCATGTCGCGTCCGGTGCCCGCCAGATCCTCGGGCAGGCTGTACTGCCGACCGACATTCTCGCTGCCACCGCCCTTCAACAGAAGGTCAATCCTTAACGGAGCCGCCGGAGAACCGGCGGGCGGGTCGTCGAAATGAATCTGGGGAATTCCAAAACCGGTTCCGTCGCCGGTGTTGACACCCGACACGACATCGACCGCGTTCGGCCGGAGGAGGCCGGACTTGACGCCGACAGCGACGGCCTGACGGCACCTGTCCACCAGGGCGATCCGATCAACGTAATCAAGCCCCGGTCCCGAGACGAAGAACGAGGGAAGACCGGTATCCTGACACATCGGTACCGAGCGACCGGCGGCGATGGCGCAGTTTGAAAGGATATCCTCAATGGTCGAGGCGGCGCTTCCAACCGCATCGCCGCGGGACCGCCGGAGGGCCGCCAGCACGTCGGAGGGGAGTTCGCATGAAGCGAGCCTTACAAGCTCGACTATCTGGTCAATTTCCGGAACAGCGTATCGCATCCAGGCCTCCGGCAGGTCGCGGCCGCTCAGGAGATATTGCGTTTCATGCAGTTACGGCCACGCTTGCACAACTGCGAGCACTCGAAGCCGCGGATCATGTAGTCATCGCTGTACAGCAGATAGGCAACCACCTCGACCAGAGCCATCGCGTCCTTGTACGAAATTGCCTTCCGCAACTCGACATCGGTCAGGTCCAGCGGGGCGAAAGTCGTCTTCAGATAGTCCAGTTCCCTCTGCACGTGCGCCTGGAACTGAACTTCCTCGTGATGAAGGCGATGGTCGTACTTCATCACGATACCGTCGAACAGCGCGTAGACCGGCGCGCCGGGTCGAACCACCTCGTTCGTTACATGCCACAGCCCACGCCGCTCAAGCATGAACTTGCGAAGGGCCAGGGCCAGATACGACACGGCGCTGAACACGTCATGATCCGAGTGAGCCATATGGGAAAGAGTCAGAAGGGCCTGAAAGGTCGCCTTGCCGGATTTCTTGAACATCTTGTCCAGGGAATGCAGCATCCGGGGATCGAATTCCCGGTATCCGACCTCGACCAGCAGTTGCTTGGCGTTATTCAGGATGAAGATGTTCTTGAAGCACTGATAGATGCGCTCGTCGTTCTCGTAGTTGTCGATGGTCTGAATGTTGTGCATGCGGTCGGCCAGCTTGACCAGCGCGGCGGCGACACGCACCGACAAATCGTGATGGTTGAAGACGGACGAGATCGATTTGTAGTACAGGTCCGCCTTGTGACGGGTCAGGATCCAGACTATCTCAACCACGCGCTCGGCGATATCCCGGGGGAATCCGGTCGACCAGGCCACCTCGATCACCTCGGAGGCGAACTGGCCGCGCAGTTCCAGTTCGAGTTCCGCGGCCTTCCTGCCGGTGGAGCTGCGAAGCAGGTCGACTTTATCCTCAAGGTAGTCGTGAAGCAGAGCCGACGCGATCACATGAGGCTGACATGCCGCCAGCTTCAGATACATCGCGGCGTTCGTGGGATGGGTGAAGGCGGGCTCGCCGTTACGTCTGGCCTCGAAGCCCCGGTAAAGACCGGCGGCCAGCGAATAGACCGCCGAGACGAAGGCGCGGTCGCAGTCCTCCATTCCATCCACTATCTCTTCGACCGGAATCGGAGTGGACCTGCATTGCCAGACCATCATCTGCTCGTAGACGTCGCGGGCAGACACGTCCTGGGGTTCCGAATTCACCAGCGGATCAAGGGGATCGGTAGCGTCCATACGTACACCGGATTGAGCCTGCAACAAAACAAACCCAGTCTATAATACACTCCGGACGACCGAAAAGAAGACACGTGGTCGGTGGAAGCCGGGCCACGCGAAGAAAGCTGTAGAAACCCGGGGACAGGACTTGGATTCACACGATCTGAAGGACCTTCTGGAAGCGGTGGCAACCCGAAGGTTGAAGCCGGACGATGCCCTCGACGAACTGGGCGCGATGCCGTTTCTGAAGATGGGTGACATCGTGAGCGACTCACACCGCGCGCTCAGGCGCGGACTGCCCGAGGCCATATATGGCGGCCACAAGACCGTACGGCAGATCTGCGACGCGATTGATGCCGCGGTGTCTTGCAGCACTAACTGCGTAATCACCAGAGTGTGCGCAGACAAGGCGCGCGATGTGCTCGCGAGGCTCCAGCCTATGGTAGACGATGGGCGGCTCGAGTGGCACGAGCCGGTTTCGCTGATGCGGGTTCTGTCCCACCCGATCAGGCAGTGCGGAAGGGGCACCGTGGTCGTGATGACCGCTGGCGCCTCGGATATCCCGGTGGCCGAGGAAGCCGCTTTGACGCTCGAGTTGTCGGGCGACACGGTCATGCGAATCAGAGACGTCGGTGTTGCCGGAATCCACAGGCTGGCGCCCCACCTGACCGCCATCAGGAATGCGTCGGTCGTTATCGTGGCGGCGGGAATGGAGGGCGCGCTGCCGGGGATCGTCGCCGGCCTCGGACCCGCACCGGTCATCGGCGTGCCTACCAGCGTCGGGTACGGAACCGCCTTCGGCGGACTGACCGCGCTGCTGGCCATGCTCAATTCGTGCTCCGGCGGAGTCACCGTGGTCAACATAGACAACGGCTACGGCGCTGCCGCCGCCGCCCACCTGATCAACGCGCGACGCGAGTTCGAGGAATGAACCGGATGAAAAAGATTGCCTATTTCGACTGCCCGGCCGGCATAGCGGGTGACATGGCTCTCGCGGCCATGATCGACGCCGGGGCGGACATCGACGTAATCAGAGCCGCCGTCGACGCGGTATGCGGACACCCCTGCGGCCTGGAAGCGTTTCCGGCCCGCGAGTCAGTGATTTCGGGCCTCAGGTTGAGGCTTGATCTGCCTGTGGCGCACTCACATCGCCAGTTGTCGGACATCATGTCGATGATCGAACTGGCAGTCGGGGGCGCCTTGTCCGAGCACGCCGCAGAGACGGCCGGAAGGATATTCCACCGGCTTGCGGTGGCCGAGGGAAGAGTTCACGGATGCGCCCCCGCGGATGTGCACTTCCACGAGGTCGGCGCGCTGGACTCGATCGTTGACGTCGTGGGCGTGGCAGTCGCGCTGGACAACCTCGGCATCGATCTGGTCGCCGCGTCACCGCTGCCTGTGACCAGGGGCATGGTGGAAACGATGCACGGGCCGATGGCGGTTCCGACACCGGCAACCGTCGAGTTGCTGCGTGGCTGGGAGGTCTACGGGGTCGATGCGCGGGGCGAGTTCGTGACGCCAACCGGTGCCGCCCTTTGCTCCGAGCTCGCGGGACGCGCCGGCCCGATGCCACGGATGGTCGTCGAACGAACCGGACGCGGTTTCGGGACGAAGACATGGCCGGACGGACGCCCGAACTGCGTGCAGGTGGTGATTGGCGAGCTTATCGGGGACCAGGGGCGCGAGCTCGACAACGACGAGGATCGGAACGGTGTGGTAGAGATGTCGGCCAACATCGACGACTCGACTCCCGACATGATTGCGGGACTTTGCGCCAGGCTGCTCGACGAAGGCGCGATCGACGCGTGGAACTCGCCCATCATGATGAAAAAGGGGCGACCGGCCTGGAATGTGTCGGCGCTGATGCGACGCGGCGACATCGAGCGGCTGTCAAGACTGTTCTTCATCGAGTCGACCACCATCGGGGTCAGATTCTTTTCGTGCGACCGGATCGAACTGGAGCGGCGCGAGGGTACGGTGGAAACCACGCTGGGAACGGTCAGGACCAAGACGGCGGTGCTTGACGGTTCGATTATGAACGTCAAGGCCGAATACCAGGACGTCAAGGCAATCGCGGACAGGACCGGCATTCCTTTCAAGGAAGTGGCCCGGATGGTCGATGCGGTCATTGAAGGAGAGGACCGGCGAATGTGATTCGCCGCTACACGGACAGGGCCATTCGTACGGTTTCACACACGGACAGGTTCGGGTTCCGGCGTAGGGGCGAATGACAATTCGCCCTTTCCCGACGGCGAATGTGATTCGCCGCTACACGGACAGGGAAAAAGAATGGGCGTGCGGCCCGTTGGGCCGGCCGCGGTGTGGGTGTGGTGCGTTGATCCCACGGCCAAGGCCGTGGGCTTTGGATATGCGGCCCGCCATGCGGCGGGCCTGGAAACAGGTACGGGAACAGGATCAGGAACGGTTTCCGGCGTAGGGGCGAATGACAATTCGCCCTTCCTCCCACCCCAAACGAGGAGCGTAATCCCGCAACGGCGCAGAGGGTACCCGTCAACCGGGGAACTCTCGGAAGCGCGCGACACCTTGAGGGGCATTGGTATCCCGTCGCGCGCTGAGAGCGTAGCGGCGCGGATGGGGCCAGGCCCCGTTCGCGACCGCGTGCCCCGGGGACGGGTACCCGTAGGGGCGAATAACATTCGCCCTTCCCGGCCGGCGAGCGAAGCGAGCCCCACTGCGTCAGACAAAGGGCGGGAGATCCTCAACCATTCAGGGGACGGATTCCAGCGTAGGGGCGAATGACAATTCGCCCTTCCTGACGGCGAATGTGATTCGCCGCTACACGGACAGGTTCCGGCGTAGGGGCGAATGACAATTCGCCCTTCCCCGACGGCGAATGTGATTCGCCGCTACACGGACAGGGCCAGGAGTCAGATGCATTCGATCCGGTTTCTGCCACGCGACTTGGCGCGGTAGAGCGCGTCGTCGGCCTGCTTCAACAGTTCCACATCAGCCGCTGGCGTGGCCTTGTGACTGGGCGCGATGGTGGACACGCCGATCGACACGGTCACGACCCGCCCTCCCCGCTCAAGCGGAATAACCGTGTTCGAACAGACCTGGCGAATCCTCTCGGCAACCTTGATCGCGCCACGACCTTCGGTTCCCGGAAGACAGACAACGAACTCCTCGCCCCCGTATCTGGCGACGAAGTCCGACTCGCGCAGACACGACTCGATCGTACTGGCGATGAAACCAAGGACAATATCCCCGGCCGGATGCCCCATCTCGTCGTTGACCTTCTTGAAGTGGTCCGCGTCGATCATCAGCATGCTAATCGGCAGGCCCTGACGCCAGGTGCTGCGAAACACCTGGGCATACATCTCGTTGAATGCCCGTCGGTTCAACAGGCCGGTCAGACCGTCACGCATGGCGTCGTGCTCGATCCTGTCCCGAAGCCGGAACTGATGCGCCAGCAGACCCGCGCAGCTGCACAGCGTCCTGGTTCCGTGCAGGCTGGAGGCATCGGTGTAGTCGCCGCCGGCCAGAAGCACGGCCGCCGGAGTCGCGTTGCCTGTGCCGGCTGGCAGAACGACCAGACCCTCGTCCAGTTCCAGCCCCAGAGGGGAATCCGGACCGAGCGCCCTGCGGTTCCCCGGCCCGCACTTGAAATCGGACGGGGCAGCCATCTGACTGCGGATCACCAGGCCGACAAGACTGCCCTGCAGCGGCACCGCGCTGTCAAGCAGATCCGACGGAACGACGCCGGAGGTGGCGACGACCCGACAATAGGACTCGTCCTGCGGATGCACGGCCGCGACGACCGCCAGCCGGGACTTCGAAAGCTGCATGGCCGCGACCGCCAGCTTCCTGAAACACTCCGTCTCGGTCTCGCTGTGAAGGATGCTCCCGGTTGCTTCAATAGTGTCCAGCAGATGGCTGCAGTCCATCGGCGCGCCAACCGGTTCGATGACGGGCGGTGTCGATAGAAACTGTCTGCCGAATGCCGAGAACAGCTTCAAATCTTTGTCGTCGACGATGTCGCGATCGCGGTCGCCCCACAGAAAACCGTCTGTTCCCGGACAGATCATCGCACCCCAGACGGGGATTGAGACACGGCTGTACGGCACGTTCATGGACCGGGCGCAGTCGTGGTTCATCATCATCGGCTGCCCGCTTCTGAGGGCGGCCAGCGCCGGGCCGGCAGACAGCAGCGTCTCGCCGGGCGTCAGACAACGAACCTCCGGCTCTGTGGAAACGGCAGCCAGAGTGCATGCCGGTCCAGCGGATTCGCAAAGCACCCAGGCCACCGACCTCAACCCGACCGCCTCGCGTATCGGATCAAGCCATCCGGCATGATGCGTATCGGCTTTTGACCGACCAGGACTCAAGACACACCCACCTGTCACTTCAGAGGTTGAAATTCATCCGTCTGGAAACGGTCGGCGTACGCCTTCCAGATACCGTAACAACCGCGCCTGGCCAGACAACCGGCACATGCCGGGGCATGAATGCGGCCCGGCATGGCACAAGCTGACCACCCTTCATCGCGACTGGACTTCTCGTTCGAGAAAAATATCTCGGGCATGTCGGGCAGGACGCATGGGGGCAACCCGCACTGTCCTGGAACGACAACTCCGACGCCGGCGCCACGCAGAATATTAACAGCCTCGCGTATGTATGGAGCGGAATCCGAAACACGCGCAAGCAGTTCGGGACGAACCATCGCATCCCCGGCAGCCGCCATGGAGCTGATGATCATCAACCCTGGACGTGGCGACTCGCCAGCGACCCAACTGGCCACCGCAGGAAGCTCGTGAAGATTCAAGGCGGTAATGACGAAATTGATGTGAACGTCCGCCCCGCTGCGAAGAAACGACCTGATGCCAGCCATTGTGCGCCCGACCAGCCCCGGCACGCCCGTAACGCGCGCCGCCGTGTCGGGATCGATCGCGTGCAGCGAAACCAGGACGCGACCAAGCCCGGCGGCGACCAGGTCGGACGCAAGACGATCATCGACAAGAACGGCGTTGGTCTCAAGAGCGACATCCGTGATGCCGGCTGCCCGGGCCTGCGCCACGATGGCAACCAGGTCGCGGTTCAGGGTTGGCTCGCCGCCGGAAAGAATCACGGAATCAACACCTTGCGAGCGCAGTTCACGAAAATGCGTACCAAACTGGCCGATGGATACGGCCGGCGGTGTCACGTCCGGTGAAAAGCAGAAAGGACAGGACATGTTGCAGCGCCCCTCGACGAACACCTTCACCTCGGAGCCTGCGACGTCGCGACCGCTGAAGGTGTTGGGACGAAAACTGGCGCTGCCCGCCGTGAACGCCCCGCCGACGTCGCGAATCAGGTCTTCAACGGACCGTGCCCAGCCGAGACCGGCCGATAACGGTATCAGCGCGCGCCTGCCGGAGATGGCGGACGCGGCCAGCCGGCGCGCGGCGCCCGAGGGAATATCGGCCGGACCGTCGTAGATGACCACGGAAACATCGTTGGTCAACGACATCACGCGGACAATCAGGAACCTGCCGGATTCACAGACGATCTCCGCGTCCAGATCTGAAGCGCCGGTTCCAGTCTTAATCCGGATCGCGATCGATGTGTCTTTCAGGACGCCTCGAGCTTCGAGCCCGTCCAGACCGGAATTGACTTCGCGCCAGTCGACCGGTACCCCGGGAGCAAGACCTTCGACGAATGACAATGCCTGACAGACAGCGTCGAACGGCGCCACTGGCCCGACCCCGGAACCAGACCCGCCGATCACGCGGATTGCTTGAACCGAACCTTGAGCACGGGACGCGAGGATCTTTCTGATCATCAGGAACCAGTCCGCATACCAGAGCGGAACCATGGAAAAGATCCTGTCCGACACCGAGGCTGGCAGATCGTTCCTGACTGCCCGGGAGTTGAGCAGCCAGAATGGCGTCATCGCAACTACTGAAGCCGCCGGAAGGAACGCGGGATCGAACGACTCCGCAGCGCTGGAATCGACGCGGTCCATCAGAACCATTTCGGCATCCGGCGAAACCTGAAGCGGATTCTCGGTCACTCTGACATCAACGTGGGCCCCCGCCGCGACAGTGAAGGAGGAGGTCCATTCCGATGATTCAGGCGATGACGCGACAACGGCAATAACTGGCCTCTTCAAACCCGCCTCGACTTCCCGATCAAACGGCCGGAATACATCGTTGCGAGGATACTCTAAATTCGATTCGGTGCCATCCTGAGCGGATATCTTCGACCCATCCGGCCGCCCGTGTCCGGATGCATGGCCGGGCCAGAAAATCCAACTTGTCGAAAAGCAGGTTAACCCTTGATTTTACTGGGTTTGATATGTCTCTGAAGTATCGCGTCGACGCTTTACAATGAGACGTTTTCAGGCTACAATTCCGGCACCTGATTTCAGGGACTTCAAAACCAGGGAATACTCAATGTCCACCGAACTTTCTGATCACAATGGAAACGATGTTGTCGAGACCGCCGGCGGATACAACGCCGAATCGATCAAGGTCCTGAAGGGCCTTCAGGCGGTCAGGACCCGCCCCGGAATGTACATCGGCGACACGGACGATGGGTCCGGTCTGCATCACATGGTGTATGAAGTCGTCGACAACTCGATAGACGAGGCTCTGGCGGGTTTCTGCGACCATATCCACATCGAGGTCGAGCCCGGGAACATCGTGTCGGTCGAAGACAACGGTCGCGGAATTCCCGTCGCCATCCACAAGGAAACCGGTCGTTCGGCGGCCGAGGTCGTCATGACCGAACTGCACGCCGGCGGAAAATTCGACCACAACAACTACAAGGTCTCCGGCGGTCTCCACGGCGTCGGCGTGTCCGTAGTCAACGGTCTTTCCGAGTGGCTGCGCGTCGACATCAAGCGCGACGGTGGCCTATTCAGCTTGACCTTCCTGCGCGGCATCCCGGACGGTGATCTGATCCGGATCGGCGACAGCGAGCAGACCGGAACCAAGGTTACCTTCAAGGCAGATTCCCAGATCTTCTCGGACACGAACTATTCGTTCGAGACGCTCTCGCAGCGTTTCAGAACGCTGGCCTACCTGAATCCCGGGCTGCGTATCAGTTTCTCCGATTCGCGGATCGAGGACGACGTCAAGAAGGTCGATTACTGCTTCGAGGGCGGCATCGTTTCGTTTGTCGAGCACATCAACCGCCACAAGCAGTGCCTGCACGAAAAGCCGATCTTCATCAGCGGCACCAGGGACGACGTCAGCGTCGAGGTGGCCTTCCAGTGGACGAACGGCTACCAGGAAACGATGTACTGTTTCACGAACACGATCATCAACCGCGACGGCGGAACGCACGTGGCCGGCCTGCGTGGCGCGCTGACCCGCACGATCAACAACTACGCGGAAAGTGAAAACCTTCTGAAGCAATTCAAGGGCGTGCTTTCGGGCGAAGACGTGCGCGAGGGCCTGACCGTCGTGCTTTCGTGCAAGGTTCACGACCCGAAGTTCTCGTCGCAGACCAAGGACAAGCTGGTCTCGTCCGAGGTGAAGGCGGTCGTCGAGAACATCGTGAACGAGACGCTGGCTTATTACTTCGAAATGAACCCCGCGATCGCCAGGTCCATCGTGGGCAAGACGATCGAGGCCGCGCGCGCAAGGGATGCGGCCCGCAAGGCCCGCGAGATGGTCAGGCGCAAAGGCGTGCTGGACGGGGCTTCGCTGCCAGGCAAACTGGCCGACTGCCAGGAACGCGATCCGGCGAACGCTGAACTGTTCATCGTCGAGGGCGATTCGGCAGGCGGTTCCGCCAAGCAGGGCCGAAATCGCGCTCACCAGGCGATTCTGCCGCTGCGCGGAAAGATCCTTAACGTTGAAAAGGCCAGGTTCGACAAGATGCTCGAGAGCGACGCCATCGTGACACTGATCACGGCGCTCGGCACCGGAATCGGCCCGGACAGCTTCGACGTAAACAAGATTCGCTATCACAAGATCATCATCATGACCGATGCCGACGTGGACGGTCTTCATATCCGGACACTGCTGCTGACGTTCTTCTTCCGTCACATGCCCGAGGTGATTGAACGCGGATACCTGTACATAGCGCAGCCGCCCCTGTACAAGGTCCGCAAGGGCAAGCAGGAAATGTACCTGATGGATGACGCCGCGCTCGAGTCGTTCCTGATGGACAACGGTAGCAACGGGACGTCCGTGCTGGCCGCGGGCGACATGTTCCCGCTGTCCGAGGAAGACCTGAAGCGCTACCTGGGCAGGATCTCGGTCGCGAACAAGCTGGCGGCCCAGATCGACTTCGGCCAGGACAGCAGGGTTCTGAAGGCGATTCTTGACGAGGCGGATTTCCAGCCCGCGGACGTGAATCGCGCCGGCTCGGACATTCTGGTAGGCAACATGATCGCCGCCTACATGAAAAAGATCGGCGCCGAGCAGGAACCGGTCACCGTCAGACGCGACGAACACGAGGACGGTTCCGCGACCCTGGTCGTCACGACCCGCAGGAACGGCAGCCCGGTCCGCACCTATCTGGATTCGAAGGCGTTCGAACACCACGACATGATGCAGTTCAGGCGCGTGACCAACGATATCCGCAGGATCGCGCAGTGGCCGTACACGGTCTCGCTTGGCGACAGGGAAATCCACGTCGAACGTCCCGAAGACCTGCTCGCGCTGATCTTCGAGCGAGGTCAAAAGGGCATGAGCTACCAGCGGTACAAGGGTCTCGGCGAAATGAACGCCAGCCAGCTCTGGGAAACGACCATGGACCCGACCCAGCGCACCCTTCTCAAGGTCAACATCGTCGACGCGATCAAGGCCGACGAGATCTTCACCCTGCTGATGGGCGACGCGGTCGAGCCGCGACGCGAGTTCATCAACGAGAATGCATTGAACGTCATCAACCTTGACGTCTGATTCCCGATTTCGAGGTTCCTCGATGGGGTCCTACATCGAACAGGTCGAGACTCTCTTTCTGTCCACGGTCAGGAAGGGGTTGTGCCTTCGGGCTGCCGACCTGGAAACGGTGCGGGACTGGGATCGCCGGGGCGTGCCACTGAACATCGTTTCACGTGGATTGCTTAACGGAATCCGGGCATTCCTGGCCTCGGCCGAGCCTTCGGCGCCAGTGCCTTCGTCCCTGCGGTACTACCGGACGGCAGTTGAGCGCGAATTCGAGATCTACAATCGGGCGGTCGCACGCGGGTTGGGTACGGACGACCGGAACGTGCCCGCGCGCACCGGCGCCGTGGCCCGGGATGCAGGGCAGACGGCGTCGGCCGGGGGCTCGGAATCCGGAAAGACGCGGCCGGTTACCCTGGCGGACCGCGCGCTGGCGGTTCTTCAGACAGGCCTGGCGGAGGCGGTCGAGGGCCGGAAGGCCGCATGGCAACAGGCGATAGAGTGTTTCGAGTCGTCACGCTCGTCGGTTCCCCTGGCCGACCTGCTCTTTCAGGTCGAGGACGTGCTGGTGATGGCGATCGGCGAGACGCTGCCGCCCCAGGAATTCGCGGCCATCAGGGAAGCGGTCGAAGGACGTTTGAAAGACGCCGAGGCGCGCGGCCTGGGCAGGAAGGCGATCGACGACCTGCGGCGCAACGGACTGCGCAAGGCTGTCGCGGAACACACCGGATTCACAGGATTCATTGACGCGGTCCTCAAGGACCCGAAGGGGCGACGTGGCTGAGATGGACTGCACGAAATGCAAGGATCTGGGTTACGTGACCATGCCCGACGGTGAGTACGCCAGGGCGCGCACCTGCGACGCCTGCCGCGCGGTGTGTCCGATCTGCCGGGGCAGCGGACTGATGATCGACGCGACCGAACTGCCGGTGCGCGCGGTCCCGTGCTCGTGCGCTTCACTCAACAACAGGATCTCGCTTTTCAACATGGCCCGAATCCCGGGCAGGATGCACGAGAAAACACTGGATCGATTCGAGGAAAACTCCGCCGGGCAGGCCACGGTCAAGCTTTTCATGAAACGCTTCATCGACGACTACCGGCCCGGAAACCGCGGCTTCATGCTCTGGGGCAGGCCGGGAACGGGCAAGACACACCTGGTCTGCGCGATGGCCCGCTACTTCCTGCTGGAACGCGGTTATACGGTGCGGTTCGTCGACTTCTTCCAGCTTCTTTCCGACCTGAAGGCCGGTTTCGGCGAGAACCGCCCCGAGAGCGATCTGATCATGCCGCTGCTGGTGCCCGATGTGCTGATCATCGACGAACTGGGAAAGGGCCGCGCCACCGAATGGGAGGTTTCCGTCCTGGACCAGTTGATCAGCCGCCGTTACAACGCGGGCAAGACGGTCATCGCCACCACCAACTTCGACCCGAACAAGGCATCCGATCAGGGCGGCATGCCCGGCCTGATCTCGCGCATCGACGACCGTATCTACTCCAGGTTGTGCGAGATGTGCGAATTCATCGAGGTGTCGGGGGACGACTACCGCAAGCGGTGAATTCAGATAGACGCGCCGGGGGCTGGCGCTAAAGGTCGCGGCGCTGACGAATCGCGCGCATCAGCGTTATCCCGTCCAGATACTCTATCGACGATCCCATCGGGATTCCGGTAGCGGGTCTGGTCACCCTGACCCCGGTTCCGCCGCCTTCCATTATCCGCCGGATATAAAGCGCGGTCGTCTCGCCCTCGGCGTCTGCGCCGGTGGCGACGATAACCTCGCGGATTCCGTCGCGACGGACCCGCTCGGCAAGCTCGGGAATCCTGAGTTTTTCAGGGGTTATCCCGCGCAGCGCGGAAACCGAACCGCCAAGCACATGGTAGAGGCCGTTAAATTCGCCCATCCGCTCGACGGCCAGCAGATCACCAACCGATTCGACGACGCACACCGACTGCCGATCACGCGACTGATCCGAACAATAGCGGCATTCTTCCTGCTCCGCCGGGAAACCGCAGACACGGCAGGGATGCACGCGCTCGACAACGGCGTTCAACGCACTGGCCAGGTCCGAGGCGCGTCGGGAATCGTCGGCCAACATGTGCAGCACATATCTGAGCGCGGTCTTCTCGCCGACACCCGGGAGCTTTCGCAATTCGCCGACCAGAAGCATCAGGGACTCGGGCAGTGCGTTCTTCATAAGGAAATTCCGATGAAAGTCACTTGTCGTTGGACGACTCGGTCGAAAGGACCTCGCCGCCGAACAGGCTCAGGGTCCTGCTGACAATGGGATCCTGCATCAGCCTGGCGCCCACGTCGGAGTCCGCGACACCGGCCGGAACCGCCGCTGAAGCCGCCGGCGCTGGTGAAGGCACAGGCGCTGCCGCGGGCGAAGGTGCGATGCCGGCGGCCTGGGTAAGCCGTGCAACCGCGTCCGAAACAGTTCCCCTGCCACCGGTCGTCGCGGGCCTGGTCCACTGGGGCGCGCCTGTCGGAGCCGGCGCCGAGGCGGCAGCCATTTCGACCTTTGGCGCGGAAGTGGCGGCCGGCGGCACCGAAGGTTCCACCCGTGGCGCCGGTTTCGGCTGGGGTGCGTATGACGCTTCCACCCTCTGTACCGGGGCGCGGGCAGGCTGTGGCACATGCGCCGGGGCCTGGGAAACGATCTGTTCAAGACGATCCACAAGACCGGCCACAGCCGAGAACGCAGACATCCGGGACGCCTTGACTATGGCGGCCTGGGCAAGCAGTTCCGGACTGCGCGAATCTGCAACGCGATCGGCCGCGGTCACGAACAGGTTCAACAGCGACGCCAGATGTTCGGGAGTCCTGCCCTCGACGATGCGGGCCATAACCGCAACTTCCTGATCGGTCAGCCCGGTCTCGCGGGCCGCGTCGACCCCAAGAAGGCGGACACGCAGACATTCGGACAGATAGCGGGACAGGTCCTTCAGAACCTGCCGGGCGGGAAGACCGCGCTCGATCGACCCGGCGAACGACGAAAAAGCGACGGCGGCGTCCTCGGCGAGGATGGCCGAAAGCATGGTTTCCAGGTCCTTGCGCGAGCCGGTCCGCAGGATCTCGGCAACAGCGGCCTCGTCCACGGTCTTTCCGGCGAACGAAATGACCTGATCGAGCAGCGAACAGGCATCGCGCAGGCTGCCGTCCGCCTCGCGGGCGATCAGGCGCAGGCCCTCGGGGTCGGCGTCGATCTGTTCAAGCCTGGCGATGTATCCCAGATGATCAATCAGCGCCTGGACGCCGATCCGTTTGAACTCGAAAACCTGGCACCGCGAAGCGATGGTCGCCGGCACCTTGTGCATTTCAGTGGTGGCAAAGATGAAGACGACGTTGGGAGGCGGTTCCTCGAGAGTCTTCAACAGCGCGTTGAACGCCTCGGTCGTCAACATGTGGACTTCGTCGATGATGTAGATCTTGTTCCGGTCGCGGGTAGGCGCGAACGCGACGCCGTCGCGCAATTCGCGGATGCTGTCGATGCCGCGGTTCGAGGCGCCGTCGATCTCTTTCACGTCCAGCGAGTTGCCGACCGTGATTTCGCGGCAAGCGTCGCACACGTTGCACGGCGTGATCGTCGGCCCGTCCACGCAGTTCAGCGCCTTGGCTAGAACACGCGCCGCGGTTGTCTTGCCGACCCCCCGGATGCCGGTGAACAGAAACGCGTGTCCGATCCTGCCCGCCTGAATCGAGTTCTTCAATGTCGTGGTCACGTGCGACTGCCCGACGATGTCATCGAACGTCTGTGGCCGGAATTTTCTGGCGATGACCTGATATGACATGGTTAACAACTGCCAGGAGGAGGGAGAAATACCGGGACGGGACACCCGCAACACTACTTACCGTTGCTTCCTTCCGGACCTGGCGGGGTTACGCAATATCAACGCCATCCCGTCCCGGCAATCCGAATCTTATCCGGTCGCGCCCACCGATGCAACCCCGACCTTCATCCGCCTTCACCCCGCCTGCCCGAACATGTCGAGGGACCGTCACTGGATCGCGCGCAACATACGTCGCCATTCTTCGAAATAGCCTTGCCTGTTGACCAGGGGCGCAACCATATGTATCTTCATTGTAGATTCATCACGGAAACAAAAATGAAGGCGAAAGTGCAGAAATGGGGGAACAGCCTGGCGATCAGGATTCCCGGTGCGTTTGCCAGACAGACTGGGATGCACGAAAACGGCCCCGTCGAAATCACCATCGACGGCGACAGCCTCACGATCCGCCCCATCGTCCCGCCGGTGATAGTCCTCGACGAGCTGCTGTCGGACATCACCGCCGACAACCTTCATGGTGAAATCGACGCCGGACGGCCGGTCGGGGGTGAAGAATGGTAAACACCTGGAATCCTGCACGCGGCGATATCGTCTGGATCGACATGAATCCCCAGGCCGGCCATGAACAGGCTGGCCGCCGCCCCGCCGTGGTTCTCTCCCCCGCCGAATACAATTCCAGAACCGGGCTCGCCGTGATGTGCCCCATCACCTGTCAAATCAAAGGCTATCCGTTCGAAGTCCCGATCCCCGACGGCCTGCCCATAACCGGCACTGTGCTGTCCGACCAGGTCCGCAGCCTCGACTGGCGCCGCCGCAACGCCGCGCCAATCGCCGCCCTCCCGGCCCCGTCCCTCGCCGCCATCCTGGCCCGCCTGACGGCTCTGCTACAACCATGAGAGGATAATTCGGCGGATTCTGGCCGCTCCGACGTTCGAACCGTCTCATCGTGAACAGGATGAAACCAGTCTACCAGCCGGAGCGGCCATTTCAATGTTCGTTTCCATCGCGCCGAACGAGCGGGGCGGATGGAACTCGGGTCAATGACAGATGGTCAGGACAAATGGCACGGAACCGGAAGCGCCGGGTTTTGGGGTGACCGGGACATTTGGGAGCTGGCGATCCCCGGGGGTCTTGTCGTCCCCCCGGGCGTTTTTGCCCCGGGCCGGCGGGGACGGTAGGGCCTTGCGGCACCTGGAGCGATTTGCGAAGACCCCGTGGTAGCGGACCAGATTCTGGTAAGGGGCGGGCAACAGGGTGGCGAGGCGGCGTAAAAAGGCCACGGGCTCCAGGACAATCTCGGTGCGGCCG
>Ga0209201_1000568_pt1 | contig 50416 bp, 41 predicted proteins | sample AD_UKC055_MetaG_FD_184411 | JGI IMG/M metagenome (GOLD analysis project Ga0209201, IMG submission 184411) | Active sludge microbial communities of municipal wastewater-treating anaerobic digesters from USA - AD_UKC055_MetaG (SPAdes) (version 2) | ecosystem: Engineered > Bioreactor > Anaerobic >... | reverse complement strand
GGACGTGGAGTCGGGTCTTGCGCTTCGTATATACCGGCATACCTCTACATCACCATGTTGGTGACCTTGTGTCAATACCTTCCTCACCAATTGATGCCTTTCCTGTTCACAAGGCTAAGGTTTGGGGCCGGAAATCGCCCATGAAAAGGCCACCGTGTAGCTCCTGCATAGCTCCTACCTGGCTCCCACATGGCTTAATGGGTTTTCTATTAAGCCTGTTGGGAGCCAGGTGATACGGGGGCAGGAGGGGGGCGGGGACTGGCGGGCAGGGTGGCGGAATGCTCACCCAACCGGCCGGCCCGGTGGCCTTTGCTCCGACCCCCATGTAGAGCCGCGGGGCAGTTCCTACAGGGCTCCCACATGGCATGACGAGCTTTCCATTATCTCGGAGCCAGGAATTCGACTTGCAAGGCTTGACACCCCAATACTTTGGGCGCTAAATATGGGCACCACAATTAGCAGTGGCTGCACCTATATGCGATGCCCCAAATGCGGTTGCCAGGATGATAAGGTGATTGATTCTCGCGCCTCGCGGGAAGGTGCCACCATCCGTCGCCGGCGCGAGTGCATTGCGTGCGGCTTTCGGTTTACGACCTATGAGGAGATCGAGCAAGCCGGTCTGATGGTGCTTAAACGCGATGGCCGCCGTGAGGAGTTTTCCAAGGACAAATTGATGTCCGGCCTGAGGAAGGCCTGCCAGAAGCGTCCGATCAGCCCGAAGGTTATCGAGGACCTGGTCGAGAAGATCGTCAATGAAGTCACCGACAAGTATGAGCGCGAAGTCCCGGCTGAAGTCATCGGGAGACTGGTGATGGAAGGGTTGCGCGCGATTGATGATGTGGCCTATGTGCGCTTTGCCAGTGTCTATCGTCGCTTCCAGGAGGCGACTGACTTTGTGCAAGAAGTGAAGAAGCTGGAGGGCAGGCCGTGATTGCGCTTGGTTCGGATTGGCTGCTGTTTGAATTGGCCAACGGCGAAAGCATCCCTTACTCCGCCGACATGGTGGAGGTGGAGTTGGCGCAGGACACGGACGGGTTGTTCGATCCCGAGTTCGTCAGCCATGCCACCAAGGCCGTTTTCCATTATTTCAAGCATGAGCTGGGGCGCCAACGCGTCTCCGTCGGCGAATTCACCGGGGCGCTGGAGAAGGTGCTGCGCGGCTTCGCGGCCACCGCGCAGCCTCCTGTCGCGCCCCAATCCGCGTCGCGGGTGCCGGAGTCGGATTTGTGCCGGCTGGCTCAGGAATCCGGTCAGGGCCGTGAGCTGATCTTCTTTCCGCGCCTGCGGACCGAACTGCAACAGCACTTGCGACAAGGCCCGAGAATGCTGCGGTTTCGCGGGCTGCGGAGGTGCGTCAAGCATCTCACTGGCGCGCGGCGCTGGAGCCCGCGCTGCCAGACCCTGGAGGGGGAGATTGTGGCCTTTCTGCGCGAATGCCTCAGTGCCGAACCCGGGCCGGTGGACTTTGCATTGTTGGTGGAGTAAGCCGGCCGCACTGCATGGGCAAGACGCTGTTCGAGAAGATCATCGCACGCGAAATCCCGGGCGCGATCCTCTATGAGGACGACCAGGTGGTGGCATTTCAGGATATCAGGCCGCAAGCCCCGGCGCATGTCCTGATCGTCCCCAGAAAACCGATCCCGCGCATCGCGGAGGCCGGACCGGAAGACCAGCAAGTGCTTGGTCATCTCCTGCTGAAAGCCGCCGAGGTGGCAAACAAGCTGGGGCTAACGAACTCCGGGTTTCGGCTGGTGTTCAACAACGGCCCCAACGCCGGCGAAGCTGTGCCCCATTTGCACTGCCATATCCTCGGTGGTCGCCCGATGAGTTGGCCCCCGGGCTAGACCGGGCGGGGACAACTTGCCCCCGCCGAATGCGTTAATCGCTCCGCCGGCCGCGTAATTCTCAGCCTTTCGATGTTCCCGCTTCGCCCGGGCTGCGCAATTTCGCCAGGCTAGCTGCGCAGGCAATTGCGGAACACCTCACCGAGGCGCGCGATGCCCTTGCGCACGTTGGCCTCCGTGGCGCCGCCGAAGCTGAGCCGCATTTCGTGATTCGGCTTGCGGCGGGTCGGATCATCGGCATAGCAGAGTTCGCCCGGCACGTAGAACACGTTGTTCTTCAACGCTGCCTGAAACACCTTCGAGGACATGCCCGACTTGAGACGCGACGGCAGCCGCGCCCAGAAATACAGCCCGCCGGCCGGCTCCCACCATTCCACCTCGGCGGGGAAATGCCGCTTGATGGCGTCTCGCATCAAGCAGGCCTTGCGGGCGTAGCGCCGGCGCAGGACCGCCAGGTGCTTCTCGTAGAGACCGGATGCCAGCGCGCGAGCGAGCAATTGTTGCAGCAGGTTGGACGAGCCGAAGTCGTGGTTGCCTTTGATGCGCAGCACGGCGCTCAGGACCGGTTCCGGCAGCAGGCCGAAGCCAACGCGCGCCCCGGTCGAGAAAGGTTTGCTGTAGGTGCCGGCATAGATGACCCGGTCGCAGGCGCCCTGAAGGGCCAGCGCGGATTTAATTTCCTGCCCGCCGAACCGCAACTCGCGGTAGGCCGCGTCTTCGAGAAGATAGATGGGGTGCCCCGCCGCCCGCTCGAACTGCCGCAGCATCTTGAGCGCGGCGGTCTTCTTCGCGCAACTGGTGGTGCGGCCGGTCGGGTTTTGATAGTAGCTCACCAGGTAGAGCATCTTCACGCGGCGCAATTCGCCGCTGCGCTTCAGGCTGCCCAGGACAGCCTCCAGGCGCCCCAAATCCAAACCGTCCTTATCCATGCGAATGCCGCGCGCCCGGATCCCGTGGCTTTGCAGGATGCCCAGGTAAACGAAGTAGCTGGGGTCCTCCACCAGCACAATATCCCCGGGGTCGCACAGCGCCTCGGTGACCATGTAGAGCATCTGCTGCGAGCCATTGGTGATGATCAGCCGGTCCGGAGAATAGGCCCGGCGCGCCGCCGGCTGCCCGTCCAGCGTGTGCAGGCGCTGGCTGGTCAGCCGCCGCAGGGCCGGGTCGCCGGCGGTCGTGCCGTATTGCAGGGCCGCGCGGCCGCGTTGGGGCGAGCCCAGAATCCCCCGCAGCAGTTGGCGCACCTCTCCCAGAGGCAACGATTCATTGTCGGTAAACCCGGCGGCCAGCGAAACAAGTTGCGGACGGGCCAGCGCGGTGGCCATCAGCCATGAAATAGGAGGCTCCTTCGTGCGACGGCCCAGTGAGGATAAGAGATGTGCTGTCATGCTGTGAACACGCGTCACAGTTGGCCCGTTTTGCCCGCTGGAATCAAGTGATCTTTTGCGGCAATCCCCCGCCCGGCGCCCGGGCGGGCGCGGCCCGAAATCCCGCCCCTCAGCTCAGCGGCCTTGCGCGCCGCTCTCGATCAGCCGCAGCAACTCCTCGACGCCGGCGACGAACTGCTGTCTGTCGGTCAGCGGGTTGTTGTGATCGCCGCGGAGTTCGCAGAAGAGCTTGGGCTGATTGGCGGCGGCGAAGTTTGCTTTGGCGTGGTGGAACCCGACCAGTTCGTCCGCGGGGCTGTGCATGACGAGCACCGGCAGGTGCAGCCGTTGCAGTTTGGCGCGCGTATCGTATCGAATGGTGCTGAGCCAGCGCACGGGCAGCCATGGGAAAAACTCGGAGCCAATATCCTGAATGCTGGTAAACGTGCTTTGCAGCACCAGCCCGCCCAGCGGCTCGCGAACCGCCAGCTCCGCCGCGACGCCGCCGCCCAGCGATTCGCCGAAGGCAACGACATTGGTGCTCCGAATCCCTCGCCCAACCAGCCACTGGCAGGCTGCCTGGGCGTCACGATACGTCCCCTCTTCGTTGGGCCGGCCCTGGCTCCGGCCGTAGCCGCGATAGTCAAACGCAAACACACTCACGCCCGTGTCTAACAAAGCCGCGCAAGTATCGAGCCGGTAGCCGATGTTGCCCGCGTTGCCGTGACAATACAGAACGGCCAGATGGGAACGCGCTGAATTCGTGTTCGCCGGGAAGTACCAGCCGTGAAGCTCCACCCCGTCGCCAGCCTTGAAACGGACATCCTCGAATGGCCGGCCCAGTTCGGCGCCGGTGGCGGCCAGCACCCGGTTCGGGTGATAAACCTGGCTGTGTTCAAACCAGCGAAACATGACGACCACCAGCAGACACGCTGCCAGCAAACCAATCAAGGTCTTTGCGAGCCGGGGTAATAGCTTCATCTGTGCCGGAAGGGTGCCACAGCCCGGCCTTCCAGGCCAGCCGCGTTGTAGTCCGCACGGACAACCGGATATGGCGGCACTTTATGAGGGGGCGGGACCGGCGCGCCACGATGCCTGGCTCAGGGCTCGACCCTGCGCGTGGCGCGCTGACCGTTTCGCGGCTTTGCCTGCGTCGCCTTGCTTTACATTCTTGCCTGAATGCCCGACTCTATCGCTCGAACAAGTATGCCAGCTACAGCCAGCAAGGCCTCGCCCGGCGGCGAGTGGTCGCCGACCTCATGGCAGCGTCGGCCCGCCGCCCAGCAACCGGTCTATCCGGACCCGGCGGCACTGCAACGCGCCCTGACCCAGTTGGGCCGCCTGCCGCCCCTGGTCACCAGTTGGGAAATCGAGAATCTCAAACAGCAACTGGCCCAAGCCACCCGCGGCGAACGCTTCCTGCTCCAGGGCGGCGACTGCGCGGAGAGCTTCGAGGACTGCGAATCCGCCGCCATCGCCAGCAAGCTGAAGATTCTCCTGCAGATGAGCCTGGTGCTGGTCCAGGGCGGCAAGAAACGCGTGACCCGCATTGGCCGTTTTGCCGGTCAGTACGCCAAACCGCGCTCGGTGGACACCGAAACGCACAAAGGCGTCACGCTGCCCAGTTACCGCGGGGACATGATCAACCGCGCCGGGTTCACCGTCGAAGACCGCACGCCCAACCCCGACCTGCTGCTCCGCGCCTACGAACGTTCCGGCCTCACCATCAATTTCATCCGTTCGCTGATCGAAGGCGGCTTCGCCGACCTGCATCATCCCGAGTATTGGGAATTGGGCTTCGTGGCCAATTCGCCGCACGCCGCTGAATACATGCGCATGGTGCAGATGATCGGCGACTCGCTGCGCTTCGTGGAAACGCTCACGGGGACCGTGCTGGCCGACATCAACCGCGTGGATTTCTTTACCAGCCACGAGGGCCTGCATCTCTATTACGAGCAGGCCCAGACCCGCCAGGTCCCGCATCGCACCGGCTGGTACAACCTCTCCACGCATTTCCCATGGATCGGCGACCGCACCCGCGCGCTGGACGGCGCGCATGTCGAGTATTTCCGCGGTATCGCCAACCCAATCGGCGTGAAGGTCGGCCCCTCGGTCACGCCCGACCAGGCGGTGGCGCTGGCCGAAGCGCTCAACTCGCAGAACGAGCCGGGCCGCCTCACGTTCATCCACCGCTTCGGCGCCGACCGGGTGGCGAAGTCCCTGCCGCCGCTGGTGGAAGCCATCCAGCGCCGGGGTCTGCAGGTGCTTTGGTGTTGCGACCCTATGCACGGCAACACCGAGACGACCAAGGGCGGCATCAAGACCCGCCGCTTCGAGAAGATCCTCCTCGAACTGGAGACCTCCTGCCGCGTGCTCAAGGATTGCGGCACGCATCTCGGCGGCGTGCATTTCGAGCTGACCGGGGACAATGTCACGGAATGCATCGGCGGCGCCAGCGGGGTGACAGAGGCTGATTTGAGCCGCGACTACCGTTCCACCCTCGACCCGCGCCTCAATTACGAGCAGGCAATGGAAATGGCTCTGGTGCTCGCGCGGCTGTTGTCTCCGAACCCGAAATAGCGCCTGCCGGGAGGGCGAGCGTTCGTGCGAGCCCGGATTCCGGCGGATGCGCCGGCAGGCGGGGAATGGGACCGCAGCGCGCGACCCCGTCACATTTTCGTCGCCAGACTTGTCCCGGCGTGGCTAATGTGCCGGCGCGATGAAGCTCAACCTTGTTATGGCCGCATTCTTTGGATGGTTCGCCTCGGCTCAAGCGCAGCCAACCAATTCGTTCCCGCTCTGGCCCGATGGAGCCCCCGGCGCGCTCGGCAAAGAGGATAAAGACATCCCAACGCTCACCCCGTATCTGCCCGAGCCGGACAAGGCGACCGGCGCCGCCATCGTGATCTGTCCCGGCGGCGGCTACGGCGGACTGGCCGCGCATGAAGGCAAGGACTACGCGCGTTTCATGAACGAACACGGCATTGCAGGCTTTGTCCTGAAATACCGCCTCGGGTCGGGCGGTTACAGGCACCCGGTCATGCTGCAGGACGCCGCCCGCGCAGTGCGCACCGTGCGCGCCCGCGCCGCCCAATGGAAGCTCGACCCTAAACGCATCGGCATCATGGGCTCTTCGGCAGGCGGCCATCTCGCCTCCACGCTGGTGACCCATTTCGACGCGGGCAAACCCGACGCCGCCGACCCCATCGAACGCGCCAGTTCCCGGCCCGACGCCGGCATCCTCTGCTACCCGGTCATCACGATGGGCAAATTCACGCACCAGGGCTCGAAGCGCAACCTGCTGGGCAACGACCCGGCGCCGGAACTGGTCCGCGAGCTGTCCAATGAATTGCAGGTGACCAGGGACACGCCGCCCTGTTTCATCTGGCACACCTGCGAGGACGCCGGGGTGCCGGTGGAGAACAGCCTGCAGTTTGCCGATGGGCTGCGCCAGGCCGGTGTTCCGTTTGATCTGCACATCTACCAGAAGGGGCCGCACGGCCTCGGCCTCGGCACACGCGATTGGAACCCGGAGAAGCGGCATCCCTGGACGCGTGACTGCGCCTACTGGCTGCAGGCGCAAGGATTCGCGCGCTAGCGAGCGGGGCCGGTGTCCCGCAGTCCCCGGGCAAAGGCGCCGACTGACTTCGGCGGCTGCGACTTGGCGGGTTCCTGAATCCGCCGCGCCGTTCCATTCACAGCCGCACTTTGTAATTGCCTGGCAGGGCGGCTTGGCCTAGCTGTTGAGCAATAAACGAAAGGATTCCTATGGCTAAGAGCTTTATTATTCTGCCGGTCCTGGTGGTGGTGGTCCTGGTGCTGCTGGTCGTCATGTGGGTCATCGGCGCCTACAACTCGCTGGTCGCCTTGCGCAACCGCTTCAAGAACGCCTACGCGCAAATTGATGTGCAGCTCAAGCGGCGCTACGACTTGATCCCCAACCTCGTCGAGACCGCCAAGGGCTACATCAAGCACGAGCGCGGCACCCTCGAGGCCGTCGTGGCCGCCCGCAACGCCGCCGCCGCCGCCAGCACGGGCGCCGCGCAGAACCCCGGTGACGCCGCGGCCATGAAACAACTCTCGAGCGCGGAAAGCACCCTGGCCGGCACCCTCGGCCGGCTCTTCGCGCTGGCCGAAGCGTATCCGGACCTGAAGGCCAATACGACCATGATCACCCTGATGGAGGAACTCACGTCCACGGAGAACAAGGTCGCGTTCGCCCGCCAGGCTTACAACGACGCCGTGATGACCTACAACACCAAGCGCGAGACCTTCCCGACCAACCTCATCGCCGGGCCGTTCAACTTCGCGCCGGCGGAGCTGTTTGTCATCGAGAAGCCGGAGGAGAAGGCAGCGCCGAAGGTAAGCTTCTGAATTTCCGATTTCCGATTTCCAATTGCCAATTGGGAAGAGCGAAAGCCATCGGCCTATGACGCCCGAGGAACTTAAGGCCCGGACAAAGCGATTTGCACTCCGGGTGTTGAAAGTGGCCGATTCACTGCCGCGAACTCCCTCAGGGAGGACCTTGGCCGGTCAGATCGCGGATTCGGGCACATCTGTCGCCTCGAATTACCGTGCCGCCTGTAAAGCCCGCTCACGAAGGGAATTCATCGCCAAGCTCGGTATCGCCGAGGAAGAAGCCGACGAAAATCAGTTCTGGCTGGAGATGATTATGGAATCAGGTTCAGTCCCTGCCTCGCGCCTCGATCCACTGCTCCAGGAGGCCTGCGAAACCACCGCCATCCTGGCCGCGTCACGCAAGTCCGCAGCAAGCGCCCGCGAGCCGTAAATTGGCAATTGGAAATCGGCAATGGACTTCTTTGAGCGACAGGATCGAGCCCGCCGCAACACCAAGCTCCTGGTTGCCTATTTCGCCGGCGGCGTGGTCATGCTGGTGGCGGCGGTCTATGCCGCGTTGCTGCTGCTCTTTGGCGGCCTCGGCACCCACAATCGCACTGATTACCTCGAAGAACCTCTCGGCCGCGCGAGGGTTCAACCGGCGCTTTGGGACCCGAAGCTCTTCCTCGGCGCTGCCGTCGGCACGCTGGCGGTGATTGCCCTGGGCAGCGCCTTCAAGACGATGGAACTGTCCCGGGGCGGCAGCGCCGTCGCCACGATGCTGGGCGGGCGGCTTGTCAGCCCGACTACCGCCGACCCGGACGAGCGCAAGCTGCGGAATGTGGTCGAAGAAATGGCCATCGCAGCGGGCATGCCAGTGCCCCAGATCTATGTCCTGCCCGACGAACGCGGCATCAACGCCTTCGCCGCCGGCCACTCCACCAGCGACGCCGTCGTCGCGGTCACCGCCGGCGCGTTGAAGCTGCTCACGCGCGACGAGCTGCAGGGCGTCATCGGCCATGAGTTCAGCCATATTCTCAACGGCGACATGCGGCTCAACCTCCGCCTGATGGGCCTCATCTTCGGCATCCTCTGCCTGGCCGTCATCGGCCGGATGCTCCTTCACACCCGCAGCCGCGGCAGCAAGGACAAGAATCCGCTGCCACTGCTGGGCCTGGCGCTGCTGTTGATCGGCTGGATCGGCGTCCTCTTTGGCCGGCTCATCCAGGCCGCCGTCAGCCGCCAGCGCGAGTTCCTCGCCGACGCCGCGGCGGTGCAGTTCACGCGCAATCCCGAGGGCCTGGCCGGCGCGCTCAAGAAAATCGGCGGCTTGAAGTTCGGCTCGATGCTCCAGGCAGCGCAGGCCAGCGAAGCCAGCCACATGTTCTTTGGCAACGGCATCGGCGAGCCGCTTCTGCGCCTCATGGACACGCATCCGCCGCTGGCCGAGCGCATTCGGGCCCTTGATCCGGGCTTCGACGGCAATTTCAAGCCTGTGCGCAGGACCGAGGCGGCGCAGTCCCCAGAGCGGGTCTCTCCCCCTGCGCAGCGGCCGCCGATTCCCTTTCCGTTCCCCGGCGCGCCGCGCGCCCAGGGGGGCTTGGGCGGGCTGGTGCCGCCGGTCATCGCCGCGCAAACCGTCCTGGCCAACACCGGCGCTCCCACTCCCGCACACCTGAAGTATGCCGAGGAATTGCGAGTGTCCATCCCGGCGAGCCTGCAGGCCGCCGCGCATGAGGCGCTGGGAGCCAGCGCGCTGGTTTACGCCTTGCTGCTGAGCGACGACGAGACCCTGCGCCGCAGCCAGCTCGATGAGCTGGCTGCCATGACCTCCCCCGCGATCTGCGAGGAAACACTCCGCCTGTGGCCGGATGTCCGGGCCGTGGCCACCCAGGCCAAACTGCCGTTGGTGGACCTGGCGCTGCCGGGGCTGCGCAACCTGTCGCCGGCCCAGTTCCAGCAGTTCAGCGACGCGGTGCAGAAGCTCGTGGAGAGCGACGGTGACATTGACCTGTTCGAGTATATGCTCGAGAAGATTGTGCTGCGGCACCTCGAGCCGTATTTCCGGCCGGCCCGCAAGCCGGTCATCCAATACTACTCCCTCAAACCGCTGGCGGAGGACTGCGCTGTGTTGCTCTCGGCGCTGGCTTGTCTCGGACAGGATCAGCCGGACAAGATCGCCTACGCCTTTCAGCAGGGAGCGCAGCCGCTCAGCTACGCCGCCCAGGCGGAGTTGCGCCTGCTGCCCGAGGGAGAATGCGACCTGGCACAAGTGGACACTGCCCTGAACCGGCTCTCCCAGGCCGTGCCCCAGATCAAGAAGAACATGCTCAACGCCTGCGCCCGGACCGTGGCCGCTGACGGCGTCATCCGGGGAATGGAGGCCGAGCTGCTGCGCGCCGTCGCCGATACCCTCGACTGCCCCATGCCGCCGTTCATCCCGGCACAAACAGCGTGAATAAGCTCCTGCAAACCTCGACGCTCATTGCGTCCGCCGCCTGCTCCGCGGCGGCAGCAAACCTGGAAACCAACACCGCCATCGCTCCTGCCCGGCTCCCGGCCAAAGAGAAGCTGCAACTCTATCTGCTCATGGGCCAGTCCAACATGGCCGGACGCGGCAAGCTCGCCGCCGAAGACCAAACACCCCACCCGCGCGTGCTGGTGTTCACCCTGCAGAACAAATGGGAGCCCGCCGTCGAGCCCATCACACGCGACAAGCCGCGCATGCTCGGCGTCGGGCCGGGTCTGGCTTTCGGGAAAGCGATGGCCGAAAAGCAGCCCGGCGCGACCATCGGCCTGGTGCCCTGCGCCCTCGGCGGCACGCAACTTAGACGCTGGCAGCGGGGCGGCGACCTGTATTCCAACGCCGTTCATCGAGCCAGGCTGGCCATGCGCGACGGCACGTTGGCGGGCATCCTCTGGCACCAGGGCGAAAGCGATTCGGGCACCGCCACCAACGCCAACACCTACGGCGCCCGCCTGGACCAGATGATTCTGGACATCCGGGCCGACCTGAACACGCCGCACCTGCCGTTTGTGGCAGGCCAGATCGGTGAATTCCTTTATGACCGCGGCCCGGACCGCTCGCCCTATGCGCGGGTGGTCAATGCCGCCCTTGCCGATCTTCTCAACAAAGTCCCGGCGACGGGCTGCGCGCGCTCCAGCGGCTTGAGGGACAAGGGCGACCAGTTGCACTTCGACGCCGCCTCACAGCGCGAGCTTGGCCGCCGCTATGCCGCCGCCATGCTGCGCCTGCATCCCAAACCTCCGCCAGCGAAGGCGACTCCCTAGCCCGAACATTTCACACCTGCACAGCCGGCGCGCGGGCATCCTGTCCGCTTGCAACGTCCGAACGACCAAAGCGGGCAGGATGCCCGCGCGCCGGTCTGTAGGCATTTCGTGCGGGGGGTAAAAGACTCGGGCTAGCCCGGGCCAGCCTCCCGCTCCGGGGAGGGAGCCCGGGAGCATCCTCACACCTCCTGGCCCGTTGGAAACGGCGTGAGTCCAATTCCCCCCCACCACACCCCGTCCCCTTGCCGTCGCTCCTCCGTTGCTCCTCCGTTCTACCTCCGTTCCACCTCCGACAGGCGGTGGGAGGTGGAACGGAGGTAGAACGGAGGAAGGACGGAGGAGCGATGGGGGTGCCACGGGGGCAGCCGCCTGCCGCTGCCATGCTGCGCCTGCATCCCAACCCCCCGCCAGCGAAGGCGACTCCCCAGCCCGGACATTTCACACCCGCACAGCCGGCCCGCGGGCATCCTGCCCTCTTGCAACGTCCAAACGACCAAAGCGGGCAGGATGCCCGCGCGCCGGTCTGTGGGCATTTCGTGCGGGGTATGAAGGACTCGGGCCAGCCCGGCAGGGCCAGGCTCCCGCCCCGGGGGAGCGACCCCCGCAGCAGCCTTGAATGTCCGAGCGGATTAGTGCATTCAATGCGCATGTTCCGCCGGACCTGTGTTTCATTGACCATCGTGCTCGGAGCCGCCGCGGGGCTGGCCGCCGAGTCGCCGCGCGCCTTCCCGCCCGACCCGCAGCAGCATCTGGAGCGCACCTGCTTTCAGACCGCCTCGCCGTGGAGCGGCATCGCCAACCTGCGGTCGGACGTGGCCATTGTTTACGGCGTGGACCCCGCCCTGCCGCAGCGCATCCAGACCTGGCGCGACCGGGGCTACCTTATCCACGTCATGACCGGCGTCTCGTGGGGCAACTATCAGGACTACCTCTACGCCCGGTTCGACGGGGTGAACCACGAGGACGAGGCCCAGACGGATGCCGCGGGGAACAAGATCAGCCACGGAGGCGATGTTTATTACATGTGCCCCGGCACAAACTACGGGAAGTTCCTTTGCCGGGGCATCCAGCGCGCGCTGGATGCCGGGGCCGAGGCGGTCCACCTGGAGGAGCCGGAGTTCTGGGTGCGCGGCGGGTATTCGGAGGGCTTCAAGCGCGAGTGGAAGAGCTACTACGGGGAGGATTGGCAGCCGCCGCATAGCTCGGTGGATGCGCAATGGCGCTCTGCCAGGCTCAAGTATTACCTCTACCGGCGGGCGCTGCAGCAGGTGTTTGACTATGTGCAGGACGACAACCGCCGGACCGGCCGGAAGGTGCGCTGCTACGTTCCCTCGCACAGCCTCCTGAGCTACGCACACTGGCGCATCGTCAGCCCGGAATCGAGCCTTGCGGGCCTGGTTGGCTGCGACGGCTACATCGCCCAGGTATGGACGGGCACCGCCCGCACGCCGAATATGTTCCGCGGCCAACTGCGCGAGCGCACCTTCGAGACCGCGTTCCTGGAGTACGGCGCGATGATGAACCTGGTCCGCGGCACCGGCCGCCGGGTCTGGTTCCTGAACGACCCGGTCGAGGATAACCCGGACCACGATTGGAACGATTACCGCCTCAACTGGGAGTCCACGATGGTCGCCTCGCTGCTGCAGCCCGACGTGTGGCATTTCGAGGTGGCGCCCTGGCCCGAGCGCGTCTTTGGCGGGCAATATCCCAAGCCCGGCAAGCCCGGCGAGCGCGAGCCGATGCCCCCGGCCTACGCGACGGAGGTGCAAACGGTCTGCCATGCGCTCAATGACATGAACCAGCGCCGCGTCGAGTGGGACTGCGGCACGACCGGCATCGGGCTGGTGATCAGCGACTCGCTGATGTTCCAGCGGGGCGAACCGGGCGCGAGCGACCCGCACCTGGGCCACGTTTATGGCCTGGCCCTGCCGCTGCTCAAGCGCGGCATGCCGGTCACCCCCGTGCAACTGGAGAATGTGACCCTGCCCGATTACCTCGAGGGGTTCCGCGTGCTGCTGCTGAGCTACCACGGCATGAAGCCGCTCATTCCGGAGGTGCATCCGGCGCTCGCCGCCTGGGTCAGGCGCGGCGGGGTGCTCGTGATGTGCGATGATGACAAGGACCCTTACAACGCTGTCCGTGAATGGTGGAACAGCGACGGGCGCCAGTTCCGCACGCCGCGCGAGGATCTGTTCGCCAAGCTCGGCCTGTCGGACATGGGAGGGCGAGCGTCCTCGCGAGCCCATGCGTCTGCCGAAATCAGGTCTCGCGGCGAGGATCGGCCTCCCGGACAGGACATGATGCCGGTCGGCAAAGGCGCCGTCATCTGGATGCGCGAGAACCCGGCCGGGCTGGCGGCGAGCGCCGAAGGGGACGCGCGGCTCGTCGCGGTGGTGAAGCAGGCGGCCCGTGCCCGGCTCAAGTGGCGCGAGACCAATTACCTGCTGCTGCGCCGCGGCCCCTACGTGCTGGCGGCGGGCCTGGATGAATCGGTTGCCGCCGAGCCAACGATCCTCCAGGGCCGGTGGGTGAACCTGTTCGAACATGAACTGCGCGTCCACCGCGAAGTAACCCTCGCGCCCGGCTCGCGCTTCTTTCTGCTGGATCTCGAAGCCGTGCGAGGCCGCCGCGCGCGGGTGCTTGCTTCGGCGTGCAAAGCGCTGCCGGTGCGAAGCGCGGCGCGTTCGCTTTCATTGATGGTCGAAGGCGTGGCCAGTACTCCGGGCGTGGTGCTGCTGCGGTCGCCGTCGGCCCCGCGCTCGGTCACGCTGGCCGGGCAGCCGCTGAGCAGCTTTCAGTACTCCGCGCCGGACCGCCTGCTTTGGATCCGCTTCCTCAACGAGGCCGCCCCGCGCGAATTGGCGCTGGAGTTCTGAGCGGGGGCGAATCAGCGCTCATCCGGCGCCCGCGGCGCGAAGGCGCGCATCAGGTGTCCTGGCGGCTGCGGCCAACGCGGTGCCCTTTCCAGCCGTAGAAGGCGACATAGGCATAGGCCAGCAGCGGGACAATGAAGGAGAACTGCAGGTTGTGGGTGAGGTCGGCGATGCGGCCCTGGATGGGCGGCAGGACGGCCCCGCCGAGAATCGCCATGACCAGCAGCGACGAGGCCTGGCTCTTGTAGATGCCGACCCCCTCGATGGCGAGCGCGAAGGTGTTGGACCAGCCGATGGACGTGAACAGGCCCACGCCCACGACGCACCACATCGCCAGCTTCCCGCCCGAAATGATGGCCGTGGCCAGCAACACGGCCACCATGGCCGAGAACATCATCAGCGTGCGGGCGGCCTGGGATTTGCCGAGCTGGAACAGCAGCCAGCACAGCGCCAGGAATGGCAGATACATCTGCACGACCGCCCAGCCGCGCAGGCCCCAGAGGACGAGGAAGCCCGCCAGCGGGAACGCCGCCAGCCAGAGCTGCTTGTTCCGCGGCCGCATGTCGCTCAATTCGACCGCGCCCATGAATCGCCCGATCAACATGCCGCCCCAGTAAAGGGAAACGTACTTGCTGGCCTCCAACTCCGGCAACCCGGCCACACCAGGCTGCCCCAGGAAGTTGATGATCACACTCCCCACCGACACCTCGCCGCCCACATACATGAAGATGGCCACCACCCCCAGCACCACGTGCGGATATTTCAACGCGCCCATACCCCGTTCGATCCTGCCCTCGCCCACGTGCGGCAGGTGAATGAACCAGAATGCCGCCGCCAGCAGCAGGAACACGATGCAGAACCACACGTAGGGCACCCGCACCGACTCCGCCCCGTGCGCGCCGCTCCGGGAGAAGTAGCTGAAGATCAGATACCCGCCGATCAGCGGCCCCGTGGTCGTGCCCACCGAGTTGAACGCCTGCGCCAGGTTCAGCCGGCTCGAAGCCGTCCGCTCGGGCCCGAGAATGGTCACGTAGGGATTGGCCGCGATCTGCAGCACCGCAAACCCGATCCCCACCACGAACAGCGCCAGCAGAAACAGCGGGTAGGAATGCGCGTTGGCCGCCGGCCAGAACAGCGCGCTGCCCCCAGCCGAAACCAGCAACCCGAGCACCACGCCGTTCTTGTAGCCCATCCGCGCGATGGGATCGCCGGTGAAGACGGAGGTCAGGAAGTAAAGCAGCGCGCCGGTGAAGTAGGCGCCGAAGAACGCGAACTGCACCAGCATCGCCTGGAAGTAATTCAACTCGAAGGCCGACTTGAACCGCGGGATGAGCACGTCGTTGAACACGGTCATGAATCCCCACATGAAGAAGAGAATGGTCATGACCGCGAACGGCCCCCGATAGGTCTGCCCCCTGGCCGATTGCGAATCCGAGCCTGCCGGGGCGGCGGGGGTGCTGGCAGTTGGCATAGCGAGTTTCTACCCGATTACAATCAGGTGCATGGACTCGGGCAGGCTGGCGGCGACGCGCGCGACCACGTTGCCCTTGAGCAGGTTGACCAGGGCGGCGCGGCGGCTGCCGCCGAGCACGACGGTGTCCACGCCGAAAGTCGCGGCGATGTCAATGATGGTGTCAGCCGGGGAATCGCTGACGCTGTAGAGCTTGTTGACCTGCAGGCCGCGGGCTTCGGACTCGAGGCGGTTGAAGAGGACCCTGGCTTGCGGGTCTTCCTGCCACTTGCCGCCCATGTCAATGTTCACCGCGACTTCGCGGATGTAGAGCACGAGCAACCGGGCGCCGCGCACGCGGCTTTCTTCCAGGGCGAACTGGAGGGCCGGCGTCCAGCCGCGCGCGGCCACCAGAACAAGCTGGCCGATGAATTGCCCGGGCGCCGGTGTTGCGGCGGGGGCAGGAACCGGCGCGGGAGCTTCCGGCGGCAGGAAGTGCCGCTGGGCAAACTGGCGAACGGCAAACCCCACGGCCAGCACCACCACCACGAAAACCAAAGCCCGCGGCTTGCTGAGCGCGATGGTGATCCAGATCGCCGCCAGGAGCAGCACCGTCAGCTTCATCACCAGGCGCTGACGCGTGGTCAAGGGCAGCGCCCGGGCAAAACCGCAACTGCCAATGTCCAGCACAATGGCGCCCACCACACCTATGGCGTAAAGGCTGGACAGGGCCTCGACCGAATCATTGAGGTCCAGCACGATGACCGGCAGGATGGTGGCGGCCATCAGTGCCACCCAGGGCACGCCGAAGCGGTTGAGCTGGACGAAGGTGTTCGGCAGCTCGCGGTCGTGAGCCATGACGTAGAGCAGCGCCACCATGCCGCCGATCGCAGTGTTGACCGCAGAAAGGAGCAACAAGGCGAAGACCCAGCCCACCACCTTGCCGAACCACGGCCCAACAAAGGTCTCGCCCATGAACCGGAGCATGTCTTCCCTGTGTGCCTGCAGTTGGTCTTCGCCCACCGGCAGGCACATGGTCAGCAGGCTCAGGGCCGCCGTGGCGATGACCACCTCGAGCATGACCGCCGTGACCGCGCGCCGGGAGGTGATGCGCACCGACGGCTTGTCAGCCGTGGCACCGGGGTCCAGCTTCATGACCCCCGTGCTGCTGGCGGCGGCTTCGACGCCTGAGAGGGCGAGGATCATGCCGACAAACGCCACCCAATTGGGGAGCAGCCCCCCTGTCGGCATGCGCGCCTGGAACTGGCCCAGGTGCGGCAAGCCGGCGCAAATAAGGACGATCACGACAGCAAGGACCGGCATCGCAAGCCAGATGGCCATGCTGCCGGTATGTTTGGGGCCAAAGAAGTTAACGGCGCCAATGAGGAAGATGGCAGTGATGGCCCATTTCTTGGCCGCGACCTGGTCGAAGCCCAGGTAGTGGAAAGCGTCCAGGCAGCTTAGGGAGGCGGTGACGATGAAATCCGCCAGCAGCAACAGCCCTCCGACCACCGCCAGCCGGCGCGAGTGTAATCCGGCGGCGGTATAGACCCCGCCGCCCGTCGCAAAGCAGCGGCACACCCAGATGTAGTTGATGCCGACGATTCCCGTGACAAGGCAGACGGCCAGCAAGTGGGGCAGCGCCGCAAACCCCACCACGGCAACCGCCAGGCCGATGACGTAGGCTTTGCTCGTGCCCCAATCCCCGTAGAGCAGCGCCCCCGCTCGCACCCAGCCCACATTGCGCGGGCGACCAATGGTGCTGATATCCATGGCGCGGGTCTAAGACCTGCTTAAACCGAAGTTCATCAGCGGCTTGCATATCAGCACCCCTTCCGCATGGCAAGCCTGCTCTGGACGGACGAATACCGCCCGGCTTCCCGGCCAGCGCGAGTGCAAAGCCGCGCCGACGCTCCACAATCGTTCTTTACTTCCCAATCCAGTTCTGCTAAATGGCAGCCAACAGCATTGGCGGGGGCATGATCCCTGCTTCGTAGCTGACACCGCAATAAGTGAGCGCAAGAAAAGAGATAATCAAGGTGCTGGTGGCTGACGACCATCCAGTGGTTCGCAAGGGTTTGCAGTCCTGCCTGTCCCGCGCGGGGCGCATCCGCCTCGTGGGCGAGGCTGCGGACGGGGACGACGCCCTGCGCAAGGCGCGCGAGTTGAAGCCGGATGTCGTATTAATGGACATTTCCATGCCGGGCATGAATGGCCTGACCGTCACGGAAATGCTGCGCAAGGAATTGCCGGACATGAAAGTGCTGGTGCTCTCGGTGCAGCGAAACAAAGACTCCATCTTCCGCGTCATCCAGGCCGGCGCGCACGGGTATGTCTCCAAGGAAGCGCCTTCCGAGGAGGTCATCCGGGCCATCGAATCCGTGCACGGCGGGGAACCCTTCTTCAGCGAGGAGATTGCGCGCGCGGCGCTCAACGAATTCATCAACAGCGGCGGCAAGAAAGAGCCCTTCTCCCAGCTCACCAGCCGGGAACGCGAGGTCCTGGTCCTGATCGCCGAAGGCCAGAGCAACAAGGAAATCGCCGACCGGCTCAACATTGGGGTCCGGACCATCGAGACTCACCGGGAACGAATCATGCGCCGGCTCAATATTCACTCAGTGGCCGGCCTGACCAAGTACGCCATCGCCAACGGCCTGGTCACGCTCGATATCGGCCCCAAACCCTAGCGGCTGCGAGGGCTCCCGGATCCTCCGGCCTGCCGCTCCGCGGCCTGAGATTCGACCTTCGGCAGGCATATCGCAGCGGTGGCTGTTGCCGCGAGCCCGTGGCCTGATGCGACACCCCCCCCCGCCCCGGATTAACCCGCGTGCGCGATCGAAGCGAGCCCGGGCCGGTTGCCCGCCTTCCACTTGCTCCCACGCTCACGCTTTGGCACAATGACCCAAGATGCGTGAGCGGCTTCGGGCGTGGGCAGAGACCCTTGAGACTTTCTTCGTGGAAGTCATTGTCGAGGAGCGGCGTGGCGCGCGGGCGGACTTTGTGCGCGCGCTGCTTTACGCCTGCTCCAAGCTCTTCCAGGCCGCCATCAAGACCCGCCGCTTCCTCTACAATGTCCGCATCCTGCGCGACTCGACGCTCGGCGTGCAGGTTATTGCCGTGGGCAACCTGACCGTCGGCGGAACCGGCAAGACGCCCGTGGTCGAGAAGTTCGCGCGCGAACTCCGCGACCAGGGGCGCAATGTGGCCATTCTCTCGCGCGGCTACCGCTCCAAGCCGGCCCCGGTCCACCAGTGGCTGCTCAACAAGCTGCTGCTCCGGAATGACACCACGCCGCCACGCGTCGTTTCGGACGGCAAATCCCTGTTGCTGGATTCCGAAATGGCGGGCGACGAGCCGTACATGCTCGCTTCCAATCTCAAGGACGTGGTCGTGCTGGTGGACAAAGACCGCGTCAAGAGCGGCCGATACGCCATCGAGAAGTTCGGCTGCGACACGCTGCTGCTCGACGACGGGTTCCAGTACTGGAAGCTCCGCGGCCGGCGGCAGGACATCGTCCTGGTTGACCGCCAGCAGCCCTTCGGCACCGAGCAACTGCTGCCGCGCGGCACCCTGCGCGAGCCGCCATCCCACCTCGCCCGCGCCAGCACGATCTTCATCACCAAGAGCGACGGCAACACGACCGAGTTGCGCCGGCGCATTGCCGAGTTCAACTCGTCCGCCGGCATCATCGAGTGCATTCACCATCCGCTGTACCTGGAGGACGTGTTCACCAGCCAGCGCCTGCCGCTTGAATCATTGAAAGGCCGCAAGGTTGCGTCGCTCAGCGGAATCGCGCAGCCCGAGAGCTTCGAGGAGAGCCTCGTCCACCTGGGAGCGGAGCTGGTCTATTCCAAGCGGTTTGCGGACCACCACCGGTTTACGCAGCAGGAAATCCTCAACACCATCAACCGCAGCAAGAAGCGGCAGGCCGAGATGATTGTCACCACGCAGAAGGACGCGGTGCGCTTTCCGAAGATTGACCGGCGCGACCTGCCGATCCGCTTTATGCGCGTCGAGATCAAGATTCTCCGCGGGGCGGATGACTTTCAGGACTGCGTGCGCAAGATCTGCTTCCGCTAGCCATGGAATCTCTCCTTTATGGCCTGGCGCGCGCCCTGGTCGCTTGCCTGCAGGCGTTGCCGCTGACCGCGGTGGCGCGGCTCGGGCGTTTCTGCGGCGGGCTGGCTTACTGGCTGGACGCGCGCCACCGGCGCGTCACGCTGCTCAACCTCACGATGTGTTTCGGAGCGGAGAAATCGCCCGCCGAAATCCGCTCGCTGGCGCGCGAGCACTTCCGGCGCCTCGGCGAGAACTACGCCTGCGCGGTCAAGACCGCCGCCATGAGCCTGGAGGAACTGCGGCCGAATGTGGAGGTTGTGGGCAACCCCCGCCTCCTTTCGCCGCGCGGCAACGGTCCGCCCGAGGGTGTCGTGGGCGCCATCGGCCACTTTGGAAACTTCGAGCTCTATGCCCGCATCGCCCAGTTTGCGCCCGCGTACCAATGCGCCACAACCTACCGCGGGTTCTCTCCCCCCTCTCTCAACCGCGTGCTCCAGTCCCTGCGCGAGCGCTCGGGCTGCCGCTTCTTCGAGCGCCGGTTCGAAGCCCCCGCGCTCAAGGAGTTCATGAACCAGCCGGGCGTGATGCTGGGCCTCTTGTCCGACCAATCGGGCGGCGTGCTGCGCGGGCCTTTCCTTGGGCACGACTGCCAAACCTCGGCGGCGCCCGCCATCTTCGCGCTGCGCTACCGCTGCGCCCTGATCACCGCCATCTGCTACCGCGTCGGCCTGGCTCGCTGGCGCATCGAAATAGGCGACGATATCCCCACGCGCGAGAACGGCCGGCCCCGGTCCACCGCCGCCATCATGGCCGACGTAAACCGCGCCTTCGAGGCCGCAATTCTCCGCGACCCGGCCAACTGGTTCTGGGTGCATCGCCGCTGGAAGGCCCCGCGCCCCGGCAAACGGATCGTCGGCGTCAGCCAGGCGCAACCCGCGGCGGCGGCATCGCTCGCCGCCACGCATGGCGATGCCGCATAGCCGAGGATCAGCATGGCTGTGCCAGGTCATAACCCGTCCGGCCCCGGAGCCCCCGACCGCGTTCTCATCCGCGGCGTCAATTGGCTCGGCGACGCGGTGATGACCACGCCCGCATTGCAGCGCCTCCGCGAAGCGCTGCCCAAAGCGCGCCTCACCCTGCTCACGCATGAGAAGCTCGCCACCCTCTGGCAAAACCATCCGAGCCTCGATGACCTGCTTGCCTTCTCCGCTGGCGAGAGCCCCTGGTCGGTGGCCCGCCGGTTGCGGGCGGGGGCTTTTCAATCCGCCCTGCTGCTGCCCAATTCGCCGCGCGCGGCCCTCGAAGTGTGGCTGGCGCGCATCCCCCGGCGCATCGGATACGCCCGCCCCTGGCGGAACTGGCTGCTGACGCACCCGCTTGCCCCGCGTCCCGGCCAGGCGCTCATGCCAAAGCGGTCGGCCAGTGAAGTGAAGCGGCTGGTCCGCCTGCCACTGGACCGCCGGCCGGCCGCCGGCGCGCCCGCGCCGAGCCGCACTCTTCATCAAGTTCACGATTACCTCCACCTGGCGGCTGCGTTGGGCGCGAACCCTGCGCCCCTCCCGCCGCTGCTGGAAATCACCGCCGCCGAAATGCGCCAGGCGCAGGACGCCTTCCTGTCGGAATGGCGGGACAAGCCGCGGGGTTCGGCTTCCGCGGCTCCCGGGCTGTTCCTGGGGCTGACCCCCGGCGCGGAATACGGTCCCGCCAAGCGCTGGCCCGTCGAGAGCTTCGCCGCCGTCGCGCGCGCTGTCTCGCGCCAGGTCGGCAACAGCCTCTGGCTCCTGTTCGGCGGCTCGCGCGATTGGCAGGTCTGCGATGAAATTGCCCGGCGCGCGGACATCCACATGCTCAATCTGGCGGGCAAGACTTCCCTGCGCCAGCTCATGGCGCTGCTCAAGCTCTGCCGCGTTGTGCTGACCAATGACAGCGGCCCCATGCATGTCGCCGCCGCGCTCGGCACCCCGGTCATCGTCCCCTTCGGCAGCACGTCGCCCGAGCTGACCGGCCCGGGCCTGCCGGGCGACCCCCGCCATCGGCTGCTCCAGTCCGGCGCGCCGTGCGCCCCGTGCTTCCGCCGCACCTGCCCGATTGACTTCCGCTGCATGACCGGCATTTCCCCCGACCGCGTCACGCAAGCCATTCTGCAGGTTCTCGCGTTGCAGTAGGCCAGGCACGCCCTTCGCGCTTCGGCCTTCCAACCGCCGCCCGGCCGCCCCTTGCGCTCCGCCTCGCTTTACCGGATACTTTGCTTATGCCGTTGAACGTTACCCAGCTCGCCGACTGCCTCATGGCCTCCTATGCCGGCATAGGCGGCATTAACCACCTGGACGGCAAGAACCTGCCCTCCAAGCGCGCCATTGCGCTCATCACCGCCGACCTGCTCCGGCTTCTCTTTCCAGGGTTCTTTGATGAGAAGCTCGTCCATTCCTCGGAACTCAGGGCGAAGACCTCGCCGCTGGTCGAGGCCGTCCTTCGCAGCCTCGAAACTGAAGTCGCCAAGAGCCTGGAATACAACCCTCCGCCCGATCTGCCCAGGAAGGGCCTGCGCCCGGTTGCGCGCGCCTTGACCCTCGAGTTCCTCTCCAGCCTGCCCCGCATCCGCGAATTGCTCCACACCGACACCGAAGCCGCGTACAACGGGGACCCCGCGGCCCTCAGCAAGGAGGAAGTGATCGTGGCCTACCCCTGCATCGAGGCCATCGCCGTGCAGCGCCTGGCCCATGAGCTATACGCGAAGAACATCCCCCTCATCCCGCGTATTATGACCGAATGGGCCCACACGCGCACCGGCATGGATTTGCACCCGGGGGCTCAGATCGGCTCCCATTTCTTCGTGGACCACTGCACCGGCACCGTGGTGGGGGAAACCACCAGCATCGGCAGCCATGTGAAGATGTATCAGGGCGTGGGCCTGGTGGCCAAATCACTGGCTTTGGGCCAGCAATTGCGCGGGCAGAAACGCCACCCCACTATCCAGGACCGCGTCACCATTTACGCCGGCGCGACCATCATGGGCGGCGACACCGTCGTGGGCGAAGGCAGCACCATCGGCGCGAACGTCTTCCTCACCACCAGCGTGCCGCCGCACTCCCTCGTGATTCAGGAGGCGGCCAACGTGAAGGTGATGAAGAAGGAACGCGCCAGGCTGGCCACGGACTTCGACATCTAGCCCGAATGCTCCATGCCTCTTATCTCACTGAGGCCGGATTCCGAAGAGTCGCCCGTGAAGCTGTCAGCTAATCAGGCGACAGGGCGGGAGAGAGGGAAAACCGCATCTGGTTCTGGCGCGCGGTGACCAACCCCAGACATTGGGAAGTGATGCGCAGCACCAGGCCGGTGCGGGTGGCAACACCCAGCTTGCGGTGGAGCCGGCCAAAATGAGTGTGGATCGTGTGCGGCGAAATGCCGAGGTCCTCGGCAATGGCAAACTCGGTCTTGTCGTCGAAGACGCCGCGCACGATTTGCAGTTCACGGGCGGACAAGCCGAGCGAGCGAGCGATCTGCCCCCAGGCTTGCCGAGTCAGCATCGCGGAACCCAGTGATGACTTGTCAACATGCGCAGCTCCTGGCCGTCTGGCGGCGGCCCGCTCCATTTGAGCCGCTGGAGGCGGCACTGCGTGTCCTGTCACTCGCGAGGAGCCAGCCCCGCTCATCCAGGCCTTTAACCGCCGTGATGCTCTCCGGTTCTTATTCATGCACAACCGGTCCCCCGCACCGATGCCTGAGACCCGTCTCCCGCATCGCCTCAAATACAGCGCCTTCCGCAACACCGCTGCTTTCGGGGAAACAATTAACCCTGCGTGGTATCCAATCACAACCGGACTATGCTGTCAACAACAGAAATAAGAATAATCTGGCCTGCTTCGTCGCCAGCGGAATCGCGTGACACCGCCCAGATCAGGACGCATCCCTTCCCCAACGCAGTCGGCCCCGGTCGGGGGCTGAGCATTACCCACATCTTTAGTCACTGTCGCAAGCCAATCCCGAAAGGATTGCTCCTTCAGCCCAGGGTTGGACTGCCGGGGCAAAGGGGAGCGGTCCTACCCTGGGAAGCGCGCCCAATGAATCAACCAACCCTGAAAGAGTTGTATCTGGCGCCCAGCCCTGCGGCTGCAACCCTTTCAGGGTTGAGGGCCCCTCCGGCCACCAACCCAGCGTAGCTCGTGCCTCGCAACCCCGGGCTGGAAGATCGAATCCCTTCGGGATTAACGGGCTGGCGCCGCTTCCTTATCTGGCGAATTGTAGTATGGCGGGCTCAGATGTAACCTGCCGCCATGCAAACGACCTTTTGCGGGACAGCCAGTCTTTTGGAGATCGCTGCTCGGGCGGTCCGCCGCCTTGCCGCCGCCGCCCTGATAACAGTGCTTTGCGTCGCCGGTCCGGGCGCCCGGGCCGCCGCCGCGCCGGAAGCCGCGGCGCCGGCCGGTTTCCGAGCCGGGTTCGCCGAGCGGGACATAACGCCGGACATTGGCATGGAAGCGCCCGGTAATTACGGCAAGAGCTACCACCGCGCCTTTCACGACCCGTGCAAGGTTCGCGCCGTGGTGTTCGACGATGGCCGGCAGCGCGTGGCGCTCGTGGGTGTTGATCTGCTGTTCCTCACCCGCCAACTGGTGACCGAGGCGCGCGCGGAAATCCAGCAGCGGTGCGGCATCAAACCCGAATGGGTGCTCATCGGCGCCTCCCATTCGCATTCGTCCGGACCAATCGCGATGGGCGAGCCCGGCGATTATGATAACGCGTCGCCGCTGGTCAAACGGCTGGCGACCGAGCACAGCATTGTCTCCAACCCCGGCTACACGCAATTGCTCCGGCGGCAAATCGTCGAGGCTGTGGTTGGGGCGGATGCCGCGCGCGTGGAGGCCCGGCTGGCGGTGGGCTTCGGCAACGAGGACCAGGTCGCTTTCAACCGCCGGTTCCGCATGAAGACCGGGCTCACCTATACGCATCCGGGCGCCGGCAACCCTGACATCCTGGGCCCGGCCGGGCCGACCGATCCGCAGGTCGGCGTGGCGGGGGTCTGGGATCTGAAAGGCGGTTTGCTGGGCTGCGTCGTGAATTACTCCTGCCATGCGACGACGAGTCCGGGGGGCATTTCCGCCAACTGGGTTGGCGCGATGGAGCAGGCCCTGCGCCGGGCTACGGGCGACGCGTCGTTGCCAGTCGTCTTTCTCCAAGGCGCGTCCGGCGATGTGACGCAGGTGGACAACCTGACGAAGTTCCAGAATCCCCGGGCCGAAGAATGGTGCCAGATCGTTGGGGGACGTGTCGGCGCGGAGGCGTACAAAACGCTGCTGCTGATCGAGCGCGGGGCGAGCACAAATATTGCCCTCGATGCCCGCCAGAAGGTCTGGGGCATCAAACGCCGCGCGCCGGCGCCGGAGAAGGTCGCGCGCGCGCTGGAGCTGGCGCAGAAGACCCCGAAGGAGGTCGGGGAACCGGAGTGGACGTTCGCCAAAGAAACCGTCCTGCTGGATGCGCTTATCAAGACGCGGCCGGAGGTCGAGGTCGAGGTGCAGGCCATTCAGGTTGGGCCACTGGTGCTGGTGTCCAATCCGGCGGAATACTTCGTGCAATACGGCCTCGACCTCAAGAAGGGGAGCAAGTTCCCATTCACCTTTCCCGTCGAACTGGCCAACGGCTGCGTCGGCTACGTGCCCACCGAAGAGGCGTTCAGCGCCGCTGGCGGCGGTTACGAAACTCGCCTGACGTCTTACAGCAACCTGGAAGTCAGCGCCGGCCGGCAAATTGCCGATGCCGGCATTGCCCTGGCGAATCAGATGACGCCGGGCGCGGTCCCGCTCCCGGCGCCCGCCCCGCCGTTCCGCGCCCCCTGGTCGTATGGCAACGTGCCGCCGGAACTGAAGTAACTCGTTCTGTTACCTGCCGTTTGGGGTGCATCCGGCAACTTGGCGGGTTGTTCCGCCCCGCCCGCCCCATCCTGCCCCCCTCCCACATGGCTCCCATTACCGCAGTGACAGGCTGGTACCACCGTAGTACCTCCGTCCCTCCTCCGTTCCACCTCCGATCGCCGGTCGGAGGTGGAACGGAGGTGGAACGGAGGTGGAACGGAGGAAGGACGGAGGAAGCACGGGGGCATTACCGGGGTGCTGCCGAGGTTGAGCGTGGGGTCTTGGCGCAGGCGTCGCACATGCGCAAGGCGCGGCCGTCACGCTGAGGGGCTGCACAGGGGGGCGGAGCGAAGGCCGCCGATGCGGCTTTCGCGCGCGGCTCGGCCAGACCCGGCGGCGGGACGTTTGGCGGTTGGCTGGCGGGCTTTGAGGGCGTGCCCACGGTTCGCAGTGTGCCACAATAGGTGTGCCAAATGCACTGAAACTGTGCCAATATGGCGCTAATGGCGCAAACACCATCGTTGTGTCCGGGTGCCTATACTCTCCACAAGTAGTTGATAGGAATGCGCTTATGAAGAAAATGTGCCGATGGCACCAGCACTGCTCTAATACCAGCGGATTGTTGTATCCATAAGCAGTAATATGGCAAAAGTAATTGGCATTGATTTAGGCACCACGAACTCGTGCATGTCGGTCATGGAGGGCGGGGAACCGGTTGTACTGGAGAATTCTGAAGGGCGCCGTGTGACGCCTTCAGTGGTGGCGTTCACAAAGTCCGGGGAACGGTTGGTGGGCGACGCGGCCAAGCGGCAGGCGGTCACCAACTCGCGGAATACCGTCTATTCGATCAAGCGGTTCATGGGGCGCAAGTTTTCCGAAGTGGAGGAGGAGCGCAAGCGGGTGCCCTACAAGGTGGTTGCGGCGGCGAACGGCGATGCGGTGGTGGAGGTGGAGATTGATGGCAAGCCCAAGCGGTTCACGCCGGCGGAGATTTCTGCCATGGTATTGGGCAAGTTGAAGGCGGATGCGGAGATGCGGTTGGGCGAGAAGATCACCCAGGCGGTGATCACCGTGCCGGCCTACTTCAACGACTCGCAGCGGCAGGCCACGAAAGACGCCGGACGCATTGCGGGCCTGGAGGTGCTGCGGATTATCAATGAGCCCACGGCCGCCTCGCTGGCCTACGGGCTGGACAAGAAGAAGGACGAGAAGATTGCGGTGTATGATTTGGGCGGCGGCACGTTCGATATTTCGGTGCTGGAGATCGGGGACGGCGTGTTCGAGGTGAAGGCCACCAAGGGCGACACCCACCTGGGCGGCGACGATTGGGATGGCCGGATCATGGATTGGATCCTGGAGGAGTTCAAGAAGGAGCACGGGATGGACCTGCGCAAGCAGGCCGACGCCCTGCAGCGCATCAAAGAGGAGTCGGAGAAAGCGAAGATCGCTTTGTCCAGCTCGCAGGTTTACGAGATCAACCTGCCGTTCATCACGGCGGATGCCAGCGGGCCCAAGCACATCAGCATGAAGCTGACGCGCGCCAAGATGGAGCAGTTGTGCGACGATCTGTTCGAGCGCACGATAGGGCCCGTCAAGGACTGTCTGCGCGATGCGGAGCTTGCGGCGGCCAAGATTGACGAGCTGGTGCTGGTGGGCGGGATGACGCGCATGCCCAAGGTGGTGGACACCGCGCACCGCCTGGTGAACAAGCCCCCGCACCAGGGAGTAAACCCGGACGAAGTGGTGGCGGTGGGCGCGGCGATCCAGGCCGGCGTTCTCAAGGGCGACGTCAAGGACGTGCTGCTGCTGGACGTGACGCCGCTGTCGCTGGGCATCGAGACGCTCGGGGGCGTGTTCACGAAGCTCATCGAGCGCAACACAACCATCCCCACCCGCAAGTCGGAGATTTTCTCGACCGCGTCGGACAATCAGCCGGGCGTGGAAATCCACGTCCTGCAAGGCGACCGGCAACTGGCGCGGGACAACAAGCCGATCGGCAAGTTCCACCTGACGGAGATTCCGCCCGCGCCGCGCGGCGTGCCGCAGATCGAGGTGGCGTTTGACATTGACGCCAACGGCATCCTGCACGTCAGCGCCAAGGACCTGGGCACGGGCAAGGAACAGAAGATCACCATTACCGCCAGCAGCGGCCTGAGCAAGGACGAGATCGAGCGGATGCGCAAGGACGCCGAGGCGCACGCGGAGGACGACAAGAAACGACGCGAGGAAATCGAGCAGCGCAACGAGGCGGACAACGCGGTCTACCGCTCGGAAAAGATGCTGAAAGACAACGCGGACAAGGTGTCCGGCAGCGACAAGAGCCGGATCGAGGACGCGATCAAGGAAGTCAAGGAGGCCTTGAAGGGCTCGGATCCCGACGCGATACGCGCGGCCAATGAGAAGCTCAACGAGGCCTGGCAGGCGGTGTCCGCCGAGCTTTACAAGGCGGCGGCGGAGAAGGCCAAGGCCAGCAAGGCGCAGGCCCACGCCGGCCCGGAACCGGGCGGTGAAGCGCCGCCCGACGGCAAGAGCGGCAAGGACGAAGGGCCGATCATTGACGCGGAAGTTGTGGACGACAAGAAGTAGCTTTTTCCCGTTAGCTTGGGCGGCGGGATTTTGATTCAACGCATAAACTAACAACCAAAAGACAAGTAAACTATGGCATTAAACGTAAAACCCCTCGGCGACCGCGTTCTGGTCGAACCGGTCGAAGAGAAAGAAGTGAAGAAAGGCGGAATCATTATCCCTGATACCGCCAAAGAAAAACCGCAGGAAGGCATTGTTCGGGCGCTGGGCACGGGCAAGACCGACGACGACGGCAAGAAAGTGCCGTTCGAAGTCAAGATCGGCGACCGGGTGCTGGTCAGCAAGTACGGCGGCACCGAGATCAAGATTGACAACAAGGAGTACAAGCTCCTGGGCTCGGACGACCTCCTGGCCATCCTCACATAACCCTCAACGGCTGAGCATATCAACCATCAACAATTGACTATCTACTAATTTATGGCAGCGAAACAATTACTCTTCGATGAAGCCGCACGGCAGGCCGTGCTGCGCGGGGTCGCCAAGCTTTCCAGGGCGGTGACCGCCACTCTCGGCCCCAAGGGCCGCAACGTCGTTCTCGACAAGAAATTCGGCTCCCCGACAGTGACCAAAGACGGCGTCACGGTCGCCAAGGAAGTCGAGCTGGAAGATCCTTATGAGAACATGGGCGCCCAGATGGTGCGCGAAGTCGCCAGCAAGACCAGCGACGCGGCGGGCGACGGCACCACGACGGCAACGGTTCTGGCCGAGGCGATCTATCGCGAGGGCCTCAAGTTCGTGACCTCGGGCGCCAACCCGATCGGCATTCAGCGCGGCGTGGCGAAGGCCGTCGAGGCCGCCGTGGGGCACCTGGACAAGATCACCAAGAAGGTCAAGGACAAGGAAGAAATCAAGCAGGTGGCGACCGTTTCCGCCAATTGGGACACCACCATCGGCGAGATCATCGCCGACGCGATGGACAAAGTGGGCAAAGACGGCACCATCACCGTCGAGGAAGCCAAGTCCATCGAGACCACGCTCGAAGTGGTCGAAGGCATGCAGTTCGACAAGGGTTACCTCTCGCCCTACTTCGTCACCAATGCGGAGACGATGGAAGCCAAGCTGGAGGACGCCTACGTGCTCATCTTCGAGAAGAAGATCAGCAACCTCAAGGACATGCTCCCCCTGCTCGAGAAGGTGGCCAAGGTTGGCAAGCCGATGCTGATCATCGCCGAGGAAGTCGAGGGCGAAGCCCTGGCGACCCTCGTGGTGAACAAGCTGCGCGGCACCCTCAATATCGTGGCCGTCAAGGCCCCGGGCTTCGGCGACCGCCGCAAGGCCATGTGCGAAGACATCGCCATCCTCACCGGCGGCAAGTTCATCAGCGAAGACCTCGGCATCAAGCTCGAGAGCGTTGAGCTCAACGACCTGGGCAAGGCCAAGAGCATCGTCGTGGACAAGGAAAACACCACCATCGTCGAAGGCGGTGGCAAGAGCTCGGACATCCAGGGCCGCGTCAACCAGATCCGCCGCCAGATCGAGGAGACCACCTCGGACTACGACCGCGAGAAGCTCCAGGAACGCCTGGCCAAGCTCGCCGGAGGCGTGGCCGTCATTAACGTCGGCGCCGCCACCGAGACCGAGATGAAGGAGAAGAAGGCGCGCGTCGAGGACGCGCTGCACGCGACCCGCGCGGCCGTTGAAGAGGGCATCGTCCCCGGCGGCGGCGTGGCTCTCATCCGCTGTCTGGAGGCCATTGACAAGGTCAAGGGCGCCAACGATGACGAGCGGATCGGCGTGGACATCGTCAAGAAGGCGATTGAGTACCCGACTCGCGAGCTGGCCAACAACGCCGGCGAGGAAGGCTCCGTCGTCGTCGAGGAAGTCAAGAAGCGCAAGGGCAACGAAGGCTACAACGTCGCTGACAACAGCTACGAAGACCTCGTCAAAGCCGGCGTGGTTGACCCGAAGAAGGTGACCCGCACCGCGCTACAGAACGCCTCGTCCATCGCCGGCCTGCTCCTGACCACGGAATGCCTCATCACCGAGATTCCGGAGAAGGAGAAGAAGGCCCCGATGCCGGGCGGTCATGGCGGCATGGGCGGCGACATGGATTATTAATCCCTTCGCAGCGCCGGGCAGGTTTGCGCCGAGCCCGGAAATGAGCGCTGCGGTTCCGCAAGGAACGAGCAAATCGAGCGAGGCTGGCTTGCGCGCCAGCCTCGCTTTCTTGTCTCCGTAGCCGCCGAGGTAACGAGGCTCTGATTAACGGCGAATGCGGCGCGGAGCATCGGAAGTCAGGGTCTCGGCACCTCGGCTGCTACGGTCTTGACGAAGGGGGCGATGCGGGCGAGAGTATGGTTGCAGTTTATGGGGGCGTACTGGTTTCGACTTGGTCGGTGCGCCAGAGGCGGCATGCCGAGGATGGTTCGTTGGCCTCGTTAATCATCGGACCGAACAATAATTGCTAACGAAGAATTAGCTCTCGCGGCCTAAGCGCCGCGACGTTCACCGGCAGACACCTGCTACGCCGGCTGAACGCCACAGCAGGTGTAGGCTAAACGCGGCGTCCGCGCGCGGCTGGCCGAAGTTCTTACCCTGCGGGCTAGGCCGGGCGACTCGGTGTCAGGCCGCAATCGCCCGGTAGAAAACTCTCTCCTGACTAAGCATGTAGTCGCGGCTGGTAATCTGGCTTAGGACCCGGGTTCAACTCCCGGCGCCTCCACCATTTCAGCAGCCCTGATGGCCGGGGGCGGGCAACCACCTCTCGGATCAGGATTTCTTTGGAGCTGCTCCCAGCTTCACGCTGACGAGCTCGATGCCTTCGCCGGTCCCGAGGTTGCGCGAGTATTTCCTGTCCTGCGGATTATTCCAGTGCTCGTGGACGCCCAGGCTGGGCAGCCGCTGGGTAGCGGAGGCGTGGTTGGGGTCGTAAAAGGTTCCGGACGGCGGGTCGTTGGCCAGCGCGGCCTCGTGGAGGTAATCGCCCACGCCGCCTTTGCCCGCAATGTCGGGCCACTCGGTCGAAAGGAAGTCGAGCCCGACCGAATCAATGGCCAGCGGGTCTTGCGAGGCCAGGAGGCTGCACGGCCATTGGCCGTTGAACGGGGGCGAGTGCAGCCGCTGCGGGAGCGGGTCGCGGGGATGCACGCCCGAGAACAGGCCGTCCACCAGGTAGAGCACGGTCTTGCCGCCAAGGTGGAAATGGCCGGTCAGGTCCACCAGCGGGCGGTAGATCCGCGTGTCCTTGGAAAAGCAGTTGGGGTGGATGTCGTAGTAGCCTTGCTGGACCGGCCAGCGGATGAGGGAGCCGTAGTGATTCTTGGCGCAGAGCGTGACGCCGCCGCCGGTGTGGGCCTTTAGGTTGGCGAAGTTGATCAAGTATTGGGCGTCGGCAAAGCAGTCGGGCAAATAGTCCTGGGCCTTGCCTTCCGGACGGCTGCTCCAATGCAGCGGTTGCGCGGAAGGCTTCACCTTGAGGCGCTCGAACTTGCCCGCGTAATCCTCGTAGCGCACGGCTGAGAAGGCCCCGTGGAGCAGGTCATAATAGTCGTGGACCAGGCAGGCGAGCGTGTCGCAAATCGTGATGTTCTGCGGGGACACACCGGCGCTGGTAAGCTGGCTGACCAGGGCGAGGATCAACTGCGGCGCGGTGTTCATGTAATCGTGCCGCCGGATGAAGGCGTAAGTGTCGAGGTTGACGTGGCCCTCGTGGAAGATCATCCCCACCCAGTTGGGCTTAATGGCGATCTGCTCACCCGCGCGGTAGCCCACATCCCCCTTGCCCCGTGCCCGGTTCAGGTGGCGGAACAGCCTGGACCATGCCTTGGGCACTGTGGCCTGACCGGTCAACTCGCAGACCGCTCGCGCCAGCATGACGTCCACGCGCTCCTGTTTCACCCGGTTGCCTTCCCACCAGTGACCGTCGTCGGGTCCTTTCCAATTGGTGACTTCGGGATCGTGGGCCCAGACGACGCGCCCCGGGTGGATGCCTTTGGCCACACCCAGGGGCTTGGCTTGGGCTTGGTCGAGGCCCGAGGTGACGGCGGGCAAACCGACGGCCAGACCGCCAACGCAGGCCAGGGATTGGCGGAGGAAGGCGCGACGGTCCAGTGCTGGCCAGTGGCTGGTTTGGCTGAGGGAGTCAGGCCTGAGAGTTGAACGCCGCTTTGCACTCATAGGGCAACAATACCAGCGACGCCGTTGGTGTTCAAGCGCAGCGCCCGCGGCGTATTAGTGGGGCTCGGGTCCTGGTATCGCCGCGGGGTGACACCTGAAAACAGCCTGCGTTTGTCGGGTGTGCAGAAACTTCTGCGGGCCGAATCTATCGTTAGCGGTTCCCGCGGCTCAACCCAATTGCGCGGCTACAGGCGGGCAGGAGGGGGGTATCCCGGGCTGCCGACGGGTTGGTCCTCATCGGGCGTGTAGGTCTGGCGGCGTTTGAGGTTGTGCTGGCGGGCGGTCAACTCGCGAACCAGAGTCTCCGCGCTGTCGTATTTGGTGAAGCCCTGCGGCGGCGCGAAGAGGTCGTTGGGCAGGGTTTCCAGGCGGGCCTTGGATAGTGTGAGCGTCAAGGGGGTGCCGGTTGAGGTGGAGGTGACGCGAAGCGGCAGACCGTTCAAATCGGCAGCCTGCCACAGCCGGAAGGTGGCTGTGGTGCCATCGCTTGAGGCCACGACCGCGTTGGCGCATTCGCAGGGATGGCCGTCAATGCTCTCAGGCGCGGCGTGGGAAGTGGCGGGGCCGGTTGCAATGCTGGCGGGTTTGGGACCGGCGGAGATGGGCGCATAAGCCTGCATGGGACCGTTGAGGATGTAGCCCGAGTGCGCGGGCACGTTCCAGATGAAGGCGCAACCCGCAATCGGATCGCGCTTGGTGGCAGAGCCGCTGAGGGCGGGCATGAAGACCAGGCTGCCGCCCTGTCCGATGAGTTCGCCGATCGCTTCCTGCCGGGCGGAGGGGCCGCTTTCCAGCGCCACGCGGGCGCGGAACCCATGCACGTTGGTAAACAGCAGCGCCAGGGGGCCGTTCAGGAAGGCGGGCGCCTCGGGGACCCTGAGCACGGCTGTTGCGCTCAACTGCGCGCCACGTTTTGAAGAACGGGCACAGCCGACCGCCAGGGCTGCGATCAGGAGGATGGAGAATCCGGTCATTCGCATCCGCGTCCGCTGCGATTTTGGCAAGTGCCCCGACGCGCAAGTCATCGCTCTCATAATGCTGCGCATCATATCGGGCCGGCGGCCGGTGGGCAAAGCTGAACTGAGGCGATGAGGTAGCCGGCGCCCCGCGTCGGTTTGCTTATTGAAGTTGGGGTTGGTGTTGGCTAGCTTGCTGCAGTCGTATGACCTTAACTGAGAAGATACTGGCCCGCGCGGCGGGCAAGGCCCGGGTAGAGGCCGGGGACAACATCTGGGTCCAGGCCGATGTGCTGATGACGCATGACGTTTGCGGGCCGGGAACGATTGGGGTGTTCCACCGGGAATTTGGCAAGGGGGCGAAGGTTTGGGACCGCACCAGGGTGGTCATCATTCCCGACCATTACATCTTCACCGCCGATTCGAGGTCGAACCGGAACGTGGATATCCTGCGCGAGTTTGCCAGGGAGCAGGGGCTTATCTACTTCTACGATGTCATTGATGATCCGGCCGGGCACTGGGTATTCGACGCGAGCAAGGGCATGCTCAAGCGGCAATACGGGGCGCGTTACGCGGGGGTATGCCATGCGGCGCTGCCGCAAAAGGGCCATACCCGCCCGGGCGAAGTGTTGTTTGGCACGGACTCGCACACCTGCATGGCGGGGGCGTTCAACGAGTTCGCCACCGGCATCGGCAACACGGATGCGGGATTCGTCATGGGCACGGGCAAGTTGCTGGTCAAAGTGCCGGAGACCATGCATTTCCAGCTCGAAGGCAAGTTGCAGCCCGGGGTCATGGCCAAGGACATCATCCTGCACTGCATTGGCGAGGTCGGCTTCGACGGGGCGACGTATCGCGCGATGCAGTTCGACGGCCCGGGCGCCGCGACGTTGAGCATGGATGACCGGATGACCGTCGCCAACATGGCCATCGAGGCCGGCGGCAAGAACGGCATTTTCGAGTTCGACGCGCAGACACAAGCCTACGTGGACTACCGCTGCAAGCTCAACGGGACGAAAGCGACCTATGAGCCGGTCCAGCGCGACCAGGCGCAGAAGTTCGTTTACGAGTTGGTGCTCGATCTTTCCCGGCTGGAGCCGACGGTTGCCTGCCACCCCAATCCGGGGCAGCGCAAGTTGGCGAAGGAACTCGGAGACATCCGGTTGGACCGCGCCTACATCGGCTCCTGCACTGGCGGCAAGACCACTGACTTCCTCGAATTTGCGCGGGTGGTGCAGGGCCGGTGTGTGGCGATTGACACTTTCGGCGTGCCGGCGACGCCGGAAATTGTGCACGACCTTCAGACGGCGCGCTGGGGAGAGCAGACCGTTTGGGAGATTCTAACGGCAGCCGGGGTCCAGATGACAGAAAACGCCGGGTGCGCGGCGTGTCTGGGCGGACCGGTGGACACGTTTGGACGCATGAACGCGCCGCTCAAGTGTATCAGCGCTACCAACCGCAACTTCCCCGGCCGGATGGGCCACAAGGACTCGCAGGTGTTCCTCGCCTCTCCGGCGACGGTGGCGGCGAGCGCCGTGACGGGCCGGATTACTGACCCGCGGGAGTTTCTGCCCCGGACTTGATGCGCCGCGAGACGCTGGATTCCTGGTGCGAGCGGGGCATTCTTGGCCTGGTGCTGGCCATCCTGGTTTTCGGGCCGCTGGCGATGGGGGCGGTGCGCCCATCCGAGTTTCTCGTTATTCAGGGGCTAACGATCTGCGTGGTGTTGCTTTGGGGGGCGCGCCTTTGGCTGAGTCCGCGTCCGCAATTGCTTTGGCCGCCGGTTTGCTGGGCCGTGGCCGCCTTCACCGTTTACGCCATTATCCGCTATCACTACGCCGATGTTGAATATGTGGCGCGGCAGGAGTTGATCCGCATGCTGATCTACACCTTCCTGTTCTTTGCCATCCTCAACAATCTGCACCGGCAGGAGTCTCTGCAGATTATCAGTTGCACGCTGGTTTGCCTGGCAATGGTCATCGCGGCTTACGCCGTGTATCAATTCCTGACCCGTTCAGATTGGGTATGGCGGTTCCGGATCGGATTTAATTTTGGCGGCTCGGGCACCTATGCCTCGCGCAACCACCTGGGCGGCTTTCTCGAAATGCTCCTTCCGCTTGGGCTGGCTTACACCCTCCTGAGCCGCTTCAAGCCCGTGAGCAAGGTCCTGGTGGGCTACGCTTCGCTGGTAATCCTCACAGGCATCGTCGCCACCGTTTCGCGTGGTGCTTATCTTGCAACGGCGCTGGCTCTGCTGCTGTTTTTCGGCGTGCTGCTGTTTCATCGCCCGTATCGGCTGCCGGCGTTTCTGCTGTTGGTGAGTATTATCGTGGCGGGGGCCTACTTTCTGCCCAGGAACTTTTCGGTTTATGCGCGATTCCGGCACTATTTTGTGGAGCAGAGCCCTGATCCAAGAACCGAAGACGGACGGCGGGCGGTCTATTGGGACCGGGAGGACGCGCGGGTGGTTCTCTGGCAATCGGCCCTGCGGGTGTGGGAGCAGAATCCCTGGTGGGGCGTGGGGCCGGCGCACTATGATGTCAGGTTTCCTGCCTATCGGCCCACGGTGATGCAGTTGCACCCCTACTTTGCGCACAATGACTACCTGCAGTTCCTTTCCGAGTGGGGGCTCGTCGGCGCCGGGTTGGCGGTGTCCGCCTTGGGCTTGCTGGCCTTGGGGGTATTCAAGACGTGGCCTCACGTGCGCGGCGCGCCCCGGGATATTGGCCAACCCAAGAGCAGCAACAAGCTTGCGTTTGTCTTTGGGGCGGCCCTTGGTTTGGCCGCGATCCTGATCCACTCCGTCGTTGACTTCAATATGCACATTCCGGCCAACGCAATCCTGGCGGTAACGCTGGCGGCCCTGCTGAGCAGTTGCCTCCGCTTCGCCACTGAGCGGTGCTGGCTGAGGCTGAGATGGTGGGGGAAGGCGCTCGGCAGCGGGGTGGTGGTAGCGGGCGCAGTTTACCTGGGGCAACAGGGTTGGCGGAATGCTCAGGAATACACCTGGCTTCAACGCGCCGACCGCGCGCCGCTTTTCACAATGGTTCAGGCCGACCGCCTGAAAAGGGCTTTCGCCGCCGAGCCGATGAATTCAGACACCGCTTATGCGATTGGTGAGGTTTACCGCATGAAATCGGCGGAGGGCGGAGACGATTACCGGGAGCTGGCGACCCAGGCCCTGGAATGGTTCGATCGCAGCCTCAAGTTGAATCCTTGGAGCGTGTACGGATATCTGCGCCAGGGATGGTGCCTGGACTGGCTGGGGCGGTTCGATGAGTCGCCGAAGTCCTTCGACCGCGCGGCTCAACTCGACCCCAAAAGCTTCGAGGTGGCCGCCAACGTGGGGCTGCATTATGCCCAGATGGGAGATTTCGCCGCCGCCCGGGTGTGGTTTGAGCGCTCGACCCGCCTGCAATCGAAGGAAAACCCCATCGCCACCAGCTACCTGCCAATCGTGAACAGGCGACTGCTGGAGGCCGCCACTAATGACTTTAGCGCCGGGCTTCGTTCTGTGCCGCGGTGATAGCAATTAGGCCTGAAACCTGCTGTCTGGGACCTGTAATGAGACATCTACAGACGCGCGGCGAACCCGGGCTAAATTCTGTAAAATAATCCGTTGACAAAGCATGGGACACGGCTAAAATTAGCCCGAGATTGATGCGGTCTAGTCACCAGGAGCATATATGAAAGAAACGCGAAGCTTAATCTACAGGTTGTTAGCATGCGGGGTAGCGCTGGCAATGGTTTCCACGCTGGCGGCCCAAACGGTCACCCAAGGTGCTGCAAAAGTGGTCCGTCTCAAAGGTGCTGCTCGATATGTCTCGGGGAGTAATGCGGGGCAACTGCTTAAGGTAGGCGACCTGATCTACCCGGGCACCGCCATTCAAACCGCCGAGAAGTCCCGAGTTGATCTCGTGCTTGGCGAAGGTTCCGCGCCGGCGGCCGGTCCGCCCGTTGCTGGCGATCTGCTTACCTACACTCCCACCGTTGACCAGAATGTGGTTCGGGTATGGGAGAATACCCTCCTGGGCATAGACAAGTTGAATATTACCCAAACTGCCGGGGATGAGGTGACGGAGACACAACTCGACCTCAAGGCGGGCCATATCTTTGGAACGGTGAAGAAGTTGTCGGCGGCCTCCAAGTACGAAGTGAAGATACCCAATGGTGTGGCCGGAATTCGCGGCACGGTTTACGACATCAGCGCGGAGGGAATCATCAAAGTGTTATCAGGCTCGGTGGTGGTAGCCTACGTTGGCTCCGACGGCGCAGTGGTAACGCAGGCCGTCATGAGTTTGCAGGAGTACGATGCTCCTACCAACACATTGAAGCCGTTGCCCGAGATGGACAAGACCGGCTTGGAGAGAAGTCTCAGAGGTTGGCCCGGCAGGCCGCCGCCGCCGCGTCCGCCGCCGCCGCCGCCGCCGCCGCCGCCGTCGCGCTGGAGGCCGCCGCACCCGCCGCACCCGCCGCACCCGGGGCCCATTTAGAAGTGCGGTGGGCCCGGCTTGAACCGGGCATAGGGTTTTCAAACCAGAGCAGCCTTGTGTTGCTCTGGTTTCTTTGTTTTCTTGATCGTGGTGAAGCGGAAGCCGATCAAGCGCATTCCAGTCCTGATTACTCTTGGCGTGATTGCCCTGGTCAGCCTGGTGCGCTGGAGGCACCTCAGTTTCTTCGACAGCCTGGAGCGGATGACCTATGACCTGCGCGTTCGCGCCGCGCTCAGGCACGCTTCCCCTGTGGCGACCAACCTCGGGTTCGTCTTTATTGACGATGCCAGCATCGCCTTTGTTCGAACCAACGCGACGCTCGGCTACAATTATGGCCTATACTGGCCGCGGCAGGTTTACGGCAGGTTGGTCCAGGAATTGGCGGCGCAAGGCGCGCGCGCGGTTGCGCTTGATGTTATTCTCCACGAGTTGCGGCCGGATCATCCGCCGGTGCGGATGGCCGACGGCAGCTTTCCGGAATCCGATGAGTTCTTTGGCCTCCAAATGCGCCGGGCGAACAACGTCATCCTCGCGGTGCCCGAGGACCTGAGTTTGCCGCCGCTGTTTCTGACCAACGCGTTTGCCCTGGGCGATATTTCGACGCACAAGGACTATCCCGAAGGCGTCCTGCGCCGCGCACAGGCGTTTCGAGTCCGCCGCCAATGGCACTTCGCTTTTCGACAGGTGGCAGCGGACCCGGAATTCGGAGTAGATCTGCGCCAGGCGCGGATGGAAGGTCGGCAGTTGGTTTTGCCTCGACACGGCGCGGAGGATATCCGGGTGCCGCTGGACCAGGACGGCAATTTTGATCTGGCGGATTTTGGGGGAGAAAATCTGCCGCCGGGGGTCGCCCGAATGGCCAAGCCATTCACTGAGGAGCGCATCTGGCACATGGGTATCGTGCTGGCCGCCCGGGAACTGGGAGTTGATCTGGGCAGAGCCGAGGTGCGGCTCGACCGCGGATGGATTGCGTTGCGGGGCACCAACGGCGTAAACCGAGTCATCCCGGTTGATGCAGATGGGTATTTCTACATTAACTGGTCTTTACCGCCCAACCATCCGCAACTGACGCAGGAGGCCATTCAGGGAATCCTACGGCAGGATTCTCTGCGCCTGCAACAAAGGACGAACGAGTTGCACGACCGCTGGAACGGCAAGTTGGCGGTGGTTGGCTCCAGCGCCACGGGCAACGATTTGACGGATCGGGGAGCCACCCCGCTCAAGCCGGACACCCTGCTGGTAAGCCAGCACTGGAATGTGGCCAACTCAGTTCTCACCGGGCGATTCGTCCGTCGGGCGCCGCTGGCGGTTGAGTTGGCGCTGGTGGCGTTACTGGCGGTGGCGGCTGCGGTTTCGACCTGGAATTTGCGGGTCCTGGCAGCCTCGGCGTTGACTGCCCTGTTGGTGGTGGCTTATGTCGGGTTCAGCTTCGTGCTCTACGCGCGGACCTGCTATTGGCTGCCCCTGGTCCTGCCTGTGGTTGGTGCGCTGCTGACGACGCACGTTTGCCTGGTTACCTGGCGGGTGGTGTTCGAGCAAGCCGAGCGCCGCCGGGTAAGATCAATCTTCTCAAGGATCGTCTCGCCGAAGATCGTCAATGAGTTGTTATCCGCCGAGACCTTCTCGCTGGTCGGCGCGCGGCGTGAAATCACGGTGTTCTTTGCGGATGTGCGGGGGTTCACCGAACTGACGGACACGAGCCAGGAGCGCGTCGCTGAATTTGTGCGCAGCCAAGGCCTGGCGGGGCAAGCAGCCGAGGACTGCTTTGACGATCAGGCCAAGGAAACGCTCAACACGGTCAACCTGTATCTCGGCCTGGTGGCTGACACGGTTATAAGACACGACGGCACGCTGGATAAGTTCATTGGCGATTGCGTCATGGCGTTCTGGGGCGCGCCGACTCCCAATCCCAAACACGCGCTGGCTTGCGTGCGCGCCGCAATCGAGGTGCAACGCGCCATCTCTGAGCTGAACCAGCAACGCTCGACGGAGAACCAGAAGCGCGAACTCGAGAACGAGGCGCGCGTTTCCGCGGGCCTGCCGCCCAAGCCCCCGCTGCCAATTCTGCTTCTGGGCAGTGGAATCAACACAGGAATGGCCACCGTCGGATTGATGGGCTCCGCCGCCGAGTTGCAGAATTACACCGTGTTCGGCCGAGAAGTGAATCTGGCCAGCCGCCTGGAGAGCGCATCGGGCCGGGGCCGGATTTTCATTGGCCAGTGCACCTACGAACACCTGCTCCGCGACGATCCCGCCCTGGCCGCCACATGCGCGGAGTTGCCGCCCCACGATCTCAAGGGCTTTCGCTCGCCGGTGAAGGTTTACGAAGTTTCATGGCCCCACTCGGAAGCGGCACGACCCGGGGGGGCGTCTTCCGCGCCGGGATCTGCTGACACAGCCCCCCCCGCCGGTTCCAGCCAACACCGAGCCGAATCTGCGGACGGCTGGAACGCCGGGACTTGATTTCCTGCTCGTCAATCCTGGCGCGCATGTTAGGGTGCGTTGTATGCGTATGGCGATCTATCCGGGAAGTTTTGACCCTGTCACCAACGGGCATCTGGATGTGCTGCAGCGGGCGACCAAGCTGTTCGACCGGGTGATCGTGGCGGTCGCCAGGAGCGAGAGCAAGCACCCGCTCTTTGCGCTGGAAGAGCGCGTGCAGATGGTGGCACGCGCGACCGGGCATTTGGCGAACGTGGAGGTTGATTCATTCGATAGCCTGCTGTTGAGCTACGCGGAGCGCCGCTCCGCCCAGGCCGTGGTGCGCGGCTTGCGCGCAGTCTCGGATTTTGAATTTGAATTCCAACTGGCGTTGATGAATCGCAAATTGAACGACCGAATCGAGACTATCTTCATGATGCCGAAGGATACCTACACCTTTCTCAGCTCACGCCTTGTGAAGGAGATGGCGCAACTGGGGGGTGACGTCAGCGCATTCGTGCCGGCACACGTGCGAGAGGCCCTGGCCGCCAAGTTCCACCCCAAGCCGGCTTAGCGAGGATATTATGCCGCTAGTGGTGAATCTGCGTCATTTGGAGACGCATAACGTCCGCATAAAAGGCGAATTGCCTGTGGAGGAGCTGGATATTGACTCGCGCGACGAGGTCATCCGGGTTGTCCATCCATTGGATTACGATCTGGAGGTGCAGAGGCTGGAGGATGGGTTGTTGGCGCAGGGCCGTTTGCACTTGAAATTGGAGTGCCAGTGCGTCCGCTGCCTCAAGTGCTTCCAGCATAACGTTGGATTAGATGGTTGGACCTGCCATTTACCCTTACAGGGAGAAGAGCGGGTGGAGGTGGTTAACGACTGCGTGGACTTGACACCATATGCCCGCGAGGACATTCTGTTGGAGTTTCCGCGACATCCGCTGTGCGAACCGGGATGTGGCGGGTTGCCGAAGACGTCTATTGGCAAAGCAAAAGGCACCAGCAGCACTGGCAAGACCGAAAGAGATTTGTCGGCCTGGGCCGAGTTAGATAAACTGAAGTTCTAGTGAATTATGGGTGTACCCAAACGAAAGCCGTCACGAAGTCGCCAACGCATGCGCCGCGCCTACAATAGTGCGCTGACCCTGCCGCAACTCAGCTCCTGCCCGCAGTGCTCGGCACCCTACGTGCCCCATCGGGTTTGCCCCGCTTGTGGGTATTACAAAGGACGCCAAGTCATTACGGTAACGGCTGGAGCCTGAGGGTTTCATTTCCCCAGTCGGGTTTTCGCTGCTTTCGGTTCCTATATGCGAATTGCAGTGGATGTCATGGGTGGCGACCACGGCTGCGGGGTGGTCATCGAGGGTGTCAAGCGGGCACTGCAAGCCGACGCGCGGATTTCGGCCCTTTACCTGGTGGGTAATCGCAGCGAAATCCATGCTGCTTTGCCCCAGCGGGGTTTTCAGGACCATCGCGTCCATGTCGTGCACGCCAGCGAAGTCTTAACGATGGCAGATAAGCCCACCGCGGCGCTGAGGAAGAAGAAGGATTGCTCGATTGCCCGCGCGATCGAGTTGGCCCGCGAGGGGAAGGTTGACGCGGTCGTTTCCCTCGGCAACACGGGCGGCATTTTCGCCGCCGCGACTTTCAAGCTGGGCCGAATACCCGGGGTGGACCGTGGCGGCATTGCCACCGTTATTCCCACCCCGGAGCAGGATTTCGTGCTGCTTGATTCGGGCGCCAATGTCGAGTGCAAACCCCTGCATCTCGCCCATTATGCTGTGATGGGCAGCATCTATTCGCGCGAGATCCTCGGCTATGAGAACCCCCGGGTCGGCATCCTCAGCATTGGCACCGAGGACAGCAAAGGCAACGAATTGACGCTGGAGGCGTTCAAACTGTGCAAACTGCTGGACCTGAATTTCATCGGCAACGTGGAAGGGCACGATTTGTTCAACAATCGTGTGGACGTGGTGGTCTGCGATGGCTTTGTCGGCAACATCGTCCTGAAAACCTGCGAGAGCCTGGCTTCCGCCATGTTTTCGATGCTTAAACGCGAGTTGACGGCGAATCCGCGGCGCCAACTCGGCGCCCTGTTGGCCCAAAACGCCTTCCGCACGATCAAGCGCCGGATGGATCCCGAAGGCTCCGGCGGGGCTCCGCTGCTCGGCTTCAACGGCACGGTCATGAAGGCCCACGGCTCCGCCCGCGAGCGCGCCATCGCCAACGCCATCCGCGTTACCGCCGAGAACGTGCAGCATCACGTAAACCAGGTCATTGCGCGTGAAATCGCGCGCGCGAATCAATGCATGGCCGCCGACGAAACGGCCGCTGTGACCATCCTGGCGCAGAACTAACATCGCTATGCCAACCCAGCGGTCAGGAAGCAGGAGGCAAGAGATGGCTCCGGCGCAGTCATGCCTGGTAATTGTGGTTGCGTCGGCCACCTCTTTTCGCGCCTGTCCCCGCTCAAACTCCAGGTAAAGCTGACTAATCCTAAAATGAGTCCTTCATCCGCTCCTGCATTCAAGAACCCAAGGGCCAAATACAATTTTCAGGGCCGCACCTGTTCCATCACTGGCGTGGGCTCCTACGTCCCGTCCCGGGTGCTTACCAACGCAGAACTGGAGAAAATGGTGGACACTTCCGATGAGTGGATCACGACGCGCACGGGCATCAAGGAGCGCCGCATTGCCGCCAAGGACGAGTTTACCTCCGACCTTGGCGCACAAGCCGCCCTCCGCGCCATGCATGGTGCCGGCGTCAAGCCCGAGCAGATCGAACTGATCATCGTGGCTACGATTACCCCCGACATGCCGTTTCCCTCGACGGCGTGCCTGGTGCAGCAGAAGATCGGCGCCTTCCGCGCGGCGGCTTTCGACCTGGAGGCCGCTTGTTCGGGGTTCATTTACGCCCTGGAAGTCGCGCAGCAGTTCATCATGTCGCGCACCTACGATACGGTCTTGGTCATCGGCGCGGAGAAGCTCTCAGCGATTGTTGACTGGAAGGATCGCAACACCTGCGTTCTGTTCGGCGATGGCGCGGGCGCTGTGGTGTTGCAGAACCGCCCCAACGCGCACGGGTTGCTGACAGCGGTAATGGGGGCCGACGGGCGGAAGGCAGACCTGCTTTTTGTGGCCGGGGGCGGCAGCCGCTGCCCCGCCAGCGCCGAGTCGGTCACAGCGGGCATGCATTATCTCCGGATGGAAGGCAGGGAAACCTACAAGAGCGCGGTGCAGGCGATGCAGACCGCCGCGGAAGAGGCCCTGCGGCGGTGTGAAATAGACATCTCGCGCATCAAATGCATCATTCCCCACCAGGCCAACCGCCGCATCATTGACGCTGTCCTTGATCGTATAGGAGGCAAGCCCGAACAGCTTTTTGTTAACCTGCATAAATACGGCAACACTTCCGCCGCTTCGGCAGCTATTGCCCTGGATGAGGCCGCAGCATCCGGGCACATCCAGCGGGGCGACTTGATCCTGATGGTGGTGTTCGGCGGAGGGCTCACGTGGGGGGCGGCGGTCATTGAGTGGTAACGGCTTATTCCTGTTCCTGACGAAAGAATTGACGATTCTGCGCAGTGTGCTATCCTATTACTGTTGTATGAGTGCCAGAAGAAGTGCCAGCAGCGGGTCTTTACCAGAGGTCACGTTTGAGGCTCAGCAAACCTGTCTGTCACTTTCACCCAACTCGGTAATCGCCCATAAGAGCGGTATAGAATTCCGCAGTTCCAGACCCTTCGCAGTGTGGAGGGAGATGACCATGACCCTGCAGTCTCCAGGGGACGGCGGAAAGATTTGCTGTACAGGGGTCGTTATTTCCTGCACAGGCAACAAGCACACTGGCTATCACGTCTCGATGGTTTTGACGGGGCTGTCGCGGCAGGCGCAAGCGCGCCTGAGCGCGATGGCCTATCCGCCCCTGTAGTAGTTGCTGATTCCTGCGGGCGGGGGCCTTGATCCAAAGGGGAAGACTCCAAGTCCCGAGCCCTGAAAACAACCGGCCTGAGCCGGCATTGGCTTTGCCGAGGCAATGCAAGGCCGTTATTTTTCGTCCTTGGCTTCCCCGTCCTGTTCACTACTCTAGGAGGCGTGGAAATATTTCATCGTATTCTGAAGACGGCGGTTGATGGGGGAGCCTCGGACGTTCACCTGAAGATTGGCACTCCCGTTATCTTTCGCATCAGCCGCCAGCTCATTGCCATCGAATGCCCGTTCCCGACCGAGGAATGGATGAACAGCGTGGTGCAGCAGATTACGCCGGCTCATTTGCGCAAACGCGTTGAGCAGGAGCGCGAGGCGGACTTCTCCTACTACGTTCCCGGCATCGGACGGTTCCGCACCAATCTGTTCCAGCAGCGCGGCCAATGGTGCCTGGCCATGCGCTACGTGAAGACCCTCGTTCCCAGTTTCGAGGAGCTCGGCCTCCTGGCCCAAGTCCGGAAGATCGCGGAATCCCCACGCGGCATTGTGCTGTTGGCTGGGTCCACCGGCTGCGGCAAGTCCACGACGCTCGCCGCGATGATTGAGCACATCAATGCCAACTTCAAAAAGCACATCATCACGCTGGAAGACCCGATTGAATACGTGTTTGAAGACAATCAGTGTGTGATCGAGCAGCGCGAGGTGGGGCTGGACACGCTGTCTTTCCATCACGCGCTCAAACACGTGCTCCGGCAGGACCCGGACATCATCATGGTCGGCGAAATGCGTGATTCAATCAGCTTCACCTCGGCCATGAGCGCGGCGGACACCGGCCATTTGGTGCTCTCAACCCTGCATACGACCAACGCCTCACAGTCCATCAGCCGCATCCTCGACTTCTTCAAGGCTGACGAGCGCGAACAAATCCGCCGTCAGCTTGCCGGGACCATGCAGGCGGTCGTTTGCCAGCGCATGGTAGCCACGCTTGCCGGCGGCATGACCCCCGCGCTCGAAATCATGATCAACACGCCCACCGTGAAGAAGTTGATTGAGGAGAACCGGCTCGACAAGCTGGCGGCGGCCATCGAGACCGGCACCGAAGATGGCATGATCAACTTCAACCAGGCGCTGTTTAACCTCGTGAAGCAGGGGAAGGTCAGCGAGCAGGAGGCCCTGAGCAAGGCCTCTAATCCTCAGGCCCTGGAGATGAACTTCAAAGGCATCTTCCTGGACGAGGGACGGCGCATCCTGTCGTAACGGTGGCGCCGCGGAATGCCCGGAAAGAACGGGGTTCCTTCCGCCGGACCGCTGGCGCACGCAAACGAACTTGCCGCACCTGCCCCCCGCGGGCGCGCAGGGCTCCCGCTTGTCGAGCCACGGGGCCACTCGCACATCGCGAGGACGGGGTCAGTTGCCGGGAGCGAGGTGGTCCACGATCATGTCCACGGTCCTGATAACAGCGCCGAGATTCTCGCGGACGACTTCCAGCGCGTGTCGGCCGAGTTGCTCGCGGCGTGCCTTATCGGCCAGCAGTTCCCCCAGTTCCCTCTCCAATTGCGCCGCGTTCCGCACCTGGACTGCGCCCCTGTGCTGCAAGAAACTGCGAACCACTTCCGCGAAGTTCTGCATGTTGGGACCGAAGACCATGGCTTTGCCCAGCGCGCCAGGCTCGATTGGGTTCTGGCCGCCCTCAGCCGTCAGGCTCTTGCCGACGAAGATGACGGTGGCGTGCTTGTAGAAGTGCTTCAATTCGCCGGTGCTGTTGACAATCAGGCAATCTGCTTCGCCGGGTTTAAGGCGGGTGTGAGCCATTACCTCGGTGCGATAAACACACTTAAGCCCGCGCGCCGCCACCTCGCGGCCGACTTCACGGCTGCGCTCGAAATGGCGCGGAACCAGCACGAGGAACAGATCCGGGAATCGCTGGCGCAGACGGAGAAACTGCTCGGCCAGGATGGCCTCTTCGCCCGCATGCGTGCTGCCGCCGACCAACAGCCGCGCGCCGGGCCGCATGCCCGCCTTGCGCAGGAGCGCCGGCACGTCGAGCAAACGGTGCTCGTCGAGCTTGGCGGCATCAAATTTCAGGCTGCCAACGATGCGAACCGCCTCCGGCCGGCAACCCAGTTGGCGGAGTTTGGCGGCATCGGCCTCGTTTTGCGCGCCGACGCCGGCGAGCATGGCGAAGATGGGTCTGAAGAGAAGGCGGAAGCGCCGATAGCCGCGATAGGAATGATCGGACAATCGGGCGTTTACCAGGAACACCGGGATGCCGAGTTTCCTGGCGCGCCAGAGGAAGTTCGGCCAGATTTCCGCCTCGACCAGCACAATCGCCAAGGGGCGAATCGAGGCCAGCGCGCGGTTGACATAAAGGCGGCGGTCAATCGGATAGTAGATCTTGCTGATGTGGTTCGGCAGCTTGCTTCGCAGCTCTCCCATCCCGGTGGTCGTGGTAGTCGAGACGATAATCTTGAGATTCGGCAGGCGCGGTTCCAGCGCTCGAATCAACTGCGTGCAGACGTTAACCTCGCCCACGCTGACCGCGTGCATCCAGATCGTGTCCCGATTGGTGATCGCCTGCTTGAGTTTCGTGTCGTATCGTCCGAAACGCTCAGCAAAACCCTGCTGCCAGTTGCCGCGCCGCCGCATTCTCATGAAGTAGTACGGCGAGGACAGGATAAACCCGATCGTGAAGAGTATGTTGTAGAGTGTGCGCACTCCGCTCGTTACCAGTGAACCACAGAGTGATCCTAGGAGATAAGACCCCGAGGCGCAATCCGTTTCTACAGCCTGCAAAGGGGTCGTTCAATGCGCATGAGACCACCGGCTGCAATGCTGGCCGACTCGTTCTGCCCGCCCCCGCCCAGGCGCCGCCACGGGTTTCAACCGCGGAAAAAGAGCAGCCAGATCAGGAGCAGCATCGGCACCATGCATGGCAGGGTGTACTTGAAGATGAACCCCAGGAAACCGGGGGCAGGTACTTTCTGCTGTTCGGCGATGGACTTGACCATGAAATTGGGGCCGTTGCCAATGTAGGTGCTGGCGCCGAAAAACACGGCGCCAATGCTGATGGCGAGGATATAGTTGTTGTAGGCGGTATTGCCCAGCAGAAACGCTACTTCGATTTCCTCCACCCGAACCTTGCCGCCAGCCAGGAGAGAGGCATGGTATTTCTCCAGCGCCGCGTACGTGTTCCCGATCGCCTCGGCATGCGGCCCGGTGATGGCGGCCATGTTCGCGCCATGGTTCTGGACGAGCATTTGGACCTTATCAATGATCTCCGGGTCCACGAATAATCCGAAAGCCGCGCTCAGGAAGCTCAAGTAAGTCGGCGCATTGTCGAGCAAGCAGGACAAAATCCCGCTGCACCAATAGAAGGCGGCCGGACTGGGGGTGCCGAGTTGCCCGGCATTGTGCTGCAGCCAATCCAGGGCCGGCATCATCGTGGAGAAAATGCCGATGAACAGGATGGCGACTTCCTGGATAGGATGAAAGCTGAAGTGGTTGGCTTCATGCACCCGCTTGCCTGTGGTGAACCACGAACCGGCAGCAGCGCCCAGCATCAGGGCCTCGCGCAGGAACAGCGGGCGGGCAACGAACACCGCGGCGAGAATGACCAGCAGGTATGCCAGGTTCCACAGGCCCTCGAATCGCCATTGATCCGGCGGTTCCGCCAGCCGGTCTCGCACGTTCTTGGGGGCGCGCAGGTAGTTGCGGACATCAAGGATGTAGAACAGCGCCAGCAAGAAGCCAACGCCCACCACCCAAAATGGCCAGCAGTGCTCGGTTACCCACCAGAATGGGATGCCCTTGAGATAGCCCAGAAACAAGGGCGGGTCGCCGATGGGAGTAAGGCAGCCGCCCACATTCGAGACTATGAAAATGAAGAAGACGATGTGATGCGCCGTGATGCGGTACTTGTTCATCCGGATCCACGGCCGGATGAGCAGCATGGAGGCGCCCGTGGTTCCAAGCACGTTGGCGATCAGGGCTCCCACAAGCAGGAACATGGTGTTGACCCGCGGCGTCGCCTCGCCCCGGACGTTGATGTGTATGCCGCCCGAAACGACATACAGCGAGCCGATCAGCACAATGAAACTGACATATTCGATGCACCCGTGCAGCACCCGCTCATAAGCGCCCATGACCAACAGGTAGTACGCGAGCGTGATCGCCGCGAGCGAAAACGCGACCTTCGGATAATGTTTGGTCCACCACCCCGAGCACAGTAATGGTGCCAGGGCAATGGTCCCCAGCAGCAAGGCAAAGGGCAAAATTATCCACGGATTTGGCTGTGCCAAAGAATGACCCATCCCATGTAACCTACCGGGGCGCGCAAAATTGGGTCAACCAGATTCCCCTGCCGCGACGCAACGTCCTCGGGGTTCGTCTCTGGCGCAAAGGCGGGCTGGAGGGCAAAAGCTGTGCGGAGGGATCGCTGTCCCCGGGCTCACGCTCGGCTCCGAATCGCGGTCGGGCTACTGGTTGACACAGGGGCGTGGCGAGGAACCGTTTGCGCGGGCGAAACCAGACGGTGTTCGCGCGCGCAAACGGCTCCCCGCGACGCGGCTGTGCCGGCTAATCGCGATCGGTTTCATGCCGCCAGCAGCTCGCGGCTGCGTCGAAGAATTCGTTCCTGCCGCTCGGCGCAAAGCAGTGCGGTGGCGGCCATTTCGTCAAATAGCGCCGGGAATACGAGCAACGGGTAACGCGTAACCCAGGCCAGGGCTGCGGCCTCGTTGGCGGCGCGCTCGACACGGGCCTCGAACTGCGTGCCCTGGAGTTCCGCCAACCGTTCCGAGAGCAGCACTGTCTTTAGCCGTTCCAATTCGGCTTCCTGCCTCGCCCGAAATGGGGCGGGCGGGGCCGGTACCACCTCGTACCGCACTTCGGGCGCGAACGCGGTCCGCACCCGTCTGTAGTTTGCACTCATATACTTGTTTGCCTTTCTTTAACACCGCCCGTCCGGGCGGTGAGGTTCAACAAAAAACCCGCGATTGACTGGCAATCGCGGGTTTTCGGGAAATCCATTGAGCAGGTCAGCCGTTTCCTCCCGCGAAGCCGGGGCAGCAATGCGCGATGGACGCTTGTCCACCGGCTCGCTTGCCACACAGGCGAATTGTGACCTTATTTGTCATTTGCCACTAATATAGCAATAACAGGACACCATCCTGCCCGTTTTGTCAACAAGTTGCTGCGGGGCTGCTCTCTGTCCCCCATTGACGGCGCGAGCCTGGAGACGTATTGGCGCTTGGGGATGGTGGGGCGCCAGACGCTGGTCCCGGGGCAGCGCGGAGGCTTGTCTCGGGAACAATTGATGCTACTATTGCGGAGTAATGAGTACGGGCGACAAACCACTAAAAATGGTCACTTGCGGTGGATGTGAGGCCAAAGTCTTCATTCCTGGCGATCTGCCGCCGCTCTCCTCCGAGCCGTGCAAGCGCTGTGGCTATCCGATCATGATGCCCATGCAGTTGCGGCAGTTTGAACTGCGCAGCAAGATTGGCGGGGGCGGGCACGGAAAGGTCTATCGAGCCTTTGACACAGTCCTGGCCCGCCTGGTGGCGGTCAAGCTTATGCGGAAGGAATTGGAGAACGACCCGGAGGCCCTGGAGAGTTTCTACCGCGAAGCGCGCGCCTGCGCCTCGCTGAACCATACCAACATCATTCACATCTACTCGTTCGACGAGTTTGAAGGACAGCGCTACCTGGTGATGGAACTGGCCGACCGGGGCAGCCTTGATTCGCGCATCGAAAAGCAAACACGCCTCGCCGAACTCGAAGTCCTGGACATTGGCTACAAGATCAGCTCCGCCCTGGACATGACACTCAAACACAACCTGCTCCACCGCGACATCAAGCCGGGGAATATCCTCTTCAACGCGGACGGCGAGCCCAAGCTGGTGGATTTTGGCCTGGCGCGCAGTCCCGACGCCGAGCCCGAGTCAACGTCGGTCACGGAGGGGACGCCCTACTATGTCGCGCCGGAGAAGATCAAGCGCGAGCGCGAGACCTTCCTGTCGGACATGTACAGCCTGGGCTGCACGCTTTACCATGCTTTGACCGGCCATGTGCCCTTCGAGGCGCCAAGCGTGGAAGAGTTGGTGGGCGCGCATGTCAACACGCCGGTGACCCCCCCCAATCTGGTTGTGCCTGAAATCACCCAGCCAACCAGCGACGCCTTGGTAAAGGTATTGGCCAAGAACCCGGGTGACCGCTACCTGAGCTACGACGAGTTCCGAATGGCGTTCGAAGCGGCGCGCAGCCAGTTGCTGGTGCAGCGCTACACCCAGCAGCCTCAAGGAGCGGGCGTCAAAAGCAAAACCAGTTGGTGGCGGCGGTGACCTGCTGCCACCACTATTCCCCAGGGGTTCCTGCAGGGAGTGGCCGCTAGAAAGGCGGTTGAGCAACAGCGGGGAGGCGTTGGCTCCTCTCGACAGCAGTTTCAACACCCTGCCAAAGCCCGCCATGGGTCGGCAGCCCCGCCGTTCCCTTCCCGTCCTGGCAGCCGGAACAACCTCCGTTGATTCCTCCGTGCCAGGAGTTCCCGGCCCGGCAAGAAGCTGTCAATACCGTCGCAGCACGCTGATTCCTCCGTCCTTCCTCCGTTGCTCCTCCGTCCCTACTCCGTCCCACCTCCGACTGGCGATGGGAGGTGGATCGGAGGAGGGACGGAGGAGGGACGGAGGAAGGACGGAGGAGCAACGGTGGTAGCCCGCCTTTCGCTACTGGCGGGTGGTTGAATGCGTAAGTGCCTGGTAATACGCTGCCGAGCCTAAAAGGTCTGCACCAAAGTCATTCTTGGAGTAGTTGGCCTTTTTGGGTGATCCGCGGCGGCGAT
>Ga0209201_1000565_pt1 | contig 50591 bp, 42 predicted proteins | sample AD_UKC055_MetaG_FD_184411 | JGI IMG/M metagenome (GOLD analysis project Ga0209201, IMG submission 184411) | Active sludge microbial communities of municipal wastewater-treating anaerobic digesters from USA - AD_UKC055_MetaG (SPAdes) (version 2) | ecosystem: Engineered > Bioreactor > Anaerobic >... | reverse complement strand
GGACGTGGAGTCGGGTCTTGCGCTTCGTATATACCGGCATACCTCTACATCACCATGTTGGTGACCTTGTGTCAATACCTTCCTCACCAATTGATGCCTTTCCTGTTCACAAGGCTAAGGTTTGGGGCCGCTGGTGCCCCAACCCTTATGGCCAACCGCCTTGCCCGGGTGAAGAAGGGCTTTCTTTCCCGGCCCCTGCGGCCTAGGATGCCGGGGATGCAACAGCGTGTTAACCCCGGCGTGGTGGCGGCCCTCCCGCAGCACCAGTCGTCGGAGATTCCCTAGTCCCGCAGCCTGCGGAACGCGATCCTATGCGCCCCGTCGAATGGGACACTAAACCGAGTTGGCTGCCACGCCCGGTTCGGCGCAAGGAGGTGGATTTGCGCATTGTCCCGCTCGGCTTCCTGGCGCTCATTCTCGTTGGAACGGTGCTGCTGCTGCTGCCCTGGGCCCGCCACCCCGGCCACCCCATCAGCCTGCTCGACGCCTTTTTCCTCTCGGCTTCTGCCACGTGCCTGACCGGTTTGACTCCCGTGGACATCTCGCAAACCTTGAACGGATTCGGACAGGCTGTGCTGCTATGCCTCATTCAATGCGGCGGCCTGGGCATCTTTACCGCCAGCATCTCCCTGGCGCTTCTGAGCGGCAGCCGCCTGTCCCTGGCCGACGAGCAGACCATCCACGCCGTCTGGGGCAGATTGCGCGACGCCCGCCCCCTGGACGTCTTCATCTACGCCTGCCTGTTCGTTCTGCTCTTCGAGCTTGGCGGCACGGTGGCGCTCTTTCTGTTGCTGTCGGAGAACCTGCCGCAACCGTCCCCCTGGCATGGCCTCTGGGAATCGTTCTTTCACTCCGTCAGCGCCTTCTGCAATGCCGGCATCTCCCTCCACCCGGAAGGAGCCGCCCGCTGGAGTCACTTTCCCGGCATCCTGGCCGTGTTAGACATTCTCGTGATCGCCGGGGGTCTCGGACTGATGACGCTGATCAACCTGCGCTTCACTCACTTCTGGCGGCGCGACCCGCGCCGGCGCGGTTACCTGACGCTGCAGACCCGGCTTACGATCATCACGACGGCCCTCCTGCTGGTCGCGGGCGCGCTCGTCACCCTCGCGTTTGAAGGCGACCACACGCTCAGCGAGGCCCGCGGCTGGGAGCACGTCACCTGGCCGTTGTTCCATTCCGTGATGTGCCGCAGCGCGGGGTTCAACCTGGTGGACGTCAACCAAATGAACCCGCCCACCCTCCTGGCAACCCTGCCGCTGATGGTGATCGGCGGGGCACCCGGCTCGATGGCTGGCGGCATCAAAGTGGTGACCTTCGCCCTGCTCATCCTGACCGCCTGGAGCGCCCTCCGGCGCACCGAGTACATTCAGATCTTCGGACGCCGCATTCCCCGCCACCTCTCGAGCACTGCCACCATGCTGGCGCTGCTTGCCGGGGCCGTGCTCCTCGGTGGCGTGGGCCTGCTCATGATCACCGAGCTGGGGCATCCCGCGGCGCAGACTCCGCATCACTGGTTTGGACTTGTATTCGAGGCCTTCTCCGCCTTCGGCACGGTCGGCTTCAGCACCGGCGTCACGCCGCTGCTCACCCCGCTCGGCAAACTGGTCATCATTGCGCTCTTGTTCACCGGGCGCGTCGGGCCGCTCGTCCTGGCGGTTTACCTGGCCCGGCCAAAAAATCCTTTGCACGTCCGTTATCCTGCGGAAGAATTGGCCCTCGGTTGACTTTATGGCTAAGAGAGTTTTCATACTTGGCGCCGGCCGCTTCGGCACCCACCTGGCCACCCGGCTTTCGGAGCTGGGCTGCGAAGTCGTCCTTGCCGACAAGGACGCCAAACGAGTCGAGGCCCTGGCTGAGGACGGATTCCGCGCGCTGGAGATGGACGTGGAGGACGAAGACGCCCTGAAGCAAGCGGGCGTGCAGGAGTCCGACGCCGCCGTCGTATGCATCGGCGAGAACATCCAGGGCAGCGTGCTGGCCACCCTGCTGCTCAAAGACCTGAAGGTCAAGAAGATCGTCGCCCGCGCGCTCGACGCCAAGCACGCCCAGGTGCTGGAGAAACTGGGGGCTGATCTCGTCGTGTTGCCCACCCGCGACATGGCCTATCGGCTGGCTGAACGCCTCCGCGACGATGCGCAAAACGAGCGCCAGCCCTTGCACGGAGAATATCAGTTGGCCCAGATAAAGCTCGGCCCGGCCCTGCACGGCCAAACGCTGCTCCAGGCGAAACTGCCCCAGCGTTATGGCATTACCGCCGTCCTGATCACCCGTCCCCGGGGCAACCGGAAGACCGAAGCCATCGAGCCCGGCGCGGACTCGATCCTGGAGACCAGCGACACTCTGATGGTCGTTGGCCGGCGTGAGAACCTGAACCGCTTCGAGCGCGACTGCGGGGCCGCCAGCTAAACGCCGCAGCAACGCCCGTCGGCGCCGGGAATTCAAGTCACCTGGCGGCTTGGAACTCCCGCGGCAGCAAATCGCGGACGGTGGAGATAATCAGCGCTTCGGTTCCTTCGGCCAGGCGGGTCGGGAGATCATAGTAAATCATGGCATAGCCGCCCTCGTAGCCGCCCTCGCGCCAGATGCGCTGGGAGGGGATGTAGCAGGGCACGTCGTTCGCGTAGGCGTTCACCCAGAGCCGGCTTGCGTCGTATTCCTTCTTCAGCCGCAACGAGTAATCCACCACCGCTTCGCCCGGCAGGAACACGATGCCCAGTTCCGGGCCGAAGTTCCACGTCTGGACCAGGTAGGACAGTTCGGTCGGCAGCTTCTCGCCGCGGTCGAGCCGGGCCAGGTTCTTCTTGGCGTGATAGGCAATATACTGGTTGTTGGATTGCGCGCGCGTCATCCATTCCTCGCGGGAGGGCAAGGTGTCGAACGGCAGCGCGATGGCCTTCGCCTGACAGGCCAGCTTCCGGCTGAGCGGTTTGAGCGGCTGCTGCAGGAGGGCATTGATGGCGGTCGTGAGGGTGCGGCCGTGCTGCTGGGCCAGTTCGAGGCCGACGCGCGGATGGGGGTTGGCGTCCCCGCCGCAGCCCACAGCGACCAGCGCTACGGCGCCGGGATGATCGCGCTCGAGGTATTCGCGGGCGTAGCCGGCCCAATCGCCGCAGATGCGGTTGGGGGTGGCGCCCATCGTGGTGCAATGACAGGCGTAGCTGGTGAACAGGGCGCGGATGCGGCCGGACTTGTCACGCGCGACCAGCACGGGCAGGTCGTGGTCCACCGGGCCGCCCTGGGTGCGGCGGTTGGCGGCGAAGCCGGCCCGGGTCTGGCCCCACGCGAGCGTGGCCGGTTGCCGGGCTTTGAGGGCGGCCAGCGCGGCTTGCTCGAGCTTGTCGGTCAGCTCGCTCGTATAGCGGTCAACCCGTCCCTGCTGGTCGGGAGGCAAGGTCGCGCCAAAGATGTTCGGGATCGCGTTGGAGAGCATCGGCGCGGTGTGGGTGTGGGTGGAGCACAGCGCGAAACGTTCCGGGCGCAGCCCGGCCTTGCGGGCCAGGCGGGCGGCCAGTTCATCGCGCAGGGCCCTGGGCACTCCGACGTTGTCCACGGTCAGCAGCAGGGCAAGGCCTTTCTTGCCGCTGCCGATGGCCAGGGCCTGGGCGTAAATGCGCTGGTCAACACCCTCGCATTCGGTTTGCCGCGCCGCGTAGCCGTTCAGCCAAATCGGGCCGTCGGGCGTAATATCCACCTGCGCCGCGCCCACGGCGTAGAAGGTGTCCCTGGCGGCCAGCGCGGGCAGCGAGCAAACAAGGAGCAACAACGAGATCAGCGGGGGACGCACAAGTCGGTTCATGTCGAGCATGCGTGGAGGTTACTCGCTGCCCGGGGCATGGTGCAAGCTCGGCAGAACCCTGCGCGCAGGGGGCAGGGCTCGCGCGTGGGATAGCGGGCGGACCCGACGGCACAGCGCCGGTAGGATAGGCGGGGAAACCCGCGCCGACTAAAGCGGCACGATGCGGCCAGTCCGGACGGACTTGGCTTCGGCCTCGCAAATCTGGACGGCGCTCAGGCCGTCTTTAGCGGTGACCACCTTGGGGGCTTTGCCGGTTTGGATCGCCTGCAGCATGTAGCTGATCTCGCCCTGGTAGCCATCCGAGCCGGCACACTTGACGACGCGGGGGGCTTTGCCGGGCTCGGTGATCCGCAGGGCTTCCGCTCCCCGCGCCAGGTCATAGTCGAGCGTCGCCCGCTCGCAGATCACCGTGTAGGCCATGTTGAAACCTCCGGCCAGCAGCCAGGTGCCCTCGGCATGGACTGCGGGGCCGCGGCGATAATGGTATTGGGTGAAGACGTGATCAATGGAGTTGCCCTTGCGCGTGACGCCGCTGGACGAGACGCTGTCGGGCCGCCCGAAAAGGAACTGCACGAAGTCGGTGTCGTGAATGTGCAAGTCAAGCAGCGCTCCGCCGGAGAGGCTGCCGGAGCTATAGGTGGCCTTGCTCCAGCCCGGGGCGGCCGACAGGCGCCGGAAGCTGGCGGCCAGAATCTTGCCGTAGGGCTTTTCGGCCACCACCTTCTTGAGGCAGCACCAGCCGGGCCAGAACCGCATGCACATGGCCGGCATGAAGAAGCCGCGGGCGGATTGGGCGGCGCGCACAATGCTCCGCGCCTGCGCCGAGTTGAGGGCCAGGGGCTTCTCGCACAGCACGTGCTTGCCGGCCTTGAGCGCCGCGATGGCCTGCTTGGGATGCAGGACCGTGGGCACGCAGAGGTCCACCAACTCGACCTCGGAGTCGGCCAGCAGTTCTTCCAGCGCGCGATAGACGCGGAGCTGGCGGCCCAGGTCAATCGCGTCCGACCCGGTGATGTTGCCGGCCACGCCGGGCAGCACGCCGTTGACGGGCACGCGGACGGAATCGCAGACCGCGATGATGCGCGCCGCCTTGTTCTGCAGGTAGGCCTTGATATGGGTCACGCCCATGAACCCGAGGCCTACGACGGCAACGTTGACTTTTCGGCGGGGCGTCCGTGATTTGCTGTTTTTCATTAGAGAGTTGCTGTCAGGGTTCAGCCAGGATTGCGGCGCGCTGCTGGTGGTATTCCTCGGGGGTGATCTGGTCGGCCCGGTAGCGGTTCAACAACTCGTCCAGGCGCTGCTGCTTGCCCGCGGGAATAGCTGCGGCGGGGCCTTCGATTTGCGGGAGCGACTCCGCGGCCTGGGCGCTGGCTGGCTTGCTGGAGTCCACGGGCACAGCCGCGGGAGCCGCGGAGGAGTCGGCTGATTGGGCCGGCGCGCGCTCAGCCGCTTTTTCAGTCTTCGGCGGCTTGACCCGGCGCTTTGCCTGGGCTGGCGCGGCGGCAGGGTCGGCGATGGGCTGTTGATCCAGTTCAGCCATCTTCTGACGCATGGCCTCGCGCGCCCTGGCGTCGCTCTCCGAGTCTGCCGGCGCGACGCTCAGGGTTGCCGGCTCCGGCGTCACGGCTGTCACCGCGGGCGCGGCGGCGGGCGCCGCGACGGCCGCGGGCACGGCAGCGGGCTGCGGCTGCATCTGCAACTCATTGAGCTTTTGCTGCAACGCCACGCGGGCCCTAATTTGCGCTTCAGTGTCCTCCGCGCAGAGCGGCGACACAGCCGCGCCATACGCCGCGGCGCAGGCGACCAGGAAGGACTTTGAAATCTGCATGACGGCTCTTTTACGGCAAAACGGCTGTGGACGCAACAGGTTTCCCCGCGGGCAACAACTTTTCCCAGGCCCCGGGCCAGGGATAAAGCAGAACGGAACGCAGGATGAACCGCCGCACCTGGCGCCGGCTGACCTTGATTCGGCGCGCCGGGTCGAGCGCGTTGCCGGCGCGCAGCCGCGCGAGCGTCTCCCGTCCGATCAAAATCGGCCACGCGCAGGCCAGCCGCACGCGCGCGCTGCGGCGCGGCAGGGCGTTGGTGTAAGCCGCGCCCGCCCGCAGATGATCTTCCGCGCGGTCCAGATATGCGTGGTAGAGCGGGCGAAAGCGCGGCTCGTTGGCCGGCGCCAGGAGGTCGGCCGGTTTCAACCCCGCAGCCGCCAGCTTTTCGGCGGGCAAGTAGCAGCGCCCATGGCGCAGATCTGCCGCCACATCGCGCAGAATATTCACCAGTTGCAGCCCTTTGCCGAACCTCGCGCCGTTGGCCAGCAGGAATGTGTCATCCAGTGCCGCCCGGGGAAACAGGTGCGCGCGGCACATCCTGGTCCAGAACTCGCCGACGCAGCCGGCCACGCGGTAGGTGTAATCATCCAGCTCATCGTCTGTGCGCAGCGCCACCAGCACGTCGGCCGAAGCGCCGGCAAAGCGTCGCAAGTCCAGTTCCTGCCCGCTGGTAATGGTGTCGAGCACCTCGCGCGCGAGTTGCCGATCAGCGGGCGGCAGGCGGTGCAGCAGCGCCAGGCTCTCTTCGCAGCGCTCCAGCAGAATGGTTTCCGCGGGCGAGCCCTGGCGCCGGGCCAGAGCGCCGAAATCCAGCCGCGCCGCCTCCTGGCCCTGACCCTGAATCCTCTCGCGCAAGGCGCGCAGGGCCTCCAGCCGTTGCTCCGGCGCCACCAGCTCGGTGTCGGCGATGGTGTCGGTCGTGCGCGCCAGCAGATAGGCCAGCCCGATTGGCTTCCGAATGCTGCCCGGCAGCACCCGCAGCGTGAGGTAGAAGGAGCGCGACACGTCCTTGAGCAAGTTGGATAGCAGTTCTTGGTGCGCTTGCGCCATGGTTTCTGCGGGCTGGGGACGCCGGGCCGCCGCGGCTCGCGGCGGCGCCGCGCTCAGCCGAGTATCTTCTTCCACCTGGCCAACTGCCGGGCAACCTCCCGGGTGCCCGGCGCTCCCGTAAGCTGGCGTCGGGCCAGGGCCCGCTTGAGATCGAACACCTCGAGCGCGTCCGCCCCAAACCTCTTCTCGACCGACCGCAGCTCCGCAAGGCTGAGCCGGTCCAGCGGTTTGCCCAGCCGTTCGGACAGCGCGACCAGCGCGCCGACCGCATGGTGCGCCTGCCGGAAGGGAAGTCCTTTCCGGACGAGGTAATCCGCCAGGTCGGTTGCCAGCAGCGCCGGGTCGCTGGCTGCCGCCTGGCACGCTGGGCGGTTGGCCTGCGTGTGATCGAGCATGGCGGCGCACAGGCGCACGACCGCCCGCACCGTATCCGCCGTGTCGAACAGCCGCTCCTTGTCCTCCTGCAAGTCGCGATTGTAGGTCATGGGCAGGCCCTTGAGCAGCGTCAGCAGCGCGACCAGGTTGCCAATCAGCCGCCCGCTCTTGCCCCGGATCAGCTCGGCGACGTCGGGGTTCTTCTTCTGCGGCATCAGGGACGAACCGGTGGTAAAGGCATCGGCGATCCGGACGAAGTCAAACTCGCTGCTCGACCACAGGATGAGGTCTTCGGCCAGCCGTGACAGGTGCGCGCCCAACAACGCCGCGTGGCCGCAGAACTCCACCACGAAGTCCCGGTCGCTCACGGCGTCCATGGAGTTCTGCGTCAATCGCGGCCGGCCCCGCGCGTCCACGAACCCCAGCAACTTCGCCACCAGCTCGCGGTCCAGCGGCAGGGTGGAGCCGGCCAGCGCGCCGCTGCCCAGGGGACAGACACAGACCCGCGCCAGGCACTCCCGCAGGCGTTGGGCGTCGCGCTCGAGCATCTCCACGTAGGCCAGCAGGTGGTGCGCCAGGTAAACCGGCTGCGCCCGCTGCAAGTGCGTGTAGCCCGGGATCACCACCGCGCGCTCGCGCTGCGCCATCCGCACCAGCGCGCGTTGCAGCCGCCGGACCTCCCCGGCCAGCTCCGCGATTTGCTCGCGCAGCCACAGCCGCATATCCAGCGCCACTTGATCGTTGCGCGAGCGGCCCGTATGCAGCTTGGCTCCAGCCGGCGCCCGCCGCGTCAGGGCGGCCTCGATATTCATGTGGACATCCTCCAGCTCGGGCTGCCAGCGGAACTTCCCCGCCGCGATTTCCCTGCCGATGGCCGCCAGCCCCCGCAGGATCGCCTGCAACTCGCGCCGCGTCAGGCAGCCGGCCTGGCGCAGCATCTTTGCGTGGGCCGCCGACCCGGCAAGGTCCTGGCGCCAGAGCCGCCGGTCGAAGGCGATGGATTCGGTGAATTGCGCCACGTCCGCCGCCGGACCGCCGGCGAATCGTCCGCTCCGAGAGACAGGTGAGGTCTTGTTCATGCGCTTCGCTCGCGCCGAATGTGCGCCGATGCGGCGGGGAAGTCACTGCCAAAAAAGCATTGTCCTGCCCGGCCCCGTGTGAAATCGTAGCCGCCGAACAAATGAGCGAGTTCAAATTCGCGTGTCCGGTTTGCGGCCAGCATATCACGGCCGATGCCAGCGCAAGCGGTGGGCAGCTTGAGTGCCCAACTTGCTTTCAGAGGATCATTGTGCCCCAGGCCCCCGCGGTCCAGGACACCAAGCTCATTGTGTCGGCGGCCCAGGTGGCCAAAGCCCGCCCGACTTCGCTGGACGCCGCCCCCCAGTTGGACCCCCTGCAAGCCTCGCCCCGTCGCACCGGTTTCCCGGCCCTGGTCGCCCTGCTCGTCCTGCTTTGCGCCGCGGGCGCGGCGCTGGTCCTGTTCCGCCACCACATCTTCAAACCCGCCCGTCCGGAGCAACCGGGCGTCACCAATGCGCTGGCCCAGGCGCCGGCTGATCCGGTTATCCTCAACACCAACTACCCGGTTCCGACCAACATCCAGTGGACGCTGAACCTCACGAACGCAGTCTTCCCTCAAACGACCGTGGCCGGCAGGATTCACGGCAGCGGGTTCTTTTGCGAGCGAGCCATCTTGCGGAGTGACTTTCTATCTCTAAGCCAGGGCAAGACCTGGCCGTGGGACTTGGGGGTCAACGTCAACCTCCTCGCCCGGCAGGCCGAGGACCTAAGCGGCGCGAGCCTCGAGGTTACCCCGGGCCACCCCCGCGCACCGCACATCCTATTGCGCTGGAAAGACGAGCAGCAGCGATCCGCCACCGAGACCATCACCAACGGATACGCCCTCAAGCTCGTGTTTGGCCAGGCCGCCAACGGGCGAATGCCCGGCAAGATATATCTCTGCCTGCCTGATGAAGCCAGGAGCTTCATCGCGGGGACTTTCGACGCGGAGATTAGAGAGGTGCCGCCGCCGAAGCGCTCGCCGAAGCGGCCGCGCAAACCCAAGACCTGACCCGCCCCTTACTCCTCGACTTCCAGCACCAGGGTGCCGGGCTCAACCCGCAGGCTCTTGATCCCGTTGAACACGGGCGAGCCGTCCCGTTCCCCCATCGCCCGGCCAATCAGGTTCTGGCCTTTGAGCCCTCCCAACCATGCCTTGGGCAGGCTCAGCCCCAGGACGGTTAGATCCTCCAGCACCGCGTAAGGCTCGCCGCCATTGCCCAGCGACAGAAGGAAACGACCGCGCGCGCGGAACATCTGGCCGCCGCCAATTGGAAAGTCCTGCGGGATGCGCACTGCCAGGTAGGCCTGGACGGCGTCTCGCGCGAACTCCAGCCGCACAGACCTGCCCAGATCGGTGTTGGCGTGCAACAGGCCGTTGATTTCCCGCTCGGTCAGCTTCAACGTCCTGGAGCCCGGTACATAGGGCCGGTCGCGCTTCAAACTCGCATCCGTGCCGGCGGCTGGAACGGGGGGAACGGCGGGCGTCTCGGCGGCTTCCGCCTCGCGCTTCACGGCGGAAGGGATGGCGCCCGGGCTTGGCGGGACGGCGGCGGGGGCATTCCCGCCGCCAAGCTGCTGGAGCTTCTGCTCGACAACCGCCTTCTCCGGGGGCGAGAGCACGACGGGTCTAATGGGCCGCTGGACCCACCAGAGCGTGATCAGAACCGTCGCAACAATCACCAGCGCCAGGGCAACCAACACCCCGCACCCGTAAAACAGACATCCGCGCCTTTTCGCAGGCGGGGGCGGGGAGGCGGGAGTGATCGGCGGAACGGAGGAGGCTGGAGAGTTGGATGGCATAGGGCCGGAGGGATATGCGCGGTGGAGGTGAATCAGGCCGCTGCCCGGTTGTGTTTGCGGCGGATAATCGGTTTGCTTCGACCGGTTACTACCGGCCCGGTAATGTGCACGTGCAGGATGTCCTCGTTGCCGGGCACATCGTACATAATGTCGAGCATCAGGCGTTCGAGCAGGCTGCGCAAGGCGCGCGCGCCGGTGCCCTTCCTGATCGCCTGCGCCGCCAGCTCGCGCAGCCCGTCGGGTGAAAACTCCAGTTCTACGCCCTCCATCGCCAGCAGCTTCGCATACTGCTTGGTCAGCGCGTTCTTGGTCTCGGTCAGAATCGAGACCAACTGCGCCTCCGTCAGCTCCGCCAGCACGGTCATCATCGGCAGCCGGCCGACGAATTCGGGGATGAATCCGTAGCTGAGCAAATCTTCGGGCTCGACATATTGCAGGATCTCCTGCCGCTCAACCGCCTCGCCCTTCAGCTCCCCGCCGGCGTGAAAACCCAGCACGTGGCGCCCCAGGCGGCGCTGGATGATCCGCTCGATGCCGACAAAGGCGCCGCCGCAAATGAACAGGATGTTGCTCGTGTTCACCCGGATGTACTCCTGCTGCGGATGCTTGCGGCCCCCTTGCGGCGGGACGCTGCACACGGTGCCTTCCAGTATCTTCAACAGCGCCTGCTGCACCCCCTCCCCCGACACATCGCGCGTAATCGAGACGTTCTCGGTCTTGCGGGCAATCTTGTCAATTTCGTCAATATAGACGATGCCCCGTTGCGCCCGCTTCACATCATAGTCGGCATTCTGGAGCAGGCGAAGAATGATGTTCTCGACATCCTCGCCCACGTAGCCGGCCTCGGTCAGCGTAGTGGCGTCCGCAATGGCAAAGGGCACATCCAGCACCCGTGCCAGCGTGCGGGCGAGCAGCGTCTTGCCCGACCCCGTCGGGCCGATCATCAGAATATTGCTCTTCTCGATCTCGACTTCGGCCTTCGAGTCGTCCCGCGTCTGGTCTGCTTCTTCGGGCCGCGGCGGCGGCAATTCCTGGACGATGCGCTTGTAATGGTTGTGGACGGCGACGGCCAGCGTCTTCTTGGCGTGCTCCTGGCCGACGCACGCCTGGTCAAGCCGGCGTTTGATTTCGGCGGGTTTGGGAACGTGGACGCGAGGCTTGGGCCTCTTGGTTTGCGAGGCCAGGTCTTTGTCCAGGACCTGGGCGCAGAGAATGACGCAGTTATCGCAGATGTAAACGCCCGGCCCGGCAATGAGCTTCTTGACCTCGGCGTGGGACTTGCCGCAGAAGCTGCAGATCGTCAGACTGGTCGGGCGCGCCATGGGGCTTACTCCTTCTTGTCCGCCAGGCTCGTGGCCCTCTCGGCCAGGCCGGGTATCTCCTTGCGAGACTGCACCACTTCGTCCACCAGGCCGTAGGCCTTGGCCTCCTCGGGGGTCATGAAGTTGTCGCGGTCGGTGTCTTTCTCGACCTGTTCTATCGAGCGGCCGCAGTGCTTGGCGATGATGCTGTTGATGCGCTGCTTGAGCTTCAGCATATAGCGCACGCGGATTTCCACGTCGCTGGCCGGGCCTTCCGCGCCGCCCAGCAACTGGTGGATCATAATGTTCGAGTTCGGCAGCGCGTAGCGCTTGCCCTTGGTGCCGCCGCACAACAGCACGGCCCCCATGCTCGCCGCCTGGCCGATGCAGTAAGTGTTCACATCGCAGGTGAGGAACTGCATGGTGTCATAGACCGCCAGCCCGGCGGTGACGCTCCCGCCCGGCGAATTGATGTAAAGGTGGATATCCTTCTTGGGCTCGTGCATCTGCAGGAACAGCAGTTGCGCGATGATCAGATTGGCCACCATGTCGTCCACCGGCGTGCCCAAAAACACAATCCGATCCACCAGCAGCCGTGAGTAAATGTCATACCCGCGCTCGCCGCGTCCGGTTTGCTCCACCACCATTGGGACCAGGAAATTATCCATAAAAGCTATGCGTTATGCTTCCGCAACCTAGCGGAAGGCCATGCCAGGGTCAAGCGGGTGCCAGGAAAAAAGGGCGCATCCGCCAATTTCTTGCCTCGACTCCGCACAGGTCGAAGGGCTGGCCCGGTTATCGGCCGCTCCAGGACGCCAAATCCGGCGGGAACCAACCCCCGCCTGCCCCCGTCCCACATAGCTCCCACATGGCTCCCGCATGGCTTAATAGGAATTCTATTAAGCCATGTGGGAGCCATGTGGGAGCCATGTGGGAGCTAACCTGTGGCTCTGCATGGGGAGAGAACAACGTCGCCGGGGCGGTTTCCGCCCCTGGCGCCAGCCTGCCCGGGGCCTCAAGCCGGCGTCAGCCGCCGCCAGATCACCCGAAGCACCGATGCAAGCTCCTGGGGCCGTTCCTCCATCCAGCGCGTGACTTGTTCGGGCGCAAACCAGTCACCGCGCTCGATTTCGGCGGGGTGCAGCCGGAACGGCCCTTCCGACTTGCAACGATAGACCCAGACGTGTTCCTGGTCCGTTTCGGCGCAGGCTGCGAGCTTGAAGAGCCGCCGGGGCGGGATATTCAAATGGAGGCCCAATTCCTCGCTGAGTTCGCGCACCGCACAGGCATCGTAATCTTCGCCGGCGTTCACGTGGCCCGAGGCGGATGAATCCCACAGGCCGGGCTGGCGGTCCTTTGACATCGAGCGCTTTTGGAGGAAGACCTGCCCGGCCGGGTTGAAGACCAGCACATGCACGGCCCGGTGCATCAACCCCATGCGATGCACTTCACTGCGAGCCTGTCGGCCGATGACCTCGTCCCGTTCGTTGACAACGTCGAATATCTCTTCCTTCACGTTAGGGACAGCGGGCTTGGTTCCGCAGGCTCGCCAAGGCATTGGTGGCCAGGGAGAGCGCGTCGGCCAGAACGACTTGCTGGTTGGGCCCCCGGGCCTGGACAACGAATCTGCGCTTGCCGCAGAAGCCGACGAGCATAACGGCGTCGGGATGGTCGGCGGTGTAGGAGTTCTCCAGCCGGTAAATTGGGCCGGCGGCCTGGGGGATTGATTCGAGCCGGCCGCGGCCCTGGAAGGCTTTGAGACCGGAACTGGGGAGATACTCGGTGTAGATGATGCGCGTTCCGGAAGCCAAATCGAAGAATGTCTGGTTACTGCTATCGGGAGGCGTGTCCGGGGTTCGCCACGGAGGCACGAGATTGGAGAAGGCAACCTGGGGGGCAAAGTACCACCTGGTGCGGCTGTAGATTTCCTCGGCTTCAGCCCGGGTGGCCGGCTCGGAAGCGGATGGCCGGCAGCCGTCGCCGGCAAGCAGGCAAAGGACACTGGCGACTATCGGCAGGCAGCGGGAGTTCATTGGGGGCTACTTAACAGCAATGCGGTGAGCTGGGCAAATTGTTCGAGGGACACGGCTTCGGCGCGGATTTGGGGGGAGAGTCCGAGTTGGGCGAACAAGGCGGCGAGGCGGGGCTCGGGCCAGTCCGCTTTCAGCAGTTTGAACATCATCTTGCGGCGCTGGGAGAAGCTGCGCTTGACGATGCGGGCGAACGCGTCCCGCTGTTCCGGTGGCAGCAAGGGGCGCTCGCGGCGCACCAGGCAGACGCAGGCCGAATCCACATCCGGCTCCGGGAAGAAGCAACTGGCGGGAATCCTGAACCAGGTCTGCGGCAGGTAGTTCAGTTGCACCAGCAGCGTCAGCACGCCGTAATCGGCCCCTCCCGGCCCGGCCATGAGGCGCCTGGCGACCTCGAGTTGGAGCGTGGCAACCATCCGCCGCGGCCCGCGTGCGCCGGCCAATTCCACCAGGATCGGCGAGGCGACCGAGTAAGGCAGGTTGGCCACCAGCTTCCACTCGCTCCAATCGCGCGCTTCGCGGGCCAGGTAGTCGAGCGCGTCGTCCTGGAGTATCCGGAGCGCGGGCGCCGCGTCGTCCCTGGCCGGCCAGCGCTCCTGAAGGACCTGCGCCAGTTTGGCGTCCTTTTCGATGGCCAGGACCTCGCCCGCCTGCGCCAGCAGCAGTTCGGTCAGCGGCCCAAGGCCCGGCCCGATTTCCAGCACGCGATCCGACTTGCTCAGTTCGGCCGCTGCCACGATGCGCTGCAACTGGTTGGCGTCGTGCAGGAAGTTTTGCCCCAGCGACTTCGTCAGGCGGATGCCGCGCGCCGCAAGGAGTCGCTTCATTTCCGTGAGTTTCATGCCCGGGCAACCGCCGAACTCAACCAGCGCATTCGTCGCGCAGCGCAGCCACTGCCGCCTGCAGTTGGCCGGCGGAGATGGTCAGCGGCGGGGTGAAGCCGATGACACTGGAATGCTCGCCTTCCGGCAGCAGGATGAACCCGCGCCGAAGCAGCGCCTTCACGACCCGGAGCACGGCGTCTGTGGCCGGGGAGCCGTCCGCGTGGCTGACTTCCACGCCGGCCAGCAGACCAAGGCCGCGGACATGCAGTTGGCAGCCGCTGAAGTTAGCCGGCGCACTCGCGGCGCATGGGACACGGCGCCGGTGGACACCGGCGGCTGCGGGGTGTTGAACTCCGCGGCGGCGCGCAAGCGGCGAGAGAGCGGAAAGCAGAACCTTGCCCAAACTGGCGCTGCGCTGCGCCACCTTCAATCGCTTCATTTCTCGAATCTGCGCCAGCGCCATCGCGCAGCCGACCGGGTGGCCCAGAAACGTGCTGGTGTGAATCGCCTCTCCGTTCGACGGCGGCCATGCGGCATCCATGAGGTCAGCGCGCCCGACGCAGGCCGACAGCGGGAAGCCGCCTGTCAAGGCCTTGCCCAGGCAAATCACGTCCGGCACCGTCCCGGAATGCTCGCAGGCAAACCACTTCCCGGTGCGGCCGAACCCGGTATAGATTTCATCCAGAACCAGCAGCGCCCGGTGCTGGTCGCAGAGCCGGCGCAGCAGGGGCAGGAAGCCCGGCGGCGGAATGTTCACACCGCCGCGGACCTGGATGGGCTCGACCAGGACCGCTCCAATGCGCCCGCCCCGGAACAGGCGCCGGATGGTGGATTCGACGGACGCCAGGGCAGACGCCTGGCTCGATCGCGGGAACGGCACAAAGTGTCCGAAGTCGCGCAACTGGGCGCGGAACGGCGACCGGAAGTGCGCCCGCTGCGTGACATTGAGCGCGCCGTAGCCAAGCCCATGATAAGCGCCCTCGAAAGCGATCACCCCCTTCTTGTCCGTGGCCAGCAGCGCGGTCTTGAGCGCCGCCTCCACGGCCTCGAAGCCGGAGTTGCAGAAGATCGTCTTGCCCGTGATCACCGGCGCGCGCGGGCCGAGGCCTTTAGACTTCGCTTGCCATCGCTCGAACGTAATTCGGCTCAACTCGCGGGCCAGTTGCGCCTTGAGCGCGTGCGGGTGGACGTCGCCCATAGCGTGAAGCAGCCGCGCCATTTGCCTTTGCCCGGCCCTGACCACGCGCGGATTGGCGTGCCCCGCCGCAGCCACGCCGAAGGCGGCGGTTAGATCCAGATACTTCTTTCCATCCGCGTCCCAGACGTGCGCCCCCTGCGCCCGTTCCCAAACGATGGGCCAGGAGCCGTCCGGGTCGAGGAACGTGACGTTGCGCGATTCATAGGCGCGCAGCCGGGCCAATGTATGGCGGGTGGTCATCGGCTGTCAGACTCCCTTTGCGTCCGGGGCCCAGATCACCTTGTGCAACTGCACTTGAAAGCGCACCGGCAATGCGTCGGCGGTAATCCTCTCGGCCAGCTCCCGGCGTGAGATCGGCGTGTGGGCGGGCGGCACTTTCTTGAGCGACCTGTGCCGCTGCCCGGCTGCCAGCGGTTGCGCCCACGAGAACAGCAACGGACAAATAGCGGCCAGCTTGCGCCGCGTGATGCAGGCTTTGGCCCACGCGTAATCCTGCCGCGTGGCGATAACGAACTTGATCTCGTCCGCGGGCTGCAGGCGGGCCAGGTTCTCCCACCGGTTGCGCGCCACCTCGCCGCTGCTGGGGCATTTGAGGTCCATGATGCGCCGCACGCGCGGGTCCACGCGCGAAATGTCGCGCGCGCCGCTGGTTTCGAGCAGGACGGTGAACCCGTCGTCGCACAGCGCCCGCATGAGCGGCAGGGAAGCCTTCTGCAACAAGGGCTCGCCGCCCGTGAGTTCGACGAGCGGCAGCCTGCCCCCGGCGGCCAGCGGGGGCACGACGCCAAGCCGAATTCCGCGCGGCGCGCTCCGCGCCCGGGTTCGGTCGTACGGCTTTGCAAGGCGGCGGACTTCAGCGCGTATATCCGCCAGTGACCGCCTGGTTCCGGCGGCGAACGCGTAAGCCGTGTCGCAGTACGAGCAGCGCAGGTCGCAACCGGTGAGCCGGACAAATATGCACGGCAGCCCCGCAAACGTGCTCTCCCCTTGCAGGCTTAGGCATATCTCGTTGACGACCAGCGTGTCGGACATCAGCTCCAATGTAGCGGGTGGGGCGCCGCGATGGAAGCGGCAACGGGCATCTCAAGACGGGGCGGGATATAACAAAAACACTTGGATTGTTGTAGCCGACTCAGTCCGCCAACTTCCTCTTGGCTTGCCCGCTAGCCTGTGACACCCTACACAACGGATGATTGAGCGTGATTTCGATGTACCTTTCGTGGCTGACCTGGCCCTGCGGGAGAAGCAGATCCAGCAGAATTACCGCCCCGTGGTGGCGGTCCACAAGTGGTTCGCTCGGCGGCCCGGCACCCTGTTTCGCTCCCTGATTCTGTCCGAATTCCTGAAAGGCCCGCTCTGCGAGCAGTTCTACCAAGGACAATCGCTCAGGAACCTTCGCGTGCTCGATCCATTCATGGGTGGCGGCACAACCCTGGTCGAGGCCAACCGGGTTGGCTGCTCAGTCACCGGGTTCGATATCAACCCTATGGCATGGTGGATCGTCCGCCAGGAAATCGGCGAGTTGGACCCGCAAGGCTACAGAACGGCGGCAGACGCTCTCCGGGCTACGCTGGAGAACGAAATTGGCACCCTCTACCGGACCCAATGCTTGCAGTGCAGCGCCAGGGATGCACACGCGAAGTACTTCCTCTGGGTCAAGTCGTCCCCCTGCGAGAAGTGCCGCCAACCGGTGGACCTGTTCCCCAATTACCTCATCTCTGAAGACGTCCGGCACCCAATCAACGTCTTCGTTTGCCGCGACTGTGGCGAACTCTACGATAGTGACTCCCGGAAGGCCCCCCCACAGTGTCCCCACTGCAAGACGAAGTTCAGCACGGAGTTCACCGCCCATCACAGCCGCTGCAAATGCAGGCACTGTGGCCACCTCAACGCCTACCCCAACCCCTCAAACGGGCCGCCTCCCCATCGGATGTTTGCCATCGAGTACCATTGCGAGCGCTGCCGCCCGAAACATCAGGGGCGCTTCTTCAAGAAGCCATCGGCCGCCGACCTGCGCCACTACGATGAAGCTGCCTCCCGCCTCACCGCCAGCAAGAACCGGTTCCTTCCGCAGGAAGAAATCCCCGCGGGCGACGAAACCGACAGACTCCACCGCTGGGGGTACCGCTTTTACCGAGAGATGTTCAATGCTCGGCAACTCCTCGGGCTCGAACTCATATGCAGCTGCATCAGTCAACAAAAAGACACCCGAATCGCCGACGCGCTGGCGACCAACCTTTCTGATCTGGTCCGCTACCAGAACATGCTCTGCCGCTACGACACGATGGCCCTCAAGTCGCTGGACGTATTCTCCGTCCACGGCTTCCCCGTTGGCCTCATACAGTGCGAGTCGAACATCATCGGCATTTCCGGGAAAGCGGCCGCTGTAGGCAGCGGCGGCTGGCTCAACATAGTTGACAAGTTCGCCAAGGCCAAAGCCTACTGCCAGCACCCATTCGAGATACGCCACGAAGGCAAGCGAAAGATTCAGGTGCCTATCCCTACCGAGTGGATTGGCAACCGGCGGAACGGCATCAATCCCGTCGAGACCAAGGAAGTCACATTGGAGTGCGCCGATGCATCCGAAGCTGATTTTAATGGCAGGAAGTTCGACGCCATTCTGACCGACCCACCTTACTTCCAAAACGTCCAGTACGCCGAGTTGATGGACTTCTGCTACGTCTGGCTGAGGAAGCTGATTAAGGCCGGCCACCCTGAATTTGCCCGCCTCACCACCCGCCACACTAACGAACTCACTGGAAACGTCAACATGGGCCGGACCCTGGAGCATTTCACAGAAGGTATGTCCCGGGTCTTCCAGAGAATGGCAAAGGTCCTGAACCCCGGCGCCCCTCTCGCCTTCACCTACCACCACAACAACCTTGAAGCCTACCTCCCGGTGGCGGTTGCCATGCTCGACTCGGGCCTCACCTGCTCCGCCTCGCTGCCGTGCCCCGCAGAAATGGGAGCCTCGATCCACATCAACGGGACCGGTTCCTCCATCGTGGATACCGTCTTCGTCTGCCGCTCAACGGGCAAATTCCCCCGCCGTTGGCTCGCCGAAACCCCGGTCGACCTCGCCCGCGTTGTCGCTGAGGACGTGAGGCTCCTGGAACAGGGGCAAATGACCCCGACGCAAGGCGACATGCGCTGCATCGTCTTCGGGCACCTGATCCGCCTAGCCGTCTGGCACCTGCGTCAGGCCTGGGTTGCCACCACCAAGGCCGCCGAACGCATGGCAACGGTGCGGCGGTGGATCGTCTCATTCGGTGGGGCTGAACTTGTCCTCAAGGAACTCGGCGATGCGTACAAGAAGGCCAAGACCGAGCAACAGTGGGAACTGAGTGAAGAAGGCAAACCCTATCGAACCCGAACCGATGAAATGTCCTTTTGAAGCCGACTACCAGGAAATCGTTGCCGACCCGGACAGCTTCGTAACCGCCGTTGTATCCAGCCTCGCCTCCGAATTCCTCACGCTTCCCAAGGGTGAAGGATTCATCGAGTATCCGCAGTTCGAGCTGGGCTACGAGGCGCTGAAGAAGGCCACTGCGAACTTCTCCAAACTGCCCCGGCAGGGAATAATGGACCTGGTCGCTTCCACCCCAACCTGCCTCATCGTCATCCGTTCGATCCTCGGCTTCACACCTTCAGAGTGGGCCTACGTCGCCAGCCAGCGCAAGGGTATCGCCGTCACGCAAGGGTTCGCTCGCAGCCTTGACCGCAACGTGCGGATGCAGCCCCTCAAGCCCCTCAAGTGTGACGGCCTCGCGCGGGAACGACTGACCGCTATGCTCGATGTGGCCTGTGACCTCATGCAGGAAGGTTGCCCGCCTCCCAACGGCACCACGATCCACCGCCTCCAGAAAGCCGATACCAAAGATGGCCTCCAGTCCATCAAGTCGCTCGCCAGCATGGGCGCACCCTACGCCATGCTCCTGTACGAGCGCTTTCTCGGCCGCCCATTTGCCGGCCACCGGGATTCTGTCAGCGAGTTGGTCGGGGATAACCTCGAGTCCGCCATCGAGGATGTCCTTACCAAGGCAGGCGTCAGCTACCGCAAGACCAAACGGGCCGAGAGAGTGCCCGGCTTCGACCAGGCGCCCGATTTCATCTTGCCCGACGAGTTCAACCCCCACGTGGTCATTGAAGCCAAGATCACCGAAGACGATGGCACCGCGCGCGACAAGGTAACGCGCATCCAGCACCTGGGCGAACTCAGCACCGCCGGAATGCCAGCCGGCCAACAGAAGTACCAGGTTATCGCGTGTATCGCCGGCAGGGGCTTCGGCGTCCGCCGCGAGGACATGAAGAAGATGCTCTTTGCCACCAGGGGTAAGGTCTTCACCCTGAAGACACTCAACCGATTGGTCGAATGTTCAGACTTGGCCAAATTCGCCACGAAGGCGCTTTAGCACGAAGCCCGCGACGATGCGCAGCAGCGGCGTGCGCATGTCGCCAAGGCCGCTCTCTGCTATGAACGCGCGGAAAAGATGACCCCAAACACCCACCGGGCGTTGATCCAGCACGCGCAGATCCTGGTAGCCGAGCGGGAATACGCCAAGGCCCTGCCGCTGCTGCGAAGGGCGCAGAAGATCGAGCCTCGCGACACCGTGTCTCGTTACCTTGAACAGGTCGCGCAGATTGTGAAGACGCTCAGACCCACACCAAATGGGGCGGCCTTGCAACTCAGGGATGCGTTCTTGTGTCTGCAGCCGTAGTTTGGGTCGCGCCGCTCCAACAGCGTTCGCAGATGCAGGCGCGGCGGCGGGCGTGTTCCGGGACCCGGGCCAGCAGGGCCGGCGGAAAGGCGACGCGGGAGCACCAGCATTCGTCGTTCGAGAGCGCGCCGGCCGCCAGAAGGCAGTGGTTCGGCTGGTTGCACAAAGGGCACACGGACGGGTCAACGGCCACGCTGGTTGCAGATGGAAGATTCATTCGAGGTCGTAAAGGGAGTTGTCGGCGGAGAGGAACCCGGTGCCGGCGGCGACGTTGGCCGCGCCGTCCTCGTTGTCGGTGAAGCGCGCGCGCATTGACTCGGCGTGGCCGTCGCAGAATGCGGCGTTGGTTTTCTTTGAGTGGCGGAAGCCCTGGGTGCCCGCCCACCGGCCGCGGAACGAATCGTCGCCGGGATTTGGCCACGGGGCGCGCATGAACTTGTTCGCCCCGGCGGAGTATTGGCCGTCGCCGAACAGGAGCGTCTGGTTCGGGCGCCGCACCTCGGCAGCCCTGGCGGATTGTTGGATGTTCTCGTATTGGCCGTGGCCGAGGTAGCTGGTGTTGTAGTTGTAGCCGGTGTAGGGGTCCACGAGCCAGTTGGCGCCGCCGGTGAACGACGGGCATTGTTGAATCGGCTTGTTGCCCCGGCTTTGCCAGAGCAGACCGGGAGTGACCGCGGGCGGATTTCCTTGCACCGTGGTCAAGTCCCAGGATATGGCGGCCATCACGCCGTTGACCGTGCCGTACCAATAAGCGACAGGGTAGAAACCGCCGTTGTCATCCACATAGAGGTGCGCGGCAATGCCCATTTGGTGAAGGTTGCTCACGCATTGGATGCGCTGCGCCGTGGCTTTGGAGCGGCTCAACACCGGCAACAACAGCGCGGCCAGAAGGGCGATAATGGCGATGACCACGAGCAACTCGATCAGGGTGAATCCCCGCCGCCGATCCGGCGGAACATCGCCAGGGAATCCCCCGGCAACCCTTCCAGGGTCGGCTGGCTGGGCGCGCCGGCTCATCCCTGGCGATGTCCGAATCCTGATGGCTTGACAGCTCACGGCCGGTTCAGGCGCAAGCGGTAGAACGACTGTGGTTGCGGCGGCGCCGGGTCTGACAGCAGCACGGTTTGCGCGTCCGCAGGTGTCACCTTGGTGACGTTGGCCCAGTTCACCCAATTGGTCGTGCGTTCGAGCGTGTGGGTCCAGCCTGTTACCGGGGTGAATTCAAAGTCAAACCCTCCGGCAGCCGGGCTCATGGCCAGTCGCGGCGGTGTGACTTGGATTACCGCGAAGGCGGCGGAAGCGCCGATCCCGTTCAGGACCGCCGTGCCTGTGCTCGCGCTGAACTCGAAGGGCGTCCGCGTCCAGTTGGTGCCGTCCCAACCCAGCACGTCCAGATCGGCGCCTTCCGCGGCGTAATGCGGGGCGACGTTGATCGCGACGTCCGCATCGAAGGCGACCTCGTTGGTTGCGATGGCGGTGGCGACTTGCAGGTTGACGGCTTCAATCTTCGTGCCGGAAAGGGCCGCGAGGGCGGATTCGTTCTGGAACCTTGAAACTGTGGCCAGCGCGATGTCCGCCACGCCATTGAAGGTCAGCGCCACGACGTTCGCAGCCGGGTTGCCCGGTTCCTGGAAGCGAAGCGTGCCGGTTCCGTTGGTCGTGTTGGCGTGCGCGACGCATAGGCTCTCGCCGAGCACAGCCGGGCGCACGTCCGAAAAGGCGTCCACCTCTCCGCCGTAGTATCCCCCTGCCGCCGAGACACGGATGTACTGAATGGAGTCGAACCCGGATTGAGCAAGGTCGAAACCCGCGCCACCGCCCGAGCCGGCATAGAGCTTCAGGGCGTCGTACGTCGGCAAGTTGGCGCCCGCAGCGCCCAACACGCCGGCGAGCGCCGGGTTCACCGGCTTGGTGAAGTCCGCTTGCTTCATCGTCCAGCCGCTGCCGGTCGAGTCGTGCAGTCCCGGATCCCACTCGAAGCCCTGCGTGGGAAACGCCGCGTCGCAGAACGGGCCGTTCGTATAGGTGTACCACTGCGCGCCGTCGGGGCTGACCGATACGAGCATCGGCTCGGCGAAGATGCCCCCGGCGAGATAGTAGGTCCGCATGTCTGTGGCATCGTTCACGTAGCCGCCCGCGGTGCCGCCGCCCACGTAAAACGCGTTGCCAAACACCTCGAAGTCAATCCCATAAGGATTAGCCGGATCGTTTGTGACGGGGTGATCGAATGCCACCGTGACAAAGCCGTAGGTGTAACCGCCGCTGCTGCTCTGGCGGTTGAGCGTGACGATGGCCTTGTTGCCGTCAACGTCCGTGTGGTTGGCCGGCTCCACGATCTTGACGCGATACCGGCCGGTGCCGACGATGAAATGGTCGTTGGTCATCAAGGTGGAGGGCTGGCCCGCCACGCAGGCCGGGTCGCCATACAACCCCGGCCCAAACGGCCCCGCAGAATCGGTCAACGCGACCGCGTAGGGGCTGGCGGGTCCCGGCGCGGGTTCCGGCGGTGCAGGCGCATGCTTATGCGAGCCCCAGGCCACCGTGCCCGGGTCTCCAGGATTATTGAAGTCCAGCCCGCCGGCAGCGACCGACCAGCCCATCCAGGAACCATCTTTCAGCACGATGCCCGACATGCCGACCTCCGAGAGGTGCCATTGCCCGTGGTTGCCGGTCCAGGGCATGTCCGGGTCATCGGGCGTCCAATACGGGCTTGATCCGCGTTCGGGCGCGTTGGTGAAGCCGCCGTTGCCTCCCGACTCGTGCCACAGTTCCCAGCTCGGGCCGTACCACCCGCCCCAATAGAGGTCCGTGGGATCGAGCGATTGAAAGGCGTCCGTGTCGCCGTAACTCATCGTTGCCAGGCCGTTGGTAAAGGCCGAGGGCGCGTTGGTGAGGGACAACGCGGCCAGAATGCTCATGCCGTCCCGGAGGCCGAGGACGCGGTTGTTGTTGAGATCGTAACCGATCCCGAACACCGCTTTGCCATAGGCTGTGGTGCCGCTGGCCGCCACGAACAAACGCGGGTCCGCGGCCAGGATGGCGTTGAACATGTCTTCGCCGCTGGCGGTTCCATTCCAGCGAAAACCCCAGGCGATGGACTTGTCCGCGACCGGATTGGGCACCTGCGTATTGTTGCGCACCTCGGGCGCGGCCCAGTGAACGACCATCGCGGCCCGGTTCGTGCCGCTGCCGGCCCAAAGTCGGATGTCCTCAAACGAAAGCGTGGCTGCTTCGGCGGCGCTGGCTGTGAGAAAAGCCAAACAGGAGAGGATCGGTAATAATCCGCGGTTCTTCATGCTGCCTCCAATCAGTTGAGCCTGTCGAGAGTAACTCGACAGGCTTGGAAATGTCCTTTCCAAAACGTCTCAGGCCGCCGTCGTTTGCTTCCGCCGGAGCAGGAACAACCCGCCGCCCAGGGTGCACAGCGCAAGCGCCGAGGGTTCGGGTATGATCGCAAATGGAACATCGAGCGGATAATCATCAAACGTTTGTCCAAGCGGATATTCACCATACCAAAACACTGCATTGATACCTTCAAGATAGCCATCCTGGAGCAACTCCGCGTCATAGGCGGCCTGATTGGCATCCCATTCGCCCAGTTTTGTCCAGTCGGGGCTCATTGCGCCCCATTCCGCGTAAGGATTGGCTGTGCTGCCCGGATTCCAACCGCCTTCTTCGGTATGCAGGTGCGCATCTGTGCCGTCGTTGTACGCGATGTTGTAAAGAAATGCACCGCCGTATCCAGAGGTAACGTCAAATATCGCGGCATCATTGAACGCGTCGAGCATGTCGGATTCATACGCTGTGCCGTCCCAGCGGAAACCAAAGGCATGCGATTCGGTTTGGTACGGGCCGCCCATAAAGTTCCAGTCCACGACCAGAATGGTTTCATTGGCGCCGGCGCCGGCCCAGCCATCCACCTCGATCCAGGCATTCTGACCCGATGCGCTCTGGAAATAATACGGCGCGGCCAAAGCCGGCACCGCACAACAACTGATTGCCATTAAACAAACGATCCTCTGCATACTGATCCTTCTTTCTAAGTTCCGCCGCTGAAGGCGGAACAGGGGTTGATTTCAGAGAGACCAGCGCGGAGCAAAGGCAACAAAAAAACCTTCACTCACGCAAAACGGAGAATGAAGGCATTCGACGACCCCCGCCAAAAACAGTTTGGCGAGCTGGCCTCATCCTTCTCTTTGCGGAGAAGCAAGCCTGCCTCACTCCAGGCAGACTATGATGAGCACTTTCCAGCCGGTATCCTGACTTGGGGCTTCCAACCTTGCTCCAGCCTTCCCGCGCTTTGACGCAGTGGCTTGAAGGAGCTTGTAGCCTGATACAGTGGCGCAACCGTCCCCGATTCTCACGGGGTTCCCTGGCGCTGAAAAAATGTTCTGGCCGGTCCCGGAAGGACCGGAGCTGTCAAAGAGCAGGCGAAGTAGAACAGATCGGGGACAAGGCAGCAATGAGTATTTTTCGGAAGCGAAAGGGGAATTTGGAGGGCGTGTCAACGGGGGGCTGAAAGGGGCCGGTCTTAACCAACGGATTGTGGAGTGTGATGCACACTTGTCTGAACGGCACGGCTCATTTTCACTTTACCTAAAGCCGACCGATGCGCTAATGATGGGGAGCATGGATATCTATGATCATCCTACTTTTCGGATGGCGTGCCAGCAGTTTGAGCTGGTGGCAGATCATCTGCAAATGCCGGAAGCCGAGCGCCAGCGGCTAAAGTACCCCAAACGGTCCCTGACGGTTGCGCTGCCGATTCATCGCGATAACGGGTCCACACAGGTGTTTACGGGCTACCGCGTGCAGCACCACCTGACGCTCGGCCCAACCAAGGGCGGTTTGCGTTTTCACCCGGACGTGACTCTGGGCGAGGTGGCGGCGCTGGCGATGTGGATGAGCTGGAAATGCGCGCTGACGGGTCTGCCTTATGGCGGCGCCAAAGGCGGCGTCGCCTGCGACCCGAGCAAACTATCGAAGGCCGAGCTCGAGCGTTTGACCCGCCGTTATACGCAGGAAATGATCCCGTTCATCGGCCCGCAGGTGGATGTCATGGCGCCCGATCTCGGGACCAATGAACAGGTCATGGCTTGGATGATGGACAGCTACTCTGTACATGCCGGCTCCACCGTGCCGAGCATCGTGACGGGCAAACCCGTCGCGCTGGGCGGCTCGCTGGGCCGGCGCGAAGCCACCGGCCGCGGCGTCGGCTACCTCGTCAACCGCGCCACCGACACCATCGGGCTGGACATCAGCAAGGCCACCGCCGCGATCCAGGGCTTTGGCAACGTCGGCTCGGTCGCAGCCCTCTCGCTGGCCCGCTACGGGGTGAAAGTTGTGGCGGTGACCGACGTGCTCGGCGGAGTTCACAACCCCAACGGACTGGACCTGTGGGGCCTGGAAAAGCACGTGGCTGCCCACCGGACCGTGGCGGGCTTCCCGGAAGCCGAACCGATCACCAATGAACAACTGCTGACGCTGCCGTGCAGCATCCTGGTCCCCGCCGCGCTGGAGCGCCAGATCACCGCGGAGAACGCCGGCAAGATTCAGTGTCGCATCATCGCCGAAGCCGCCAACGGCCCCACCACCCCCGAAGCCGACGCGATCCTGAACCAGCGCCCGGAGATCTTCGTCATTCCGGACATCCTTTGCAACGCGGGCGGCGTGGTGGTGTCTTACTTCGAGTGGGTGCAGGACCTGCAGAGCTTCTTCTGGGGCGAGACCGAGGTGGTGGACAAGCTGTTCCGCATCCTGGAAAGCGCTTTCACCCAGGTCGTGACTCTAAGCCGCAAGCAGAAGCTCCCCATGCGCAAGGCGGCGCTCACCATCGGCATTAAACGAGTTCAGGAAGCCAAACGGATTCGGGGGTTGTTCCCGTAGCCCCCCTCACTCCAGGCCGCGGTCGAACAAATCCTCCTCGTCCAGCCCCAGATAGTGGCCCAGCTCGTGCAGGAAGGTGGTTCGCACCTCCTCGCGGTAGATTTCCTCCTCCTCCCCGGCCATGTCCCAGAGGTTCTCGAGGTAGAGAATAATTTGCGGCGGCAGAGGCTCGGCGGTGGTCTCCTCGAAGGCAAACTCCGGCCCGACGAACAGCCCGAGCGTGTCCGGTTCGATGCCGTCCCGACAATGAGCGGCGTTGGGCCGGCGCTCGCAGGTGACCGGCAGCGCCTGCGCCCGCTCGCGGAGGGGCGCCGGCAGGGCGGCCAGTATCTCCTCTACTTCCTCGCGGGCCAGCGCGTGAAGTTGTTCCCAGTCAATGCTCATGGCGTGCTTTCAGCCGCAAAACCTAACAGCACACTCTTGCCGGAGGCCAACCGATAATGCGCCCGCGCAAGACTCGGACATCCGACCTCACTGGACACGCAGTGAGTCTAATTCCCCCCTCGCCATACCCCCTCCTCTGGCCGTCGTACCCCCGTCGCTCCTCCGTCCTTCCTCCGTTGCTCCTCCGTTCCACCTCCGTTCTACCTCCGACCGGCGGTGGGAGGTGGAACGGAGGTAGAACGGAGGAGCAACGGAGGAGTCATGGTGTTGCCACGGTGGCAGCCGTCTGCTACTGCCGTAATCGCAGTTATTTGCCAGGCCAGTTCCAACACTGGACTGGCGTCAGGGCCGGCCGGCACGGTAAGCTCACCTGCCGGCCGACAACACCCATGCGCAATATGAACTACTCATCAAGACGAAGCTCCATCCGACTATGGTTCACCGCGGGGATCGCCGCCTGCCTGATCGCGCCGCAAGACCTGGCGGCAGCGCCCGACGCCGAAGCATCCATCTCCCTGGCCCGCACGTGGTGGCCCGAGCTCCCCAAGAAATGGACGATGCTGGGCTGGAAGGCGCACATCACCCGGTTCAACGTGCTCCATGACGGCACTCTGATAAACGCCTTCCAGTTCGACAAAGGGCCGCAGAACCCGGTCGCCATCCGGCCGCCGATTCCTGAGCCCTGGGCCCAGTTTGCGTTCATCCCGGCGGCCAGCCCGGAGGGGATTCCCGCGTTTGCCAACGCGAATCGCGAGGACTACGGCGACGTGGTGCAGGGCTGGGAAGACCGCAACGCGCCGGTGCTGTGGAGTGAATGGCAGTGGGGCGGCTACCTGCTGCGCCAGCGGATTTTCGCGCATGTGCCCGGCGGACAGGAACTGCGGCATGGCGATGAACCGCTCTTTGCGTGGGTCCGGCTTTCCGTTCACCAGGTCTCGCCCGCCATGCCGGTGGAGCGGGTGGTGGGGTTCGGGATCCGGATCAACCGGCTGGCGATCAACACCTCGATGGAGCTGCGGCACAACCTCAAGCCCTACGGCGGATCTCCCAAGTACGAGCGGGAGCTCAAGCCCGAGGCGGCGGGCTATCGCCCCGCCGAAGCCTTCCGCATCCTCGAGCCTGACGGCAGGGTGCGCCTGGCCGTGGCGCCGGGGGCGGAGTGCAAGGCGGTGTTCCGCACCGGATTTCCCTCGCCGGATGATTCGGTGCTCTATGTGCAGCTTGTCCCGACGCAGGGCGCAGCGGTGGACCTGCTGATTCCCATGCTGCCGACGGAACGGACGCGGTTTGACGAGGAGCTCGCGCTGGGGTACGAGGGCGCGCTGAAGGAAGCGGAGGCATTCTGGTCGAAGCTGCCGGCCACAGCGGCGCGGGTTGACCTGCCCGAGGATTACATTAACCAGGCCATCAAGCGCAATTTGCAGTTCGACCAGATCACCGCCGATCTTGACCCTGCCACCGGCGATACCTACGTGATGACCGGCGCGATGGGCTATGGCATCGCGACCTGGGCGACGCCGATTTCCATAGCGCTGGCTGGTTTCCTGGACCCGATGGGTTACCACGACCTGGTGGAAAAATACCTCAAGGTCTTCAAGGATGCCCAGGGAAAGGTGAACCCGCCAGGGGCCGCGTTTCGGCCGCATCCCGGCTACCTCGGCGTGCCGCAGAAGGTGGCGATTGTCAATTGGCTGCCGGACCACGGCGCCATTCTCTGGACCATAGCTCAACACGGGCTGCTAACCGGCGATCCCGAGTTCATCAGAGAATACACGCCGGTCATGACCAAAGCCTGCGAGTGGATTCGGGACGCGCGGCGGATCACGGGCCATGGCGGGGTGGACGGCCTGATGCCTCCCGCGGGCGCCTCCGACGAGGAATCCCGCGCCCAGGTGTGCTGGACAGACGGCTGGATATACAAGGGATTGAGGACCGCGGTTGAACTCCTGAAGCAGACCGGACACCCGCGCGCGGCGGAGTTCCAGGCGGAAGCCGCGGACTACAAAGCGGCGTTTCTGGCGGCCTTCAGGGCCAAGGCGGCCACCATGCCCAGGTGGCGAGATCCTCGCGGCCAGCAACGCGCGCTGGTTCCATATTCAATGGCGAAAGAGAATGGCTGGCAGTACCGATGGATCACCTACCTGGACACCGGCCCGATGCACCTGGTCTTCGCCGGCTTGATGGACGCCGGCGACCCGTTGATGAAGGACGCCGTCGCCTGGTTTCGGGAGGGCCCGCCAACGGCGCTCTATCGCCCCTACGGGGAGCTGTCGAGCCACGCGCCGTCGCTCCGGCACGAGATGTCGAGCTGGGAGTGCTGCTATAGCTGGAACCTGTTTCATTCCTGGCAACTGGGCGAGCGGGAGCGCTTCCTGGAGGGGATGTATTCGCAGTTCGCCGGCGCGATGTCGCAGCAGACCTACACGGTGTGCGAGTCCCGGGGCGGCCAGCACGCGAACATCTTCTGGACGCCGGTGGTGCTGATGGCGCGGCTGGCGGTGCTCGACGACGAGATTGCGCCCGGCGAGATTCACTTGCTGCGGCTCTGCCCGCTGGCGTGGCTCAGCGCCGAACGGGAAACGGCGCTGGAGAACCTGCCCACCAAATACGGCCCCGCGACGCTCCGGTTCAGGAAATCCGCCGATGGCCGGCAAGTCGAAGTGCTCTTTAATGGTCAGTGGCGGGTCAAGCCGTCAAAAGTGGTGCTGCATGTCCCGCCGCTGACGGGGCTGAAGCGCGTGGTTGTCAACGGCAAGCGCTACCGCGCGCGGAACACCATCGAGCTGGGTTCATTCTGACCGCCCGCCGCGCGTTGGGCAGCGGCAGCCGCGGCTACCTGCGCAGCACCTGCTCCAGCGCCTGCCGCAGCCACTCCTGGCTCTTGGGAAATTCCGCGTAGCTCTTGATCGGCGCCAGCAGCGGGGCATCCGGCTTGATGCCGGCGCTCTGCAACAGCGCGTAATCCTGCAGCGACTCCGCGAACACCTCCCAGCGGATGGAGTCAATCGGCCCGTGCTCTCCCGGATAAACCACGAACGGATCTCCGGCCGGCAGCCCCGGCCAGGCGCCCACGGCGGCGTCGAGAAAGGGATCGGATCTCCGGGCGGTGCAAAAGACGAACCAGTAGTTGTAGCCCCAGTGCAGAAATCCCTTCGCGCCCAGCCGGTAGAAGAGCCAGCCGCTCATGCGAATCTTGGGCAGCGGCGTGTCGAGCAACCGCTGCACGTAGGAGTCGCGCGGCCCGCAGCAGAAGTAAGCCCATGCCGGGCAGCCTGCCCTGGTGAACTCCGGCGCGGTGACAATGCTGGGAATCGGCATGTCGGACAACCGTTCGGTGGCGAAGCGCGTGTCACTCATCGCGTCCATGACCTTCATCCACGGCGCCAGTTCCCGGAGCAGCGCGCGGGCTTTGCGGTAGTCTGCCATCTGCGCGTCGCCGTCCGGCTCGTCGGCGCAGTGAAAGAATGACCGGTCGAGAATCCTCTCCGCCTCCAGGAACGCCTTGAAGCGCGGGATGAACTGTTCGAGGAACTTCCGGTACGTGTCGGACGTGGCGCTGCTCTCCGCCGGCCAGAGCATCGGACCGATCTTCTCCCCGCGCTCGAAGATGCGCTGCGGGTGTTTGCCGCTGGTTGGCGCCGGCGTGAAGAAGTGGGTGAATTCGAGATGCCGCGCCCCGTGCTTGAGCGCGATGCGCACCCAGCGTTGCACGTCGGTGAAGTTGAATTCGTAGCGGTCGGTCGCGGAGCGCCGCACGCGGAGCAACTGCGCCGGACGGACGAGGATTTCGTGCCGCGCGTTGAAGATGGGCGTGTAGATCGTGTCGCAGCCGTGCGCGACCATGTTGCCGATGTAGGCGTCCGCCAATTGCCAGAAACGGTCTCCGCACGGCTCGATCTGGTAGTATTCCCAGATTGAATCGGCCGAGATCCACTTCGTCACCGGGAAGTCGCGGCGCGGCTCCAGCACCAGCGGCCGCACCTCGACCATCGCGGTCAACTCCACCGACCAGGGCTTTGGGCGGGTCCAGTCCACGTAGGAGAACTCGTTTTCCAGCGTGAGGCGGACCTTGATTTGCCGCGTCCCCGGCGTGGCGCCGGCTGGAATGAAGAGCGAGATCCAAAATACGCCGTTGGCCTGAGGGCCGATGTGCGCTGTGCTTTCCGGGAACAGCGGGTCCGGGCAAAGCCCCGGAATGAAGCCCACTCCTTCAAGCTCATCTTTGGGCACGTAGGTGTTGAACGCGCGCAATGGAACGAAACCGACGCGCCGCACGACCGGCCGGCAATCGTCGGCGCCGAGCACTTCACAGCGCATGATAACCGAATTGGTTTTGTCGTTGCGGAAACACGCCTGAAACGAGAGCCGCGCCCCGCGGGCGGTGAGCAGTTTCAGCGGTTGCGCGCTGCCCGGCGGAGAGGTGGGGTAAACGCGCCGCAGGGAGGTCTCCAGCCAGAAGCGGATTTGGTCTTTGGCCAGCGGTGGCGGCAGGTCCTGCGCGGCGGCGCCAGGCGCTGCCAGGGCCGCGGAGGGGGCGACCAGGCCCAGCGCACCGGCGCCGGCCAGTTGTTTGAGGACAGTTCTGCGGTTCATAGGTTCAAGCGTGACGGCAACCGGCCGATCGGAGAGAGTATTACGGATTCTTGCCGGCGGCGGGTCGCTTCAAGACGGCCTCCGTCGCCGACCGGAGCCATTCTTCGGTCTTCGGAAAATCCGCATAGGTCTTGAGCGGGGCGAGCAAGGGGTCGTCGGGCCGGATGCCGGCGCTCTGCAACAGCGCGTAGTCCTGAAGGGACTCGGCAAACACCTCCCACCGGATCGAGTCAATCGGCCCTGCTTCGCCCGGATAGACCATGAACGGATCGCCGTAGGGTATCATGGGCCAGGCCGCTGCGGATGCGTCGGTGAAAGGATCGGTCATCACCTCCTGTTCGATCTTGTGCCAGTAGTTGTAACCCCAATGGAGGAAGCCCTTGGCGCCGAGCCGGTAAAAGAGCCAGCCCGACATGCGCACCTTGGGCAACGGCGTGTCCAGGAACCGGTTCAGCCACGGTCCCTGCGGCGCGCAGCAGTAATACACCCAGTGAGGGATCTTCTCGTCAATGTAGGCCTGCGCGGAACTCACAATCGGAATCGGGATGTCCGTCAGGCCCTCGCGCCCGTAACGCACATCGCTGAGCGCGTCCATCACCTTCATCCAGGGCGCCAGTTCGCGCAGCACCTTGCGGGCGCGCTTGTAGTTCTCGATATGCTGACCGCCGCTCGGCTCGTCGGACAGGTGGAAATACGAGGCGGCCAGCAGGTTCTCCTCGGTCAGGAACCGGTGAAAGGCCGGCAGGAACTGTTTCAGAAAGGCGAGGTAGGTGTCGGAGGTGGCCTTTGTGTCGGGCGGCCAGAGCATGACCCATTTGCCATCGCGCTGCGTGTAAGCCCGGATGGGGTTCTCGACGCCCCAGTAAATCCACAGGTGCGACCATTCAAACTTCCGGAAGCCCACGTCTTTGGCCATGTCCGTGAACCGCTTCACCTGCGCCCAGTCGAACTGGTACACGTCCGGCTGCGGGCTGGTAATCCCGAGCAACTGGCACGGGCGCTGGAAGGTCTCGCGGCGATTGAAGAAGATCGGCACATAGACCACGTCCGATCCGTGCGCGAGCATGTCCGCCAGGTAAGCCCGGGTGAGCTGCCACCATTTCTCGTCGAACATGCCGGTCTTGTAGTAATCCCAGATCGCCTCGCCGCGCCACCAGTGGATGACGTCGAAGTCATGCCGGGGCTGGATCACCCGCGGGACAATCTCCAGCCGCACCGGCAGTTCGGCCCGCTGTTTGCCGTTGTGAAACGTGTAACGCGCGGTCAATTCCCGTGTGCCGGGCCTGGCATCGGCGGGAATCGTCAGCGTGATCCAAAAGGACTGGTTTTCCCAGGGCGCGACCGAGGCCTTGGCTTCCGGAAACAGCGGGTCCGGCACCAACCCGGGCAGCAGGCCGGCGCCGTCCAACTCGGCGGCGTCAGTGTCGGTCGTAAAATGCAGCAGCGGCACGTATCCCACACGGCGAACGGTGGCCTGCAGATCGTCCGCGCCGGCGACCGAACACTCAACGCTGAGCGGATGCACTCGGCGGTTGCGCAGGCACGCCTGGAAGGCGATGCGGCTGTTCCGCGCCGCCAGCAAATGCAGGTTGGTCGTCCCGGGCGCCGACGCGGGGAACACCCGCTTCAACGAGCTCTCCAGCCAAAAGGCAACGGCCGGGCCAGACTTGCCATCGGGCTCGAGAACGAGGGGCCCGCCGGGCGATTGCATCGCCGCCTGAAGCGTTTGCCCCAACAGCAGCACGAGCGAAACGAAGCCAGGTCGGAGAATCATGTGCCAATCAAACCGCATCGGCCGGCCGCGCAAAAGCAAAATCACGGCGCGGCATGGTGCCGGGTTGGATCACTCGGGCCTGGTCGGCGCGCGCGCAGCGGCGGCGTTAGATTTGAATTCCCCATCCAGCAGTGTCGTCTGTATGATGCCGCCGCTGCGCCAAAGGCGAGTCGCCGGCGGCGAGCTCGGCTGGGCCAGACGGAGGGAGCTGGATCCAGTCGGCGTGTCTGTGGTCTTATCCCTCCTAAGTTCGTATTGGTCACATGAGAAAGCATATTGCACTGGCGGTCACGGCCTGGCTGGCCCAATCCCTCCTTCAACCTCTGCCCGCGGCCCAGTCGGACTGGCCGCAATGGCGCGGACCGAACCGTGACGGCCTATGCACCGAAACCGGGTTGCTGAAGGAGTGGCCCCAGCAAGGCCCGCCCCTGCTTTGGAAAGCCACCGGCCTGGGCGGGGGTTTCTCCGGCGTGTCGGTCGCCGGCCAGCGCATCTTCACCATGGGAGAACGGCCCGGGACCAACCACGTCCTGGCCCTCAACCGCGCGGACGGCAAGGTTCTCTGGTCCACCCCGCTCGGCAAAGCCGGCGCGCCGGGCTGGGGCGGCTACGCCGGTCCGCGGGCCACGCCCACCGCCGACGGCAGCCTCGTCTATGCCCTGGGTCAGTTTGGCGAGGTGATCTGCGTCAACGCCCAGGATGGCAAGGAGGTCTGGCGCAAACATCTCACCACCGACTTCGGCGGACCGCTTCCGGAATGGGGCTTTTCGGAATCTCCACTGGTGGACAGCGACCAGGTCCTCTTCACGCCCGGGGGGCCGCAAGGCACGCTGGCCGCTCTGAACAAGAAGACCGGGGAGTTGATCTGGCAAAGCAAGGATTGGACCGATGATGCCCATTACTCCTCAATCATCATCGCCGAGATAGGCGGCGTGCGGCAATACGTGCAGCTTACCGCCAAGAGCGTCGCCGGCGTGGCGCCGAAGGACGGCGCCGTGCTGTGGAAGACTGCCCGCAAGGGCGCCACCGCGGTGATTCCCACGCCCATCTACGCCGACGGCTGCGTGTATGTCACGTCCGGCTACAGCATCGGCTGCAACCTTTTCAAAGTGGCCAAAGGAGGCGAGTTCACGGCCACGCAGGTGTATGCCAACAAAGTCATGGTGAACCATCATGGCGGCGTGGTTAAAGTGGGCGAGCATCTCTATGGTTACTCGGAGGGCAAGGGCTGGACGTGCCAGGACTTCAAGTCCGGCGAAGCCCGGTGGCAGGAGAAGAGCAAACTCGGCAAAGGCTCGCTCCTCTACGCCGACGGCCGACTCTACTGTCGCGAGGAAGCCGAAAAGGGCGTGGTAGCCCTCCTGGAAGCCACTCCCTCCGGCTACGTCGAGAAGAGCCGCTTCGCCCCTCCCGACCGCAGCGGCAAGAAGAGCTGGCCGCACCCGGTGATCGCGGGAGGCCGGCTGTTTCTGCGCGATCAGGATGTGTTGTTGTGCTACGACGTAAAGGCCAGGTAAGCCCGCCCGCGCTCAGTCCGGAGGCCGCTTGAAGAACTCCCGTTGCAGCCGCAGCAGCAGCGGAAGGGAGGCCAGCAAGCCGATCAAGTTGGGAATTGCCATCAGCCCGTTGAGCGTGTCAGCGATGTCCCAGACCAGGTGCAGCGAACCGGTCGCGCCCAAGTAAACGAATACCAGCCAGGCAAGCCGGTAGGGCATGGCGGCCTTTGCGCCCAGCAGATAGACGATGCCGGTCTCCCCGTAGTAACTCCAGCCCAGCAGCGTCGAGTAAGCGAACAGTACCAGTCCGCCGGTGACGACAACATCACCGATGGTGCCCGGCAGCCCCGTCTCGAATGCCTTAACGGACAGCGCGGCCCCGGTCAGACCGCTGTTCCAGGTGTCCGTCAACAGAATCACCAACCCGGTCGCAGTGCAAATCAGGATCGTGTCCACGAACACCTCGAACACGCCATACATGCCCTGCCGGACGGGATGGTCCGTGTCGGCCGCGCAGTGGACCATCGGCGCGCTGCCCAGGCCGGCCTCGTTGGAGAACAGGCCCCGGGCGATGCCGTAGCGCAGCGCCATCATCATTGTGCTGCCGGCAAAACCGCCGACCGCCGCCGTGCCAGAGAACGCGCCGTCGAAGATCAGCCTGAAAACGTGCGGCAGTTTGCCGGCACAGAGCGCCAGCACGATCACAGCCCCGCCCAGGTAAAGCACCGCCATAAACGGCACGAGCCATTGGGTCACGCTGGCAATGGACTTGATTCCGCCCAGGATGACCATCGCCGTCAGCACGACCAGCACGATGCCGGTCGTCCACGTGGGAAAGCCGAACGTGGCTTTGAGCGCGTCGGCCACCGAATTGGCCTGCACCATGTTCCCGATGCCAAAGGCCGCCAGCGCCGTCAGCAACGCGAAGGCGCCGCCCAGCCACGGCCAGCCGAGCCCTTTCGTCAGGATGTACATCGCCCCGCCGCGCATCGTGCCGGCGGCATCCTGTTCCCGGTAATGCATCGCCACGACGATTTCCGCGTACTTGGTTGCCATGCCGAGCACCCCGGACACCCACAGCCAGAACACCGCGCCGGGGCCGCCGAGGTAGATGGCTGTGGCGACGCCGGCAATGTTGCCCACGCCCACCGTGGACGCGAGCGCGGTGGCCACCGCCTGGAACGGGCGCACATCCCCCTGCCCGCCGCCGCGCTGCGTGATTCTGCCCAGCACTTCGCGCAAGGCGAATCCCAGGCGGCGGAACTGGACCGCGCCGGTCAGGAGGGTGAGCAGGAGTCCCGTGCCCATCAGCAGCACGATCATGGGCCAGCCCCAAACATAACCGTTGAGGGTCGAGTTCAGGCGCAGAAAGGTATCAGTCATGCGTTGGGCGTGACTCTAAAGAGGCTGGCCCCGGACCTCAAGCAGCGGCTCCAGACTTCGATGCACGCAAATCCTGCGGCAATTGCCTTGACCTCGCCCGCGGGCTCTGGTTAGCTGGAACACGCGTCGGATTCCTGGTAAGTGCTCGCGCGTAAACTCGTATGTCTCTGCTGCTAGTTGGGATTTGCCTGGCGGTTGTTGTGGCCCTCTATTTCTACAACAACCCGCTGGGACATGGTTCGTGGTTCATGATCCGGCGCTTCATCAACTGGTTTCCGCTGGGCATGACCTACGCGTTCCTCTACATGGCGCGCTACAACCTGACCGTCTCCAAGAACGCCCTCGGGTCACTCATGTCCAACCAGGACTTTGGCTGGATCTTCGGCATCGGCACGACGGTGTATGGCGTGTCGTTCCTGGTAAACGGTCCCCTGGTGGACAAGATCGGCGGCAAGCGCGGCATCATCATCGCGGCGTTGGGGGCCTCTCTGGCCAATATCGTGCTCGGCGTGCTGACCTATCTGGTCGTCACCGGCCAGCTCAAGATGCGGCTGGTAGTGGCCTTCTCGGCGATCTACGCGATCAACATGTATTTCCAGAGCTACGGCGCGGTCTCGATCATCAAGGTTAAAGCCTACTGGTTCCATGTGCGCGAACGGGGTGTCTTCGGGGCCATCTTCGGAACGCTCATTTCCTTCGGGGTCTATTTCGCCTTCGACTGGGGCAAAGCCATCGTGGATATGGCCAAGGCCAACGCCCAGGGCGAATTGAGCTGGGTGCACCGCCTCATCCAGAAGATCTTCGCGCTGGAGGGCACGCCGCTGGATGCCAACTGGGCCGTGTTCTTCATTCCAGCGGCCATCCTGCTGGTCTGGGCGCTGCTGGATTGGTGGCTGATCAAGGATACTCCCGAGGATGCCGCCTTCCCGCATTTTGACACCCATGACGCGTCCTCGGGGGCTATGCACATCGAGTACACGACGCTGGAGCTGCTCAAGAAGGTCTTTGCCAGCCCAATCATGCTTACGATTGCCTTTATCGAGCTGACCTCCGGCGTGCTGCGCAACGGGATTATGACCTGGTATTTCATCTTCGCCAAAGACGTCAAGCAGACCGGCGCGGAGTTCTTCTTCAACCACTGGGGGTTGCTGCTGTGCTTCTTTGGCATCGTGGGCGGGTTTGTCGGCGGGCTGGTGTCTGACAAGATTTTCCACTCCCGCCGCGGTCCCCCAACGGTTATTCTCTGCGGGTTCATGTTCCTGATGACGGTTGTGATGGCATTCTCTTTGTTCTCTTCACCGTTCATGGTCGGGTTGGCCGCGCTGCTCATCACCATGGCGGTGATCGGCGTGCACTCGCTGATGTCGGGCACGGCGGCGGCTGATTTCGGCGGCCGGAAGGCCACCGCCACATGTTCGGGCGTGGTGGACGGCTTTGTTTACCTGGGAACGGGATTGCAGTCCATCAGCCTTGGCTACCTGACAGGCCATAGCTGGTATTGGTGGCCCTGTTTCCTTATGCCCTTCGCCTTGCTCGGAGGGCTCCTGGCTCTCAAGATCTGGCACCAACTGCCCGCCGCCACCCGGAAGTATATCACCGAGGTGGAGGAGAAGCCGACGATTGAACTGGTTCCGGAGTAGCTGCCGTGCTATTGCCTTGCTGAATGAAGCGCGCGGTCTAAATGCCCTATGAGCCAATCTGACGCCGCCGCCTTTCCGCACCTTCAGTATCCGCCGGGCTTCCGCGCGCGCCGGGGCCTGAACTGGGGTTTCCTGGGCCTGTTGTACACGTCATTCTACATGTGCCGGTACAACCTCTCCATCGCCAACAAGTCCATCAGCGGGGAGTTTGATTTCAGCCGGGCGGAGATGGGCTATATCATCACCACCTCGCTCTTTGCCTACGCGTGCGGTCAGATCATCAACGGGCTGCTGACCGACCGCCTCGGCGGCAAACGCGCCATGCTGATCGGCGCGGCCGGGACGATCCTGATGAACATCCTTTTTGGCGCGGCGTCGTTCGCGGGGATGCTAGGGCTGTTCATCGCCATTCGGGGCGTGGACGGCTACCTCCAGGCTTTTGGCGCGCCCGGAATGGTGAAGATCAACACGGCCTGGTTCAATCATCGCGAGCGCGGGCGATTCTCCGGCATCTTCGGGTTCATGATCAATCTCGGGCGCCTGGGAATTTTCACGCTGGGCCCAGCCCTGCTCGCGGGCTTCACAGTCCTCGGGCTGATTAACGTCCCGCCGCTTCACTGGCGCTGGCTGTTTTGGGCCCCCTCGATCATCTGCGCCGCCGCCGCCGTCGGCATGGCGTTAACAGTGAAGCAAACACCCGAGGAGGCCGGCTTCCACGGAGTCATTCGAGACGACACCGGCCCGACCGACGCCGGGGTGACTGCCCAATTCTCCCAGGTCATACGCGCCATCATGAGCAACCCGGTGGTGTGGATTACCGCCTGCGCCTACGCCTGCACCGGCGCGGTCCGGCAAGCCGTGGACCAGTGGTTCCCCCGCTATATGCAGGACCTTTACCACGTGGACCTGCGCTCCGTTCGGTTTCAATTCCTCGCATTCCTCATCCCGTTTGTGGCCTCAGCCGGCTCGCTGCTGGCTGGTTACGTCTCGGACACGCTGTTCAAAGGGCGGCGCGCGCCCGTCGCCGCAATTCTCTACTTCCTGGAAACGGCCATCATCCTCCTGGCAGCCCAATTCCACGGCGTGAATGCCGCCATCCTGTTCCTGGTCCTCATCTCCTTTACCGCCAATTCCACCCACTCGATCCTGGGCTCGGCGGCGCCGATGGACATTGGCGGGCGGCGTTTTGCGGGGTTTGCGCTGGGGTTGATTGACTCCTTCCAGTACTTCGGCGGCAGCCTCGCCGGCTACTTCCTGGGCAACCTGCTGGACCGCAGCCTCGGCAACTACTTCTACTTCATGGCGCCCTTCGGCTTGATTGGCGGTTTGCTAATGCTAACGATTCGAGGCCGGATCAGCCACGCGCCAACGACAACCGCTCCAGCCGGAAAGGCCGGCCAGACTCCCGGCAACTGAGTCGAGGACGGCGCTACGGGTGCCGGCGTCTCTGGCTCTTGCCGCGGCCCGGCCGCATGATCCCCTCGCGTCTCAGCAGCGCCCGCTTCCAGTCCAGCCCGCCCGAGAAACCGCCCAGCCGGTTGTCGGCAGCCAAAACACGGTGGCAGGGCACAAATACCGGAATGGGATTGGCCCCGCACGCAGTCCCCACCGCGCGAGCAGCCTTCGGCCGGCCAATCGCCCGCGCCACCTGCCCGTAACTCCGTGTCCGGCCCCAGCCGATGCGGCGCAATGCGCTCCACACTCGCCGCTGAAAGCCTGTGCCGGCGGACAGGTCAAGCGGCGGCAGCGTCTTTGGCGGCCGGCCGGCTAGCGCCTGCTCAAGGGCCCGGGCTGTCGCCGCGTGCCAACGGCGGACCCGCGCCGGCACGTGTGCCGTGCTGACCCTGCGCCTGTGCTGCGGCGCGCGCGCCGGAAACTCCAAACCGCACAAGCCTCGGGTGGAATAATGCGCAACGAACTCCCCGCCGGGGGCGGGAATCACGATTTCCCATGCGCGCGTTTCAATGGAGCTTCTGGTTCGCATGTGCAATCAGACCCGTATGATGGCCTGCAGGTTCAAAATCAAAGGCCTGTGGCGCGCGTTGGGGCCATGCCGCCCGATCACCGGTGCCCCTTGAGGAAGACCAGCAGCGTGCCCAGCAGGGCCAGAAACAGGATGACGGTGAAGAAGATGAAGCGGTTGCGCGCCACGCGCTTCTCATAACGCAGGGGACGAAGCCCCTGAATGCCGCCCGCCGCCAGGTAGCTGACCAGCTTCGGATTGGTCGTGGACGGCCCGCGAAAGTGCTCGCGGATGCGCCGCAGCAGGGTGGGGAGGTCGTACTTGCGCACGCCCAGCTCGTTGTAGTGGTACGGTGTTGTCGCCGCCTCGCCTCGCGCGTTCAGCAAATCCTGCCCGACCTCCTCGAAGATCGGCGCTTCGGCCGCCGGTGCCGGGGGCGGTGCGGGGGCGGAGGCGGCGTGGCCGGCCGTGCTGCCGCCCGGCAGGGCGGTGGAGCGCAAGCGCGGTTGGGAGTGGGCGCGCTGCAAATCGGCGTCCAGGTCCTTGATCTGGGATTCCAGCCTGGCAATCTCTTCGTTAAGCGCCCGCGCGCGGTCGGAAATCGGGTCCGGCTTCTTGCGTAACCACGCCATATCGTCAGCCGGTCAGTGACGCATCAGGGCTATGAGCAGGGCAACCAGGGCAAGCAGGGCCACTGCGGCCAGGGGCCACGTCAGGGCCAGCCCCACCCGGCAAAGCTCGCCGAAGCTGTGCGCCGCCAGCAGTGAGGGCGACGGCGCGACGGTGCCCGGGGCAAGCGCGCTGTTGTCGGCCGCCTGGCCGGAGAGCACGGGGAATTTCAGCCGCGCCGCATTCCACTCCATGCGCGCGTTTTCCAGCGCGGTTGAAGCGCGCGTGAGTTCGACGCTGAAGTTGTCCTTGGTCCAGGTCTCCTCCCGGATGGCCTGGACCTTGGCCAGGGCGTCGCGCAAATCCGCCAGCGTCTTGGCCATCTGCTCGGCGTCCCGCCGCGCGCTGAACTCAGCTTCCTCCAGCAGGCCCAGTCCGCGCGTCAGGCTCTGGATCATCTCCTCGCGGCCGGTGTGAAACTCTGTTTGACGCCGGCGAGTCTCCTCCAGGGCGGCCTTCTCCCGCTCCTTGGCCTCCTTCGCCTGGATGATGGCGGCAAGCTCCTGCTGCTTCCGCGCCAGGTCAGCGGCCACCTCCTCGCGGGTCGGCGCGCGCAGCGCCTGGCCCGCGCCGCCCGACATGGCGGATTGCGCCAGCTTCTGCGCCTGAAAATCACTATCCACAAACTCCGTCGCGTCGTAATCCGAAGGCATACAGCGTAGCTTAGGCTGCGTGGTGAGGGGTGTAAAGCGAGCTTAGAACAGCTTGCCGACCGCCATGCCCAGGACGCTCAACGGTCCTGTGTCCTCCAGCCCTTCGGTGGCCTGGTCCACCTTTTGCAGGGTCAGCCTCGCGTTCTTGTACAACTCCTGGTCGTTGACAAGTTTGCCGACGGTCCCCTGGCCCTGGTTCACCTTCTGCAGAATCTCCTTGAGGTTGGTCATGGCCTCGGTCGTGTCGCGATAAAGCGTTTCATCCTTCACCAGTTTGCCGACGGTGCCCTGGCCGGAGTTGACCTGGTCCACGACCTTGCGCGCCTCGGCGACCGTGGTCTTGATTTCGGCAGCCGTGTCTTGCAGGTTGCTGACCGTGGCCAGCGTGGTGTTGTAGAGCGACTCATCCTGGATGAGCTTCCCGAGGGTGCCCTTGCCTTGCCGCACCTGCGAGGAGAGATCAGCGGAGAACGCCTGCAGGTTGGAAATCGTCAAGGTCAGCGGACCTTTGTTGACGTTTATAAAATCCCGGAGCGGCCCAACCAGCGTCTCAATTTGGAAACCAGTGAAGCTCTTAGTCATAGCCTGGACATCCTCGGCGACTTTATCAATCTTCTGCATCATGGTACTCAGGTCCGCCTGTTCGACGGTACCAAGGTCGGCGTCGTCCTTCGCCAGATCTCCTTGCGGTGTGCCGAAGTCAATCTGCACGTAGTTCTGCCCCATCAGCCCGGTGAACTTGATCGTCGCCCTGCTGTCTGTCCTCACTTCGGCAGACGGGGTCACCTTCATCGTCACCAGCACCCGGCTGTTGGTGAGTTGGATGGTTTGGACTCGCCCGATTTCGACGCCGGCCATCTTGACAAGGTCGCCCGCTTTAAGGTCTTGCACGTTGTTGAATTGGGCGGTCACGCGCTTGCCGCGTCGGAATGAGTCCAGGGTGCCCACTCGTTCGAGGATGATCGCGAACGCGAGCACGGCCAGGGCAAAGAAGATGCCAAGGCGGGTTTCAAGTGTGTTCTTCATATCATATTTCCTTTCGTTGTTCCAGCAGGAGACTAATGGCGTTTGAAATCGGCATGCAGAAATTGCTGCACGAGCGGGTCCTTGTGCTGCTTCACCTCGTCAGGCGTGCCAATGGTCAGAATCCGGCCCTGGTTGATGACAGCGATGCGGTCGGCCACGCCAAAGGCGAGGTCCCGGTCATGCGAGACGACCAGCGAAGTGACGTGAATCCGCTCGTTGAGGCGCACAATCTCCTCGGCGATGACCACAGCCGAGAGCGGGTCAAGCTCGCTGGTGGGCTCGTCATAGAGAATCAGCTGCGGCTCGATGACCAGCGCCCGGGCGATGGCGACGCGCTTCTTCATGCCGCCGGAAAGCTCGCTCGGCATTTTCTCCTCGGTGCCAGCCAGGCCCACCACCTCGAGCTTCTCGGTGACAATGCGGGCAATTTCCCCGGGCGACCGCAGCCGATGTTCCGACAGGTAGAGGCCTACATTCTGCCCGACCGTCAGCGAATTGAGGAGCGCGCCTGATTGGAACACCATCGCCATGCGGTACTGGCTCATCACCTCGGGCGATTGAATCGGCTGGCCTTCGATGAGAATCTCCCCCGCATCCGGCTCCTCCAGCCCGATCAGGTGCTTGAGCAGGACGGTCTTGCCGCTGCCGCTGGGCCCCATGATGACGAACACCTCGCCCGGCTCCACCTCGAAGTCCAGGCCATGCAGAACTACCTGGCCGTCGAACGCCTTGCGCAGCCCGCGGACCTGCAGGCAGACACCGTTTTGATTCGAGATGGCCTCGTTCATCACTTCAGCAGGATCCGCGTCAGGAAGTAGTCAGAGATGACGATCAACACGATCGAGTTGACAACCGCCTTGGTGACCGACCGGCCAATCCCGCGAGGCCCGCCCCGCGTGATGAGCCCTTGATGACAGGAAACGACCGCTATGATCAGGGCGAACATGAAGCTCTTGAACACGCCGTTGGCCACATCCCACAGGTCAACGGTGGAGCGCAGCGCGTTGAAGAACGCCTCGAACGAAACCGCAATCCGGGCGTTGCTCGAGGCCACCAGCGCGCCCCCCATCCACCCCACCACTATCGCGATCGTCACCAGCATCGGCAGGGCGACGGCCAGGGCGGTCAGGCGCGGCAGCACCAGATAGTGGACCGGGTTGATGTTCATCGTGCGCAGCGCGTCAATTTCCTGATAAACCCGCATGGAGCCGATTTCCGCCGCCATCGCCGAGCCGATCCGGCCGGCAATCAGAACGGCCATCAACACCGGCGCCAGTTCCTTGGCGATTGAATAGCCGACAATCGCGCCGACGTAGCTGCCCAGGCCGCGCTCGACCAGCAGCGGGCCGGTCTGCAGCGCCATCACCCCGCCAATGAAGAAGGAGAGGATGCAGACCATGAACAGGCTGGCGACGCCGATTTCGAAGAACTGGTCGAGGGCCTTCTGGCGGTGGCGCCAGGCCAGCGGCAGAGCCGCCAGCGCGCGCCAGAACAACACCAACATTTCTCCAATGTTCTGAAACATAGCTGGCAGTTAGCCCATCAAACCGCTTGCCTGGGCCTGTGTCCTCAACCTTTGCCCCTTTCTGCTTCCTGCCTTTTGCTTTTCTTCGCTTCGGCCGCCGCTGGAGTCTTGGCCCGCTTCAATGAAACATGGAATAAACGCATCTGCTTGCCTTCAGTGCCCGATTGATACTGGAAAAGCCCGAACAGGAGCGAGCATTTTTTGGCGCCGGGCGCCGTCTCGCGCCGGTACAGGTTCCACAGCAGCGACTGGCTGCCGGCCCCAGTCTGGGCGTTCTTTTCCGCGCGCCAGACCGACCAGAGTGGCGAGTAGTTGCGCTCGATGCTCTTGTTGGCGGGCAGGAACGGTTCGAGCAAAGCCAGGACCTGGAGCCGGCTGTTGCCGCTGAAATCGCGGCGGTAGCTGTAGAGCGGCCAGGAGTTGACACGCCGCCGATCGGCCCCCGTTTCGGTGTTCGCCTCGGTCCGGTCCGAGTAAAGGAAGAAACAAATGCGGGTGTGCCGGCGGTCCAGCGGCGGGGAGTGGAGGCGGTTGAACTTGTAGATTGGCCAGAGGTAGAAATCGCTCTCCAGCTTCGCATTGTGCGACTGGCTGAAGAACGGCCAAACCCGCGTCGTGGTCTTGCCCGGACCGCGCGCAAACACGATGAACGGCCAGGGGGCGTCCCATTCGCGGTAATTCTTCTCGCGATCATCCACGTAGTTGAAGAACGGCCAAATCACCGTGGTCGAATCCCGGAGCGGCGAGCGGAGAAGGCTGTAGGCGGGAATGGACGTTTGCTGCCACTGCTCATTAGTCGTGCCGATCCCGCTCCGGTTATTGAAGAACAGCGGCCAGAGCACGAAAAAGCTGTCGTGCCCGCCAACCGTGGTGACCTCGTTGAAGCTGTTGGTCCTGGTCGTAACCTCCTTGTGCTCGTTGCCGACCAGCGGCCAGAACTGCCAGCCGCGCAACCCGTCGCCGTGGCGGACATGGAACAAGGGCACCAGGTAGTTGTCCGTCACTACGTCCTGCTTCCGCGTTTGGCTATAAAGCGGAAACAGGACAAAGAAAACCTCATCCCGGAACAACCGATCCTGCAGGTGGCCATAGAACGGAACCACGGCCGTATAGTTCTGGCTCGGATCCGAAGAACGCTGCTGGAAATAGAGCGGGAACAGCGTGAATCGGTCCCGCGTGGTCTCCCCCTGCGTCGGCCCCCCCGCAAGGCTCAGGAATTGAAAGAACTGCCAGCGGTACTGCTCCCCGATGCGAGCATAAGTCATCACCGGGTAGAGGACATCCAACTCCTTGGATTCGGTCTCCGGATCCCGCGCGTAAGACAGGACCGGCGGCACCGCCCAGACACGCGCGCTCTCCCGCTGCTCCGCGTAAAAGAACGGGCCTGCCGCCTCCGTGCGTTCGCCGGGTGCGAGCGTCAGCTTGAACTCGTCGAACAACAGACCGGCATCCAGCGACTCCGCCCGCGCGCCCAACGAAAACACGCCGACCGCCAAAGCCAGCCCCAGGCGGACAAGCCAGGCTCCGGCACCGCCGGGTGCCCAAACGACCCCCTTGCGCCGCAGATGCTTCGTGGCGAGGGGCAATTCGTGAGCGCGTCTCATTGCTCAGGCGAGGCTAGAACAGTTGGCGCGGGCGTCAAGGGCCGCTTTAGCCTGACCGCAGGCCGCGAGGTCCAGCCGGCTGACTATGGCATGAATGGTCCCATCACTCCTTGCAGCAGCACCAGGCAGGATTCCTGGATCAGCCAGGCGGCGAAAACCAGCCACATCGCCCGCCAGAATGGCACGCCGGCAAGCCGGCCCAGGCCCACCGAGAGCACGCAGACCAACCATAGGGCGAACACATTGGCCGCCCCCAGCAACAGGTAGCTCTTGCGGCTGGGGTCGAAGTCGCTGACCGCCAGCGCCAGGCCTTGCGCGGCGAACAGCTTGGGCAGGTTGACCATCAACAGCAGCAACACGGCTGAGCCCAGCACACTGACCATCAAGGCCAGCCCCGCCACTTCGAGCGTCTTGATGTAGCCAAAGCAGGCCTTCAAGAAAACTCGCCCGAGCAGCCACAGCACCAGCCCCCACCAAAACACGCGCACGACGCCGAACCCGGCCGCCATCACGCCGCCCAGAGTCTTGAGTATGGCCGGCTGGGCGATTGCCCGCGTGACGGCCAGGGCGCGATCGGCCTCCACCCGCTTCACTTTGCCCGCCTTGACCTGCTGGTCCAGCGCTTTGGCCTGCTCCTCAATCCGCTCGTTCATCTGCCGTTGCAGGGCCGGCTGGGACACAACTGCCAGCACGGTGAACACGCTCACCACTCCCAGCAACAGAGCCGGCACGAGCCAATTCCAGACGGAAACGCGGCTGGCCTTGACTTCCTCGAACACCTCGCCCGGAATGGCAAAGACGTTCAGCAGCCGCGCCGCAAGCGACATCGCGGGCGGCGGCGGAGCGTCCGGCGGGGATTCCGGGAGCGGCAGAGGCTCTTCCATAAAGCGTAGTCCGAATCAAACGCGGCCCAACAGGCCACCCGGCGAGAATGCGCGAACCGCAACCCGTTGTCCAGCCGGCAGCCTGCCGCCATCCGGCGCCGCTACTGCAGCAGCGCCTTGATTTGCGCTGCGTCACTCGTCGGCGGCTGGCAGGCGGTGCCGGTGCAAAGGTAAACCACAGGGCGGCTGCTGGCAGGCAGGGTCTTTGCGAACGGTTCAACCGCGCCGGTGTTGCCGAGCACGACCTTGTTGGGCTGATAGACGGAGTGAATCGCCCGCAGCAAGGCGCGGCCTTCGGGGCTGGTGGCATCGCCGGCCACTACTGCCCGGCGCGGTTCTTCGAGCCAGAAATCGAGCGCCTGGAGCAAACACGGCGCCGCCTGCGGAAACTGCACCAGCCGGCTCGCGCACAGCCGCAGGCTTTGTCCCGCGGCCTGGATGAACCCGTCGCGCTCGCTGATCCGCCCTAGTTTCATTAGCGCAAGGACAGCAGCCGAGTTGCCCGAGGGCTCGGCGCCGTCGAAACACTCTTTGACGCGCAGGATGAGGTCCGGCGCGCCGGCCGAGCTTTGCCAGAAGCCGCCCTTCTGCGAATCGTAGAACTTCGCCACCATGGCGTCGCCCAGGTCGAGGGCGAAATCCAGATGCCTTGGCTCGAGCTTGGCCTCGTAGAGCTCGATCACGCCCCCCAGCAGAAAGGCGTAACCCGCGAGCAACTCCACGTTGTCGCGCTCGCCGTCGCGCCAGCGATGGTGGAGCGTCCTGGCGCTCGCGTCCCAGAGCTTTGCCTGTAGGAATGCGAGGTTCTGCTCCGCGGCGGCCCGGTATTTCTCGTCGCCCAGGACCGCGCCCCCCCGCGCCATCGCGCCGAGCATCAGCCCGTTCCACGATGCCAGCACCTTGTCGTCGCGCTCGGGGCGGACGCGCTGCGCGCGGGCGGCCGACATCTTGCGCCGGGCCGCGGCAAGCAGGGCTTCTTGCGGGCCGGTGAGATCGGCCTCGACGACGCTCAGCACGTTCTGGTTCGGCAGCGGCTGCGGATGGCTGTGGTCCACGAAGTTGCCCGCCTCGGTGAGGCCGAAATAGCGGGTCGCGGCCGCGAGTTCCTCGGGCGCGAGCAGCTCGCCCAACTCCCGCCGCGTCCAGCAGTAGAACTTGCCCTCGTGCCCCTCGCTGTCGGCGTCCTCGGCGGAGTAGAAGCCGCCGTCCGGATGCGTCATGTCCCGCAGCACGTAATCGAGGATGCCCCGCGCCACCTCCGCGTAGCGCGCCTCACGGCTCACCAGCCAGGCGTCGAGATACAACTGCGCCAACTGCGCGTTGTCGTAGAGCATCTTCTCAAAGTGCGGCACCAGCCACTCGGCATCCACCGAGTAGCGGGCGAAGCCGCCGCCCAACTGATCGTGGATGCCGCCCGCGGCCATCTGATCGCACGTGTGCAGCACCATGCGAACGGCCTCGTCGTCACCGAACCGCCGGGCGTAGCGCAGCAGAAACTGCGGCCGGCTGGGCTGGGGAAACTTCGGCGCGCCGCCGAACCCGCCGTGGCGCGCGTCATAGCTTTCTTTGAGCCGCGCGCCCGCCTGGCGCAGGACATCGGCGCTCAACGCCAGCTCCGAGGGGCGGTCCTCGGCGCTGCTCAATTGATCGAGCTGCGCATGAATGTCGGCTGCCGAATTGACCAGCTCGGCGCGGCGTGTTTCCCATAGCTGGTTGATCTGCCGCAGTACCTGCAGAAACCCTGGCCGGCCGGCAGGGTTGTCGCGCGGGAAATACGTGCCGCCGAAGAAGGGCTTCAAGCCGGGGGTGAGGAACACGTTGAGCGGCCAGCCCCCCTGCCCGGTGGTGGCCTGGACGAAGGTCATGTATATCTTATCCACGTCCGGCCGTTCCTCGCGGTCCACCTTGATGCTGACAAAGTGCTCGTTGAGAAAGGCGGCCACCTGCTCGCTCTCGAAGGACTCGCGTTCCATGACGTGGCACCAATGGCAGGTCGAGTAGCCTATACTCAGGAATATCGGCCGGTCCTCCCGGAGCGCCCGGGCAAAGGCCTCCTCGCCCCACGCATACCAGTTCACAGGGTTATGCTGGTGCTGGAGCAGGTAGGGCGATTTCTCACGGGCCAGCCGATTTGTGTGTCTGCTCATCCCCGCAACCATAGCCCGACTTGGCGGCGAGCGCAAAAGGAGGCCGCCGGCGGTCCTGACCTTCCACCTTTCCCTTGGCGGAGACTGCCGCTACATTCGGGTGACAACTCGATTGGTTATGAAGCGACACACTCTCATTTTCACCGGCCCGGGAAAGTGCATCCAGCCGAAGGCCGGCAGGACCGCTTGGTCTGCGCTCGCCCTCGCGCTCGCGCTGCTGCCGCTGCCCCCCGCCTGGAGCGCCCCGGCGGCCGAGAACCGCGTGGTGCTGGACATCGAGGCCACGAAAGAGAACCCGCGCAATTCCGAGGGCGCCTTTGTGACGCTCAAGTCCGGCCGCATCCTGTTCCTCTACACGCAGTTCTATGGCGGCGGGGCGGACGAAAGCCCGGCCCGGATTGTCTCCGTTTCTTCCGATGATGCCGGCCAGACATGGAACAGCGAGCCGCGGGTGGTGGTCGAGAACACCGGCCACCGGAACGTGATGAGCGTGTCGTTGCTGCGGCTTCAGAGCGGGAAGATCGCGCTGTTCTACCTTATCAAGAACAGTTGGCACGATTGCCGGCCCTGGATGCGGATCTCGACCGATGAAGCCCAAACCTGGTCCGCCCCGACGCTGGTGGTGGATGCGCCCGGCTACTTTGTGCTGAACAACGACCGGGTGATCCAGCACAGCACCGGCCGGCTGATCGCGCCGGTGGCATTCCATCGCGCGCGGCGGTCCGACCCCGGGGATTCTCGATCCTGGGATTCCCGCGCGCTCGATCTTTGGTATCTCTCGGACGACGAGGGGCGGACCTGGCGCGAGGCCAATGACTGGTGGGCCGCGCCCCTGGCCAGCCGGAGCGGCTTGCAGGAACCGGGCGCGGTGGAGCTGGCCGACGGCAGCGTCTTGACCTGGGCGCGGACCGATCTGGGCGCGCAATGGGGCTGCGTTTCGACCAATGCCGGCCTGTCGTGGCCGCCGTTCGCTCCGACTTCTCTTCAGTCACCCGTTTCGCCCGCCAGCATCAAGCGCGTGCCGGGCACCGCCGATTTGCTCGCGGTCTTCAACGACCATTCCGGCGCCTTTCCCTTTCCCAAGGGCAAGCGCACCCCGCTGGTAGCCGCTCTTTCCTCCGACGCGGGCAAGACCTGGCCCTCGCGCAGGCTCCTGGAGGATGATCCGAAGGGCATGTACTGCTACACGGCCATCCATTTCGTGGAGGGCTCGGCGCTCCTGGGTTATTTCGATTTCCGGGGCTTGGGAGAGCAGGGCGCGAACCGGCTGCGGCTCCGGCGCGTCGGCATGGATTGGCTGCGAAACGCGGCGCCCCAGGCAAGATGACGTCCAACCCGGGGCGACAAGAGCCATTCTGCTGAGCCGCCCGGCGGCAGGCGCTTACCTGGGCAGCGAGTGGCCGGGAATGTTGCAGACCGGCGCGATGCCCACAGGGTTGAGGGTGTAAACGCCGCCCGACGGGCAGGCCGGCACAGCCCTGTTGGGAAACTGCGGAGCAATATCCGCCGCGGTGAGCAGGGCGCCCGCCGCCTTTTGCTGTTGCAGTGCCCATTGCGCTTTGATCGCATGGATCATCCGGAGATTGTTCATGCACAGCATGGCTTGGTTCTGCTCCGGATTCGGGGGCGCCGCCCCGGCGCCCGGGGCGGGCGGAGGGGGCTGAGCGGCGCTCGCGCGCAGCGCTTGAATCTGCTCCTGTGCCCCCATGGCCTGGGCTTGAGCCGCCCGCACCTGCGTACCGAGTTGTTCCCTTTCCGCGCGCAACTGGCGGGCCTCGTTGCGCAGCCGCAGCAATTCCTCATGATCCCTGCGCAGCCGGATCAACTCGTCGTTCTCCGCCTGGCCGCGAACATTCGCGGCTTCCTCTTGTTCGGCGCGTTGCGCCTGCAGTTGTTGGTTCTCCTCGCGCAGGGCGGCCAGCGCGGCGTCCTTTTTCTGGCCGGCTGAGTAAACCCAGCCCAGGCCCGCCAGCAGCCCCACCACACATATCCACGGCAGTACTTTCATGTTCGATTCTTTCGTCCTCGGTTAGAATGGCACGTCATCGGCACCGGCGCAGTCCTGGCGCCGCGCGGCCGCCATGCGCGAGTGCCATTTCCGCAGGCGGGTGTGCGCTTTGGGCAGCCGGTAATGCCCCGAGTAGAGGAAGTTGCCCAGGATGCCGAAGAGGTCAAAATCCACAAAACGCGGCTCGTGATCCAGGAGGAACGGTCGGCCCAGCAGCATCTCCTCGAAGGGCACCAGCCGCTGCTCGAGCTGCAACAGCAGCTCTTTCTGCTGCCTGCGCCATTCTTCGAGGCAGCCGCGGCCGTACTTGCGCTCCTTGTGCCGCACAAAGGCGCACTGGTCGGCGGCCGGCACCACCTCGCGCCAGTAAATATCGTTAAGCTTGAAGCCCACGCCCTCGACCTCGTTCTCGATATATCGCCAGATAATGGACTGCTCCCCCTCTGCCTCCCACGGGAACAGCCTGAGCTCCAGCTTGCTGTCGAGGTACTTGGCGATAACCTGCGAATCTTGGCTCACCTCGAAGATCACGCTCCTGCCGTCCCGGATAATCGGCACGTTGTGGTAACGCTGACGGCTCAGCCTCCAAACCAGCGAACAGTCCCCGCAGGGAATGTTGGTAACCTTGTATCGGGCGCCCGAGAACTCGAGAATGCGGCGCTGGACGATACAATAGGGACTCCAGGGAAACTGAATCAGTTCAATCATGTTGCGTGCGTCACGTCACCGCGAGCTACCTTAAGGCGGTGACTATGCGGCCACAAGGCAAAACACTGAACAATCCGAAGACCGCAACCCGACGATTTGACTCAAAAAGATTGTTACCCGGGCGAGGAGAAAATGGTCGAGTAAGCCATTGGTTGCCTCAAAAAGGGGTGTTACCCGAAGGGAATGGACCCTGATATGAGTCAACTGACACGCAAAGAGGTTCTGGCCAAGCTGCAAAGACATTACCAGCGGGCCGGAG
>Ga0209201_1000563_pt1 | contig 50719 bp, 44 predicted proteins | sample AD_UKC055_MetaG_FD_184411 | JGI IMG/M metagenome (GOLD analysis project Ga0209201, IMG submission 184411) | Active sludge microbial communities of municipal wastewater-treating anaerobic digesters from USA - AD_UKC055_MetaG (SPAdes) (version 2) | ecosystem: Engineered > Bioreactor > Anaerobic >... | reverse complement strand
CAGCAAGGCCGGTATCGGCTGGATCATCGGTAAGACGGTCCACAAGATCGACGGCGTCCATCGCTGGCCCCGGCCCTTCTTCTATTCCCTGCGCCATTTCGGCAATGATATGAAGGACGTCTGGATCTGCTCGCAGATGTTCCACAACATGCCCTATGAGAAGTGGCTGGACGAAGAGCTGCCCAAATCCCTGAAGGCCGCCAAGGAACACGATGTGCTCTACATCGGCTCCGTCTCCGGCATCGGCCCGGTGGCCGAGACCTGGGTGCCTTTCATCCAGGACCTGCAGGAGCGTGGTGTTCAGATCATCGAGCTCGACACGGGCGGCCCACACGCGACCTTCGGTGCGGTCGACGCGCACAAGGACTGCGGAGCACCGCTGGCTCTGGACCCCGACACTGCCTACAAGGTCACCAAGGCCTGTGTTGACATCGCGAAGGTCCCGATCATCTTCAAAACCACCCCGCAGTGCGTGAACGCGGCTGCCCTGGCGCTCGCCATCCAGAAGGCCGGCGGACATGCCATTTCCGGCAACAACGCGTTCTACGGCGCGTGGATCGACCACGAGAAGGCCGAGTTCTACGGCGTGCCCGGCTCCATGGGCGGACTCATGGGTCGCCCCTGGCAGATCTTCTCGCTTGCCAAGATTCTCGAAACCACGGCCACGATCCCCGAGATGCCCTTCCTGGGCGGCGGCGGCGTGTTCACCTATGACGACGTGATCCGTCACATCATGGGCGGCTGTGACCTCGTGGGCCTGTGCTCCTCGATCTACTCGCGCGGCATCGCGGTGATCCCGAAGATCATCAAAGGCGTAGAGGAGTTCATGGACCGGAAGGGCTACAAGACGATCAAAGACATCCCGGTCATCACGGACAAGTTCATGTACCTGAGAGACTGGAAACGCGAAGGGCCCTACATGCAGGAAATCACCCCGGTCGTGCCCCAGTTCGACGCGGAGAAGTGCAACATGTGCGGCATCTGCGAAGACCTGTGCCCCTACGGCGCGATCACGGTGGACAAGTCCACCGACAAGCCGACCTTTGACCGGAACATCTGCTACGGATGCGGCTGGTGCGTAGGCCACTGCCCGCAGTGGGCGGTCAAGATGGTCAAGGCCGAGACCGGCGAAGAGATCTGGGACGGCCGCGGAACCATCGCGGACTGGGTCTCCGACGACGAAGGCTACTGATCAGCAATAACCAGAAAGGGCATTGCCGAAAACCCGGCAATGCCCTTCCCTCACCACACGAGCACACCATACAACAGGCCAGAGTGACTGAATCACTGTGGTGCATATTCAGCCTACCCTGAGCAGAAAGGGGTATGTATGAACCAGAATCACTGTAGTCGTTCGCGTCACGCTATCGGCTACCTCAGCTTGAGAAATCCTTCGATCTATCTTTCAATAGTCTTGGTGGTCCTGTTTTTTATCAGCCTCATCAAATCACTATCAACCGTTTACCTCGGTCCATTCGCAGTCATGACCTGGCTGTCCTTCTTCATGTGCATCGGGGTGCCCATTCTCATCGGCGGACTGTTCATCATACTGCAGCCGAAATGGGACACCCGGTACACAGGGTCCCGGAAAACCGCCTGCGCGGATGAAGGGAAGGAGGGGTAGGCCGTGGAGATACGATTGACCGAACTCATCATCGTCATACTGTACTTTGCTGCAATGATTGGAATCGGCGTCTGGGCGAACAGGAGCACCAGGACCCAGAGCGGGTTCTGGGTTTCATCACGGGATGTGGGCTCGTGGATGGTCGGACTGTGCTTTTTCTCGGCCGGAGCGAGCGGATCGCTCATGATAAGCAACCCCGGCTTCGCCCTGAAGGCCGGCCTGGCCGGCATCATCACCATGATTTCGGCCATCACCGTAAGCTACATGCTTGCAGTGACCCTGGTAGCCTCTCAGTTGAGAAAGATGGGCAAGTACACCGTGGTGGACCTGCTCGAGGAGCGCTATGGATCGAAGGTCCTCACGGGTTTAAGCTCGATTGTGGTGGTGGTGGCCTTCCTGTTCTATATCGCGGTGCAGATCAAGGCGGGCGGCATGATCGGCGCTTTCCTCTTCAATATCAGCTTCGGCAAGGCGGCTGCGGCAATGACCGTGGTATTCGTGCTCTATGTCGCCATCGGTGGCATGAAGTCGGTAACGCTCACCGAGGCGATCCAGGCCGTGCTCATGCTCATGGTCATGGCCTTTCTGGCACTGACTATCATGATCAAGGAAGGCGGGTTCGGAGAGCTCTACAGCAAGACCATCGAGAACGTTCCCTTCTACGGCGGGCTCAACCCCGACTTCCCCTACCTCGCTCTGGTCGGACTCTTCATCACTTGGTTCACCATGGGCATCGTGTCCCCGCACTTCGTCATGAGAACGCTCTCTGCAAAGAACGGCACAGTGGCACGCAAGGGCATCCTGATCGGAGCCGTGCTCACGGGCTTTTTCGCCAGCCTCTACATCCTTGCGGTGAGCCTGGCGGAGGGCGCCTTCTTCATCGGCATGGCGGACACTGACCAGGCATGGGTGAGCGTGATCAACCGGTACTTCAGCCCCTTCCTGGTCGGGCTGACCCTGGCAGGGGTCATGGCCGCAGTCATGTCCACCACAGCGGCCCAGCTCCTGGCCTGCTCTGCAAGCATCGTCAACGACCTGTACAACAAACTCATCAACACGCAGGCCTCCGAGAAAGCCCTGGTGGGACTCGGACGGTTCTTCGTGGTGGTCGTGGCCGTGGTGGCCTTCGGGGTGGCTATGAGCGAGACCAAGATCATGACGCTCATCGTGACCACGGCAACCGGGTTCCTGGCCTCCTCCTTCTTCTTCCCGATCGTGCTGGGAATCTGGTGGAAGCGCATGAACACCCTGGCGGCCGTATGGAGCGGAATCATCGGCTTCGCGGTCTATGGGCTCGTGTATGCCTTCAAGCTCTTCCCTACCGGAGAGACGATCATTGCGCTTCCCATATCGGGGATCGTGGCGATAGCCGTCTGCCTGCTCACCCCGCCTCCACCACCTGAGATCGTGGGAATGCAGGCATCATGGCACGAGGGTGACTCGGTGTAGAACCCGTCGTCAGCCTTCGACAGTCGGAAGGATAGATCTGAGACGGAAAACATCGGTTCGCCGGAAAAGGTTGAACTGGCAAACGGGGGCATTGTCAGAGATGAGAATGCCCCCGTTCTTATTAAGCATGGGGGTGCAGGGCGGCATCCCCCAAGAGGACATCTGCGACAGGCGGCGAACGACATGAATGGAGGAGGCCGGCGAACTGCAACTCTTGATCTCGTGCTGTCCCGTGCTTTTTTCGAAACAGGGCCTTCGTGCACAGCCATTCCTGCACATTCTGCATCATCGCGGCCACGCACATCCCTATGGCTGACACTGCCAGGAGACGGGTGCCCTGATGCGGGGAAGCCGCGCCAGCGGAGCTGTCGACGGCGACGTCTATGCCTTTCAACCTGCAAGACAAGAAAACACATGTGCTGGTTCACATCCATCGGGGGATGGAACCAAAAAAATAAGCTGGAGGAAGAAATATGAACGAAAACAACCGGCGTCTTGCAGCTCTGATCGGGAGCTGCGCGGCCATGTTCTGGATCGGGACGCTCGTCTTCGGCCTGCCCGGTGTCATGGCCCCTTACTGGCAGGAGACCTTCGGCGTTGGCCGCGGCGCGGTGAGCCAGATGCCGCTGTGGGTCATGCTGGCCCTGGGCGTGTTCATGTACGCCTCGGGCAAGTGGCAGGAGAAGATCGGCCACTCCCGCATGGCCGCAATCGGCGCGATGGTCATGGGTTTGAGTACCATGGCGCTGGGCCGCTACGAGTCCATCGAGTGGGTGTACTTCTGGTCTTTCACCATGGGTGTGGCCTCCACCTTCCTCTATATACCCTCGCTGACTGTGGTGCAGCGGTGGTACCCGCACCGAAGGGGGCTGGTCACCGGACTCGTGAACTTGGTGTTCGGGCTCTCGGCCTCGCCCATGTCGCCGGTGTTCAACAAGATGCTCTCGTCCATGGGCCCGGTGTCCACGACCGTGATCATCGGCGTCCTGGCCCTGGCGACCGGGCTTGCGGTTTCGCCTTTCATGCGCGTGCCCGAGGAAGACCAGGCCCCGGCGGCAGGGGCAAAAATCGGGCCCTCGACCCTGGGCAGGTCCCTGACCGTGTCCGAGGCCGTCCGGACCAGGAACTTCTGGTTCATGTGGCTCAGCTGGGCCCTGGCGGGCGGAGCCGGGTTTGCCATGGTAACGCTCTCCACCCTGTTCGGGCTCAAAATGGGCCTGTCCATGGAGCAGGCCGTGCTCATCCTGGCGGCCTACGGCCTGATGAACGGTCTAAGCCGGATCATCAGCGGCTACCTCTCCGACCACATCGGGCGCAAGCTCACCATGGTCTCTGCCTTTGCCATCGGAGGATGCGCCTATATCCTCATGCCCCATGCAGGCGGCCTGATCCTGTGGGCCCTGATGGCGGCCTGCGTGGCCTATGCCTTCGGAACGCTTTTCGCCGTGTCCGCTGCCATGGCCACCGACTGCTTCGGGCTGAAGCACTTCGGCGCCATCTATGGGCTCATCTTCACAGCCTACGGGTTTTTCGCGGGCCCTTTGGGGCCGTGGCTGGGCGGCATAATCCTGGATGTCACCGGCGGCAACTTCACCATCGTGTTCAGTTACCTGGGCGGGTTCTATCTGCTCGCCGGGGCCCTGATCTCGTTCGTCGGCGCCCAGGATGAGGAGAAAGACGATCCCGCGCTCGAAGATGACCCCTTGCTGGAGAAAGTGTATGTTCCCATCGAGGACTAGCGCACTTTGTGATACTGTAGGTGGGCTTGCGGGAATTTCAAACTCCGGAGGAGTCTCGAGGCAACGAAAAGGAGATCGATCATGTTATCTTCACCCGAAGAAATCCGAACCAGCTTTGCCAAACACAATTTCATCGTAGACCGTTCCGTGAGCACGGTGGTGTATCTGGCGGTCAGGCTCGGCAGGCCTCTGCTGGTGGAAGGACCTGCAGGGGTCGGCAAGACCGAGCTTGCCCGGGTCCTGGCCCTGGTTTCCGGCCGGGAGCTCATACGGCTGCAGTGCTACGAGGGGCTCGACGAGAGCAAGTCTCTGTACGAGTGGAACTACCAGAAGCAGCTGCTGAGAATCTACACGGACCAGAGCCAGTGCAGGAGCTGGGAAGAGATCCGCCAGACCATCTACACCGAGGAGTTTCTCCTGGAGCGTCCGCTGCTCAGGGCTCTCAACGCCGGAAACGAGACCGTGCTCCTCATCGACGAGGTGGACAAAAGCGATGAGGAGTTCGAGAGCTTTCTCCTGGAGATCCTCTCGGACTACCAGATCAGTATCCCCGAGCTGAAGACCATCTCGGCCAAGCACATCCCGATCGTGGTCCTCACCAGCAACAATTTCAGGGAGTTCGGCGATGCGCTCAAGAGAAGATGCATTCACCTGTATCTGGACTACCCCGATTTCGAGCAGGAGCTGAAGATCGTCCGGCTCAAGGTTCCAGGAATACAGGAGGAACTGGCGGAGAAGATCGTTGCATTCGTCCAGGAAGTCCGCCGGATCAAGCTCAAGAAGGCGCCGAGCATCGCCGAGACCCTCAACTGGGCCGAAGCGCTCCTCGAGCTGAAGGTCACCGAGCTCGACAGCGAGGTGTTTCAGAGCACCGCGGGCGTTCTCCTCAAGTACAGGAGCGACATCGAGCAGGTCGCCGCCCAGGGGCCGCACCTCCAGCAGTCTTGAGGGGGAGCCGATGAAGCCACTTGAAGAGAGAATCGTTGATTTCTGTCACCGTCTGCGCAGGTTCGGCATCAGTGTGACACATTCCGAGATCGCGGACGCCCTCAGGGCGGTCTCTCTGGTCGGGCTCGAATACGACGATTTCTATGCGGCGCTGGCATGCACCCTGATCAAGGAGAAGACCGACCGGCCGCTTTTTCACAGCCTCTTCCGCATCTATTTCAACGTGAAGCCGGCAAAGCCGCCCGAGGAAGACGCCGGCGATCCTTTCGAGGATGCGGACAGCGAGGGATACGACGGCAGGGAGAGCGGTCGTGTGGAGGCGGGAAAGACCCCGGGTGTAGTGACCGAGCAGCGGATGAAGTCCCGGATCGAGGGCGAGCCCTATCTTCTGCTCATCAAGGCAGTCAAGGAAGGCGATTACGACATGCTGCAGGAGCTCGCCCACCATGCAGTGAAGAACATCAAGGACAACCGGAAGTACGGGATCGAGGACGCACGGCAGCTGGTGAAGCGGGCGCAGGACTCCATCGGATGGGAGAGGGCCATCGATGAGGTCTTCGAAGGCGTATTGTCGAGCCGTGCTATGTTCTTCTAGGGAGCAGGATCAGAAACACGCCGGTTTTTCAAGGAGCGGACATGGGCTGTAAAAAGTGTGAGGGGCAGGGAGGAGAGCACGAAGAACCGAACCGTGCCTCCATGTTTCCGGAGTATTACAAGCGCTTCAAGTATGTCGAAGATACGATCATCAAGCTCGTGGCGGAGCTCCTGGACGACAACCTCCAGGCTCAGGACAAGACGCAGGAGGTCCTCGACAGTACCGATCCCGCCGAGATGAATATGTACCACCTGAACGTGGATGAGCTCGATTTCCTGGAGGTTGAGCAGATGAGGCGGGCCGTTTCCCAACTCGCCCGGAAGCTTTCCAGCAGGTACTCCCTGCGCTACAAGAGGGCCAAGCACGGCGGCGTCGACCTCAGAGGCACCATCCGGCGCGCCTTCGTATCCACGGGCGGGGTCCCGGTAGAGCTCAAACGGCGCAAGCGTATCATCTCCAGGCCCGAGATCGTGCTCCTGTGCGACGTGTCCGAGTCGGTCGCCGCCTTCAGCCACTTCATGCTGCAGCTCGTCTATGCCATCCAGTTCCGTTTTTCCTATGTGCGCTCGTTTTTGTTCGTGGACCTCATCGACGAGATCACCCCGTACTTCAGGACCCGCAACGTCGACCAGGCCGTGAAGGACGCCCTCGACCGCGGGAAGTACTCGAGCGGGGTCTTCTCCGACTACGGCAGGGTCTTCGAGCTCTTCGCCCGCACCTACCTGCCCACCATCTCTCCCCGGAGCACGATCATCGTGCTGGGCGACGCCCGCAACAACCACTTTCCCGAGTACGGCAAGTCATTCGAGAAGATCTGCGGCCATGTCAGGAGGGTGGTCTGGCTCAACCCGCAGCCGAGGGGAGAGTGGAACACCCGGGACAACATCATGGGCCTCTACTCGCGGCACTGCCACGAGGTGTACGAGTGCAGCACCATCAGGCAGCTCGAGCGGATCATGGACGATCTTATCTGAGATGAGGGAAACGAAGGCCGCCGCTGCGGCTCGGATTCTCTCTCAGGAGATCCCTGGACGGGCACACTGGGCAATGCCCGGCTTCACACCTGTGGCACGGCTAATCCAGCAGATGGTTCTCAACCGCGTAGAACGTCATCTGCGCGTTGTTCTTCATGTTCATCTTTTCCAGTATCCTGGCCCGGTAGGTGCTGATCGTCTTGACGCTCAGATTCAGCTCGCGGCTCACCTCGGTGACGGTCTTGCCGGCCGCGAGCATGAGCATGACCTGGTATTCGCGGTCGGAAAGCCGCTCGTGAGGCTGCTGCTGTGTGTGCTGATCGATTTCCGATGCAAGGATCTCGGCCAGCGACATGCTGATATACTTGCCTCCGCTCAATACCTTGCGCATCGCCTTGATAAGCTCGTTCGGGGCGCTCGCCTTGGTGAGGTATCCCGATGCCCCCGCCCTCAGCGCCCGCACGGCATACTGGTCTTCGGGATAGATGCTCAGGACGAGAATCGCGGTATTCGGCCGGATCTGCCGGATCTCGCTTATGATCTCGAGCCCGGATCGTTTGGGCATTGCAAGGTCCAGCAGCACCAGATCGCAGGGCTCTTTTCTGAGGAATTCGAGCACCTCGTTTCCGTCGCTCGCCTCACCGATAATCTTGATGTCAGGTTCTTCAGCGATGATCTGCTTCAGCCCGGTTCTGACTATGGGGTGATCATCAGCGATGAGTACCTTCGGCATGTTCACTCCTTCTTTGTCGGCCGGCCGCGGTATGTCGCGATACGCGAGACATCATTGCCGGCGTCGATTCGTAGTTGCACAATTGTGTCCATCTCCTCTTTACAATATTCCTCGCAATGAATCAAAGGTCTCCTGAGCGGAATCGGGATCGTCCGCATGCAGGGCCATGTTCGGCCCGATCGGGAGATAAAGGGCTAAGGTTACCGACAACGATTTCCGATATTTCTCACAAGAAACCACATCATCGCAAGGAGGCTTCATGGCGGAAAAGAGGTTGATGGGCGAAATTCTTGTCGAGCTCGGCCTGATCGATGAGCACCGGCTCAGGCATGCACTGGAAATTGCCAAGAAAAAACACAGGAAGCTCGGCGAAACTCTCATCCGTCTGGCCTATCTCAGTGAAGACCAGGTGTTGGGGATTCTCAAAAACCTTGCAGGGGTTCCCGCGATCGACATGAAGAACGGCGTGATCGGCAAAGCCGCCCAGACAGTCCTGCCGCCCGACAGGATGAGAGAGCTGAAGGTCATCCCCATGGAGATACGCGACAGGCAGGCGGTGGTCGCCTTTGCGGATCCTCTGAACTATGTGGCGGTTGAAAACGTCAAGTTTCTCCTGAACCGGGATGTCGTACCCGTCCTGGCATCCGAGGCTCAGGTGGAGGACATACTGGAGCATCTGGAGAGGACAGGGTACGGGAAAAAGAATCTCTCGCTCTCATCGGTCAAAAGGAGCATCTCATCGATCACCATCGAGGAGATGAGCCCTTCCAACATACTGAGGCTGCTCGACGATCCGGAGAGCACGGATCTTCACCTCTCCCTGGGAACGGCCCCGGCCGTACGCACCGGGGGCATCTTCAAGCGCTGCCGCATGCCGATCGTAACACCGGGCATCATGAAAGATTTCCTCAGGGAAGTGATGAGAGAAGAAGAGAGGCGGGAGCTGGAAGAGAAGAAGGAGGTGGAATTCACCTATCTCAGGCCCGGCGTCGGGAGATACCGCATCAACATGTATTATCAGAAGGGCGGGGAGGTCACCGTGGCGGTGAAGAAGCTGGTGGAGGACATTCCCTCCCTGGCGTCGCTGGGGCTGCCGGACTCTCTGACCGCTCAGCTCGGGAAAAAGGGGCTGCTCGTGGTGAGCTCCGCCCGGGGGCAGGGCAAGGACACGACTATCGCCGCCCTGGTCGATCGTATCAACTCCACGAGATGCTGCAATATCATCACCTTTGAGGACCCAATTGAATATATTCATCACCACAAGTCTTCAAACGTCAACCAGCGGGAGCTGGGAAAAGACACGGGCCGTGATTTCTCCGAGATTTTCGACCGCGTCAACAACCATGATCCCGATGTGCTCGTGATTTCCGACATCAAAGACGCCTTTATGGTCGAGACCGCGATTCTTGCGGCACAGAAGGGCATTCTGGTGATCATCGGGCTCAATGCCGTCGACGTGTTCAGCGCCATCGAGCAGTTGATATCAACCCTCTCGGATGATTACATGAAGGCGCTTTTCTCGCGCTCGCTGCTCGCCGCCTTCGCCCAGCGTCTCATCTGGTCCAGGAGCTCGAAGAAGAGGATGCTCATATGGGAGCACCTCCTGGGAACGCCCCGGGTCCAGAAATTTATCAGAGATGACAAGATCTATTATATCAAAGGCCAGGCCACGTCCCTGAAAGGGGAGTATTTCCCGATGGAGGAGAGCCTCGCGCGGGCAATCAGAAACGGGCTGCTCACCGGGGATGCGGTCCTGGAGGAGCCCTGGATCAATCAGGACGTTCTGAGGATCTATCTGGAGCGTTAAGTGTAGCGATTCCCACCGCCTCTCGTCAGAAACGAGCGCTCATTCATCGAACATTTTGCTTGCATCGGTGATTTCAATAGTGTATTTAATGAACCATGATTCAGAATAATACTCTGAATTCATAAATAAAAACTTCGAGGAGTGTGCGATGAGCAGATCTAAGACCTTTGTATTCGTTGCCTTTATGTTATTCGCCGTTTCCAGCGTTGCTTTTGCCACAGATGGAGTTACCGCAGGATATGTAGACTGGGCTAAAATCATCTTCGTAGCAGCATCTCTGCTGGCAGCAGGACTCTGTATGGGACTCGGCGCCATTGGTGCCGGTGCCGGCATGGGTAACGCGACGTCCGGGGCAACCGAAGCGGTCGGCCGCAACCCCAATGCTCAGGGAAAGATCATGCTCACCCTTATGGTCGGTCTTGCAATGACCGAATCCATCGCGATTTACGCCCTTGTTGTAACCCTGATCATTCTCTATGCAAACCCCTTCAAAGCCATTATACTGGGTTAGGGGGAACTGAATCGATGATTCTTCAGGAGCCGACGAGAAGCGGGCCGCCATCCTACGCTGATGGCTGGCCGAGGCATCAACGCCTTCTGGAGGCGCCCGGGGAGATCGGAGAACCGTCTTCCCGGGACGGTACAGCGGCCCCGGCCGTGTCGTCGGTTCGTAATCTGATTGTTTTCAGACGTGCAGGAGATTGATATGGATCAGGAAGCCAAGACCAGTTTCAGTTTTGCCAGTATTGCCGTGAGCTTCTTTATCCTCATCGTGCTTCCCCTTACCATCACGGGAGTTATCATCAGCAAGGGGGTTGTCAGGGTGGGGGAGGAGGCGACGCAGGCAAACCTACGCGTACTCGACGATAGTCAGAAGCTGTCGATAGGCGCTAGGGCTCAGGCTGTGGCGGATGCTGTCGCCCAGTTCCTTTCGGATGTGGAAAAGGATATCCGGATAGCTTCGATCCTTCCCCGGGATGAGAAATCGTATGCCACCTTCCTCAAGTCGAACACGAGGGGGGTAGTGCAGCCCTCACAAATGGGTGTGGTGAGAGTTCCCGTACCCGTGTATGACGAGATCGCCTTTCTGAACAGGGAGGGCAGGGTGGTCCTGAAGGTTACAGCCGACGGCACGGCCGTTGCCGGGGACGGCTCATACGCACAGGAGGATTTTTTCCAGCGGGCGAAGGGGTTGGCCCCCGGAGAGTTCTACATGGGGCCTGTGGTGGGGGCCGATGTGAGCAGGGCGGAATATGAAGAGGGCAAGCGTTTCGAGGGCACCATCCGCCTGGCATCGCCCGTGTTCGATTCCAGCGGATTTGCAGGAGTCGTCGAGCTCTCGCTGAATGCGGTGCACCTTGCGGAGTTCACCGACCACATCATTCCGACGGAGCCCGGCATGGTATTCGCCGATGTACAGGTGGAGGACAAGAATTTCGCCTTCATGGTGTACCGCGACGGGATGATCATTTCCCATCCGGCCGACTATGTTATCTGGGGGTACGATGCAAACAACCAGCCCGCTCCTGTTTGGGATGAGACGAACTACGCTCAGCTCTCCCAGACCGGCGAGGGTGGGATGAATGTCCTCAGCATGGGATTCCTCGACGAGAACCTTCCCAAGCTCCACGCCCTTGCCTCCGAAGGCAAGGCGGGGTCGCTTACCTATACCAAGGAAGATTCCCGGGTCTTCGTGGCGTATGCGCCGATTCCGTATTATGGAGGCGGGTTCAGCAAGCCGCAGGGCTTCGGCTGGGTGGGGATGATCGTCGATATCGACAAGTATCACAATCTGAGCCAGCAGAAGGTGCAGGAGATTCAGGCAAAGGTGGAGAGATGGCAGAAGTCCAGCATCGTGGTCGTCTTCGTATCGCTCATTCTTCTCTTCATCATCGCGTTGATCCTTGCGCGCGGTCTCTATCGGTCCATCCAGAAGGCGAGCAAGGACTCCGATACGCCTCTGCAGGATGACGAAGACTAGTACATGAGCGCATATCAAGCGCAATAGAAGTATCCGGGGAGAACAACGGCTGCCGTTCTTCAAAGCCGTTGTCCTCCCTGTTTTGCCTCAGCTCTGTTGTCCTGGCGAAAGAGGGTGCACAGGGTGAACAAAAATCCTTCCAGAGTTATTCCGTTATCCGAATATGTCACACACAGTTTCTATATAAAAACCCGTGTGATATACGGGCAATAAAATGAGTGCTCATTCATGAGTAATATAATAGCCAATAAATACAATATGCTATAAAAGCTGACCTGAAGATAGTGTTGACATGTTTACGAACTTCTGATTAAGTTCAACTGGCTCGAATCGCACAGGAGGCAGGCACATGTACTACATATTATTGATCGTGGGTGCGGCTCTGGTAAACAATTTCGTCCTGGCTCGCTTCCTTGGAATCTGCCCCTTCATGGGAGTTTCCAAAAGTATCGACACGTCCGTCGGAATGAGCATGGCGGTTATTTTCGTCATGACTCTGGCTTCGTTCGTCACGTGGCTGATCAACTTCTATCTGCTCGTTCCCTTCGAGCTGCAGTATCTGCAGACCATTGCGTTCATCCTGGTAATAGCGGCGCTGGTTCAACTCGTGGAGATGATCATCCAGCGGGTCAGCCCGCCTCTGTACCAGGCGCTGGGGATCTATCTTCCCCTGATCACGACGAACTGCGCGGTCTTAGGTGTGGCCATTCTCAATATCCAGCTGGGATACAACCTGCTCGATGCATGCATCTTCGCAGCGGGCGCAGCTCTCGGCTTCGGTCTGGCTCTGGTGATCTTCGCCGGCATGAGGGAGGGCTTCGAGCTCAACAACATACCCGAGGCCTTTCGAGGAACCCCCATCGCCCTCATTACAGCCGGCATACTCTCCCTCGCTTTCATGGGATTTTCAGGATTGGTGAAATAAGATGATCAGTTCAATATTGCTGCTGGGTGGAATAGGTTTTCTGGCCGCCCTCATTCTGGGGGTGTCCGCGGTAACCTTTGCCGTGAAAATGGACCCGCGGGAGCAGGCGGTTCTGGAACATCTTCCGGGCGCGAACTGCGGCGCCTGCGGGTACGCGGGCTGTGCCGCATTCGCCCACGAGATCACGACGAATGCGGAGGCCGAGATGGCCTGCCCTGCGGTCAACGAAGAGGCGCTTCAGGCGATATCCGAGGTGCTGGGGAGGACTCTGGGAGGCAGTGCTCCTCTCATCGCCTGTGTTCGCTGCAAGGGCGTCCCCGAACAGACAGTCAACCGGTATGAATACGTGGGGCCGAAGGATTGCCGGGCCGCACAGCTCGTCGCCGGCGGATCGAAGGGATGCCGGTACGGCTGTCTGGGGCTGGGCACCTGTGAAGCCGTCTGTCCGTTCGCCGCTATCATGATGGGTGAGGACGGGCTCCCCCATGTGATCGAATCGCTGTGCACCGGGTGCGGCAAATGCATCGATGCTTGTCCCCGGAGTATCATCCAGCTCATCCCCCGCTCCGGAAATTATTATGTGGGCTGTATCTCCAAGGACATCGCAAAGGACATGAAGCCGCTGTGCAAGGTCGGATGCATCAAGTGCGGCATCTGCGCGGACATATGTCCGTTCGAGGCGATCACGGTCTCCAAGGATGCATCGGCTGTCATCGAACAGAGTAAGTGCAACAGGTGCGGTCTCTGCGTGAGCGTGTGCCCCACCGGGATCATCGCAGCGGTCAGGATGCCGGGGAAGGTCCGCATAAGCCCCGAGAAGTGCAAGGGGTGCAGCATATGCGAGCAGGTGTGCCCGGTAGAGGCGATCTCGGGCAAAGTCAAGGAGCCGTATCTGGTGAATGAAGGCAAGTGCATAGGCTGCGGGCTGTGCATCGAGAAATGTCCGGCGGATGCCATAGAGAGGATCATTTCATGAAAACGTTCAAGGGCGGCATTCATCCACCTGAAGAGAAGAAACTCGTCAAGGACAATCCCATTGTCGATTTTCCCTTGATCTCCCGATTCTATGTGCTGGTCCAGCAGCATCTGGGCGCCCCGGCAAAGCCGATTGTCAGCGCCGGAGACGAGGTCAGGAAGGGCCAGGTTCTCTCGGAGCCTCTGGGGTTTGTGTCTGTGCCCGTTCATGCGCCTACCTCGGGCAAGGTGAAAGAGATCGGCAGGATGGTTCACCCCGTAACCGGGCTCCTGGCTCCCTGCATCGTCATCGATGCGGACGGCAAGGATGAATGGGCGGACGGATTGCCGCTGGAGCGCGATCCGTTCTCCATGAGCAGAGAGGAGCTCCTCAACGCCATCAAGTCGGCCGGGATCGTGGGCATGGGCGGAGCGACGTTCCCCACCCATGTGAAGCTCTCTCCCCCCAAGGACAAGCCCATCGACACCTTTATCGTAAACGGTGCAGAGTGCGAGCCATATCTTTCTTCGGACCACCGGCTCATGCTCGAACAGCCCGACCGGATACTCCAGGGGACACGGGTCGCCATGAGGATCCTGGGACTCGACAGGGCGACCATCGCCGTGGAGGCGAACAAGCCGGATGCCATCAGGCTCCTGCGGGAAAAGGCGCCAGCCGATATCCAGATCGAGGCCCTGAAGGTCAAGTATCCGCAGGGCGCCGAGAAACAACTCATCAATGCGCTTACGAAGCGGGAAGTTCCTTCCGGCGGCCTGCCCATGGACGTGGGCGCGGTCGTTCAGAACGCCGGCACCTGCGCCGCTGTCTGGGACGCCTGCGCACGCGGCATACCCCTCATCGAGCGGATCACCTCGGTGACCGGCAGAGGGGTCGTCCAGCCGAAGAACATCCGGGTGCGTGTGGGTACTCTCGTCCGAGAGGTCATCGAATTCTGCGGCGGTCTCAATGAAGCCGCCAAGATCATATTCGGAGGTCCCATGATGGGAATCGCCCAGTTCACCCAGGAGATTCCTATCATGAAAGGCACTTCGGGCGTCTTGGTCCTGAGAGAAGAGGATACCAACATCACCCTCTATTCCGCATGCATATCCTGCGGCAGATGTGTGGAGGCGTGCCCCATGGGGCTGATCCCTTCGGTCCTGAGCAAGCTCGGGGAGAAGGGGATGTGGGAGAAGGCCGTTGAGAACAACCTGCTGGATTGTGTGGAGTGCGGGAGCTGTACCTATGTATGCCCGGCGAACAGACCCATTGTTCATTTTGTAAAACATCTGAAGGCACTCAGTCGTGCAGCCAGTGCCAAGAGTAAAGGGGCATGAAATGAAGAACGTACCTGCTTCGAACCCTGCGCAGGATCCTGAAAAGGACCAGACGGCCAAACTCAGCGTCTATGTCTCGAGCTCGCCCCACGTCCATACACCCGAGGATGTGCCGTGGATCATGCGCCAGGTCGTGTATGCACTGATTCCCGGAGCCCTGGTGGGGGTGTATTTCTTCGGCATCCCGGCCATCAAGGTGATCGCCGTAGCGGTGGCGTCATGCGTCGCGATGGAGGCCCTCTGGCAGAAGCTCACCGGAAGCCCCATCACCATAAACGACGGCTCCGCGGCTCTGACCGGGCTTCTCCTTGCCATGAACCTCCCTTCCGGAGCTCCCTGGTGGCTGGTGGTCATCGGGTCGTTCGTGGCGATCATCATCGCGAAACAGATCTTCGGCGGCATCGGGAACAACCCCTTCAATCCGGCTCTGGTAGGACGGGTGTTCCTCCTGATCTCATTCCCTGTAGCCATGACGACCTGGCCCGAGCCGCGGTCATTCTTCACCCAGACCGCTGACGCCACGACCGGGGCGACCCCTCTGGGCGCCCTGAAAACCGCGATCTTCGAGCACGGCACAATCGGAGCAGCCCCGGAGATGAACCTCATGGATCCCTTCCTCGGAAACGTGGGCGGGTCTCTGGGTGAGATCTCGGCCCTTGCCCTTATCCTGGGCGGGGTTTATCTCATTGCACGGAGAATCATCACCTGGCATATCCCGGTGGTATACATCGCCACAGTTGCCGTGCTTACCGGCATACTCTGGCTCATCAATCCAGAAGGCTATGCCAACCCGGTCTTCCATCTCGTTGCCGGCGGGCTCATGCTCGGCGCCTTCTTCATGGCCACGGACATGGTGACTTCACCGATCACGAACATGGGCAAAATCATCTTCGCCGTCGGTTGCGGGGCGATCACCGTGGTGATACGTCTGTGGGGAGGATATCCCGAAGGGGTGTCGTTCGCGATCCTGATCATGAACGCCTTCGTCCCCCTGATCAACCGGGCCACAAAGCCGACGAAATTTGGAGTTGTGCGATGAAAGAAGTGATCAGACTAACAGTTGTGCTCACCGTTGTATGTGTGCTGGCGGGACTTTCCCTGTCCTATGTCAGCGATGCTACAGAGGAAGCGCGTGCCTATCAGGACAGACTCGAGCTCCTGAGCTCGCTCAATATGGTTCTCCCCGAGCATGACAACGAACCCGACTCTGATGCCGTGATAATCGATGATGTCACCTATTATATCTCCAAAAAAGACGGGAAAATCAACGGCATCGCCTTCGCCACCTCATCAGATAAGGGCTACAGCGGCGCTATACGCGTGATGATGGGCATAACGCCCGAGGGCGAGATCATCACCATCAAGATCCTCGAGCAGAAGGAGACTCCGGGGCTGGGAACGAAGATCACCGAAGACTGGTTCATCGACCAGTACAAAGGAAAATCTCTGAATAATGCCAGGTGGGCGGTGAAGAAGGACGGCGGAGACTTCGAGCAGATATCCGGCGCCACCATATCGCCCCGTGCGGTCACCGTTGCAGTCCGGACAGGGCTGGAGGCATACGAGAAAAACAAGCAGGAGATCCTCGGAGGCGGCGATGTCGTTCAATAAGGAACTGATCAAAGGAATCTGGAAAGAAAACCCGATATTTATCCTTGTCTTGGGAATGTGCCCGACCCTTGCGGTATCAACCTCGGTGATCAATGGGGTCGGTATGGGTATTGCCACCACCTTCGTCCTCATCTGCTCGAACATCGCGATCGCTCTCGTCCGTTCGTATGTTCCCGACCAGGTGAGGATCCCGGTGTACGTCGTGCTCATCGCCTCGTTCGTCACGGTGGTCGACCTCACCATGAACGGCTTTTTCAGGGGCCTGTATCATGCCCTCGGCATCTTCATCCCTCTGATCGTCGTAAACTGCATCATCCTCGGACGGGCAGAGGCGTTTGCCTCCAAGAATTCCGTTTTTCTGTCCATTGCCGACGCTATCGGGATGGGTGCAGGATTTACGCTGGCGCTGGTGATGCTCGGGAGCATCAGAGAGCTCCTCGGAAACGGCTCGCTTTTCGGCTTCCCCGTATTCGGCGGCGGTTACGAGCCGGTTCTGGTAATGATACTCCCTCCGGGTGCATTCTTTACGCTGGGGATCCTTACAGGGGTGTTTTCCGCAGTTGCAAAATACCGATCGAAAAAATGGAGGAAATATGTCATCCAAGATCTTGGAAAAACAACAGTTGTCAGAGAACGTATTTAAACTTGTTTTAGACGCTCCTAAGATCGCGAAAAAGAGAAAGGCCGGACAATTCGTGGTCTTGAGGATCCACGAAGAGGGAGAGCGGATTCCCCTCACCATTGCTGATGCAGACCCTGTGAAGGGAACAGTCACCATCATTTTCCAGGTCGTGGGGAAAAGCACCGCACATCTCTCGGAGCTCAGTAAGGGAGATATCCTGCTCGATCTCGTCGGTCCCCTGGGGCAGCCGACCCATGTCGAGAAGATCGGCACCGTGGCATGCGTCGGAGGAGGAGTGGGTGTGGCCCCGGTCTTTCCCATTACCCAGGCCATGAAGAATGCAGGCAATTACATCATCTCCATCATAGGCGCCCGGAACAAGGACCTGATCATCATGGAAGACGAGATGAAGTCCGTATCGGACGAGATCATCGTGACCACGGATGACGGATCCTACGGTTATCACGGCTTCGTCAGCCAGGCCCTCGAGGAAAAGTATCTCCTGACGGGCACGAAGAAGATCGACCTGGTCGTGGCCATCGGGCCGGTTCCCATGATGAGAGCGCTGTGCGATGTGACGAAGAAGTACAATGTTCCCACTGTCGTATCCCTGAACTCCATCATGGTGGACGCCACGGGAATGTGCGGCGCCTGCAGGGTCACTGTGGGCGGCAAGACCCGCTTCGTCTGCGTGGACGGACCGGAGTTCGACGGTCATCAGGTGGATTTCAAGGAGCTTATAGACAGGCAGCGCATCTACCTCAACGACGAAAAGCAATGCTACGATCATTACTGCTCATGCAAACAACAGGGAAAGGGGGCCTGATACCATGGAAATGAAAGAAAGACTGAAAATCCCTCGCCAGCCGATGCCGGAGCAGGACCCGCAGGTGCGGAAGAGAAACTTTGACGAAGTTCCCCTCGGCTACACACCGGAAACAGCAAAAACAGAGGCGCTGCGGTGCATCCAGTGCAAGAAGCCAGAGTGCGTCGAAGGGTGCCCTGTTGAAGTCGATATCCCCGGCTTCATTGCGCTGGTGGCCGAAGGCAAGTTCATCGAGGCGGCGAAGAAGATCAAGACGACCAACGCCCTTCCGGCCGTCTGCGGCAGGGTATGCCCCCAGGAAGTACAGTGCGAGGTCAAGTGTGTGCGCGGCAAGAAATCCGAGCCGGTGGCCATCGGAAGACTCGAGCGCTTCGTGGCGGACTATGAGCGCGCAGCAGGCGAGGTCTCAATCCCGAAGATCGAGAAGAAGACCGGAAAGAGAATTGCGGTGGTCGGATCGGGCCCCGCAGGCCTCACCGTGGCAGGCGACCTGGTGCAGCTGGGCCATGACGTGACCATCTTCGAAGCCCTCCATGCCCCGGGAGGGGTTCTGGTGTATGGAATCCCCGAGTTCAGGCTGCCCAAGACCATTGTGGCGGCAGAGGTTGACTATCTGAAGAAACTGGGTGTAAAGATCGAAACGTCGAACGTAATCGGCAAGGTGGCCACCGTGGATGAGCTGTTCGCAGAGGGATTCGATGCGGTGTTCCTGGGCACGGGAGCAGGACTTCCTTCGTTCATGAACATCCCCGGGGAGAACCTCAACGGCGTTTACTCCGCCAATGAATATCTCACCAGGTCCAACCTCATGAAGGCCTACAAGTTCCCGGAGTACGACACCCCCATCGTTCGCGGCAAGAACGTCGCCGTCATCGGCGGAGGCAATGTGGCCATGGACTCCGCCCGCACCGCAATGAGGCTCGGAGCGGATCATGTATACCTGGTCTACCGCAGGTCGCGCCAGGAAATGCCGGCGAGGATCGAAGAGATCCACCATGCCGAGGAAGAGGGGATCGAGCTGCATCTTCTCACCAATCCCATCAGGTATATCGGCAATGACAAAGGCTGGGTCACGGGCATCGAATGCCTGCAGATGGAGCTGGGCGAGCCCGACGAATCCGGAAGGCGCAGGCCGGTCCCCATCAAGGGCAGCGAGTTCATCAAGGAAGTCGATACCGTGGTGGTCGCCATCGGAGCCGGCTCCAACCCCCTGGTGCAGAGCACGACCCCGGGCCTGAAAACCAACAAGTGGAACTACATCGTTGCAGATGAAGAGACGGGTCAGACCTCGCGCGAAGGCGTGTTTGCCGGCGGCGACATCGTCACGGGCTCTGCAACGGTCATCCTCGCCATGGGTGCCGGAAGAAAGGCCGCCCGGGCGATTCACAGCTACGTGATGTCCAAGTAGCACGAGGACACGATAGGAGAACGTATGACCCTTGCGGAGATCAAAAATCTGGCTCATCCCACCAAAGCGTACCTGGACTCGTGCAGGGCATAGATTTTAAGTTTGAAGAACTCCTTGTCTCTGAACCCGTAGGCCTGTTTTTGGAGCGTTTTGATTTTGTTGTTTGTGCCCTCCAAAGGTCCTGTTGATATTGGGTAATCATAGTAGGCAAGTATCCCTCTGCGATGCGTCTGAAGCGTACCGGCAAAACGAGCAAGCATCCTAATGCCTGATGAGAAGGCCTTGGCAGTCCAATCATCGAGACATTTGGCAGCATCTTCCTTGGTCGGCTGTTTCCATATCAACCGCAAGTACTCTTTCATGTAGTAGGCAAGGGCGAGGGGCTCATTGAGCTTCAGGGCTTCTTCAAGATGTTGCTTGTCTTTGGGTCTGGAATCCAGACGCTCTGCATTTTTCAGCAGAAGCCAGCGCGTGCCTTTGAGGATTTTCTTTTCAAGTGGCCCTGCAGCTTCGCGATACAGATCCCTCCTCATTTCCGAGAGCTTGTCGTTATACATCTTGATGATATGGAAGTGATCGAACACGATCTCGGCACCAGGATGATTCTCCAGAACCGCTGCTATGTATGAGGGAGACATGTCTATTGCTATGGCCCTGAGCTTTACCTTATGCCTCTGTATCCTCTTCCAGAAAGGATCGAGGGCGTCTGCTCCACGGCCGTCTCCCACATACACAATCGCTCCTGTCTTCAGATCCAGCACGACCGTAAGGTACTTATGATGCTTCCCGATCGAAATCTCATCTATGGCGATCAGCTCGAGCTTCCTGATATCAGGGTTGCGAAAACGCCTGTGAAGACTGCGCTTCTGGATATCTTTGACCAATCCCCAGCTCACCCCGAGGTGTCTCGCAACATCGAGCATGGTCATGTGGCGACAAAGCTCAAGAACATACCGTTCAAATGCCCTGGTGTACGTCCTGCGCTCGTCTGCAAACCCAATGCTCACCTGCCTGATCGCACCGCATTCTCCACATTCCACCCGCTGTACTGGCAGCTCAACAACCACAGGCTTGCGACCTATCGGCACGCACCGAAAGCGCCTGAGAGAAAATCCCTTCTTCGTCACCTCACGAGACCCGCACTGGCGACATCTCATCTTGTGCCGATCCTGCCTCAACCTGAAAACCACCTTGCCTCCAGAGTATTCAGCATGAACATACTGATACCCAACAATCCCAAACCCGTGATACAGTATACTCGTGGACATGCCCTGATCCCTTCCTGTTTTCTTTCTTCAGATTCAGAAAGGCAGGTATGTCCACTCCTTTCAACTCAAAAGTACGCTTCCGTGTGATGAACCTGAAATAAAGATACTTCTGGTCGGACCCAACTTCGTGTATCAGAAGACGCTTCGCCATATGCTGCACAGCCTCGGCTTCGAGGATGTGGATCAAACGAAAGACGGCGCCTATGCATGGGAAGCTATCAAGAGAATCAGACCCGACATTGTGATCTCTCAGTGGAATATGCCGGAAATCACCGGCATGGCCCTGCTCAAACTCATCCGTGCGGATGATGCGATCTGTGACACTCCGGTGATCCTCTGCACCGATGAGATCACGAAACCAGACGTGGTCAAGGCCGGGGAGGCAGGAGTGAACGCCATCCTCATCGAGCCTGTCGAGATCGACAATCTCGAATCCAAGATGCGCATCATCATGGAATTCGAGATGAGCCCCGGCACCAGAGAGGCCAAGGCGCTGATGGCCAAGGGAGACCTCTATCTCAAGGAGGAGCGGTTCGAGTCCGCTCTGAGGGAGTACGAGAAAGTGCTCGAAATCCTCGAATCGGCGGAGGTCTACTACAACATCGGCTACATCAAGACCGCAAAGGGCGAATACGACGAGGCCCTGGCCGCGTTCAGGAAGGCGACCCAGATCAACCAGATGTTTGCCAAGGCGTACAAGGCCATGGCCGAGGTCTACCTGCGCATGGGCAGGAAGGACATGGCGGAGAAATATCTGCAGATGGCGGGCGAGATCTTCCTGGAGCGGGAGATGCACGAGAGCGCGGAGAGCATTTTCAACGAGATCCTCAAGCTCAACCCGGACACCATCAATGTGTATAACAGCCTCGGCATCCTCTATCGAAGACAGAATCGGCTCGAGGACTCCATCAAGCTCTACGAGAAGGCCATCAAGATAAACCCCACTGACGAAAACATCCATTTCAATATGGGCAGGGCCTATCTCGAGCTCGACAATCCTCACATGGCGAAGAAGTGCTTTATCAAGGCCCTGAAAATCAACCCGAACTTCGACACGGCAAAGGGCATGATCGATGCCATCGAGTCGGCGGAGAAGTCGGTTACCTGATTCTGCCCTGCTGGTATCTCCTCAGCTCAAAGACCTTCCTGTCTTGGGTCGCAACGATATGGTAGAACTTGTCCTGGGGCACATAGATGTAGGGTACGTCTTCCTGGCGGCGGTAGAGGAAGTGGGAGAGAATCATCCGGTTGACGGCGCGGTGCCCGATGATCATGATGTTGTCAGGCTTGCGGTTCAGGTAAAAGGCCTTTTTGATCCCGATCCTGGTGCGCTCCTTCATGGTTATGTAGCCTTCGCCATCGGGATAGATGTAGTTGTACTTGTCGGCCTTGCGGGCTGAGTAGACATCGGGCATGAACCGCTGGATCTCGTCATAGCTCATGCCTTCGCAGATACCGCTGTAGATCTCGTTGAACTCCTTCAGCGGCACGATGGTGCAGTCCTGCTGGAGGGCGCGGATAGGCTCGGCCGTCTGGATCGTCCTCTTTTTCTCGCTGGTGAAGATGTAGGAGATCTTCTTGTTGCGGAAGAACCTCGCAAGGGCGTGGGCCTGTTCGATCCCCTTGGGCGTGAGGTCCGAATCTCCGCCGATGCGGTCTTCGACGTTGAAGAACGTCTCGGTGTGGCGGATGAGAAAGAGGCTCTTGACCACATCGGTGACCAGACAGTCGCGGATCCGGGAATACAGAGGGAGCTGGTCGGTGAGCTTCTCATCGATGATCCGGTTGTGCAGAGAATCCATGCGGATGAAGTTTCTCTCATCCGAGAGCGGGGCGTAGATCATCCGGTAGTACTCGATCCTCTTCTTGAACTCCCTGACCGCCTCCTCTTCCGTGACGTCCGCGAACTCCGGGGCCTTCACCTTCATGGCGATGCTCATGTCCACGATCTCTTCATCATTGTTGATGCATTCGATAAAGAGGATGGGGTGGTCGTTCAGACGGTCGATGAGGAGCCTGCGCCGGTCGGAGCTCACGTTTGTGGCGTCCAGGATTGCCACCTCGCCTTTGGTGTTCACATACTTTTTCGCCCAGTTGATGTTGATCATGGCGAATCGCTTCCTGAGCTCCACTGCCGCATTGTTGCCCGGATTGAAAAACTCGGCCTCCCAGGTGTTCTTGAGCCTGGCGTACTGCCTGCGGATCTGCCCGTTGTTGAATATCCGGGTGGGAATGTCGTTCTTGGTGAAAATGTCCTTGAGGCGGTAGGCGATGGTGGACTTGCCCTGGGAGGGCAGACCGACCATAACGATGTAGAGTTTCTCGTCCTTTGTGGTCATGTCCCATCCATATCATCTGCCGCAAGTGCGTACAAGAGAGGTTTCAGCCCCCACTTTGAAAACACTTGACAACCACATACCCAATAGTTAGAAGGGCATAGTCGGCTGCTGGGGGATCGTTCAACGGTAGGACAGCGGACTCTGACTCCGTCGATCTAGGTTCGAATCCTAGTCCCCCAGCCAACACTGTTTGTAAAAGATGAGGTCCCATCGTCTAGTGGCCCAGGACACCGGCCTCTCACGCCGGAGACAGGGGTTCGACTCCCCTTGGGACTACCAAATTTTACCAGTGAAAAGGGGCGGTTAAGCCGCTCCTTTTCTTTTGCCTAGTGTCCGATTGCCACTGGTCGGGACTTTTGGTCGGGACTTCTGTTGGAGAGATTTTCAACTGCTAACCTCGCGTTACCGAGCGGCTTGATATATTTTTCTGTGGTTTGCAGACTCTTATGCCTCAGAATCTCTTTGATCGTCACCACAGGAACATTGCAATCGGCAAGTATGCTTGCCGCCAAATGCCGTATGGCATGAAGCCCGAACGGTTTTACACCCGCCCTCTTGCACAGGCCTGGCATAAACTGCCGCCTTACGGTAAAAGGCCTGTTGGTCTCGGGGTCAACAAACACATACTCATCATGTGCGTTTTGCTTGTGCAACAGCAGAGCATTGTACAACTTGCCTGTCATGGGAAGATCATTGTACTCCCAATTGCCATTCTTGCGTTTTCTCGTGTATAGCCTGGCTGTTCTCTCTGCGAAGTTAACATCATCCCAGCGAAGACGATAAAGCTCGCTTCTTCTCGCTGCCAGATGCACATAGCCCATCAACATCAACTTGTCTTGCCCCTGAGCTTCTTCATAGACCTTCCAGAAATCACTCTCAGGAGGAACATATCGGGGTTGTCGTTCCTCTGGGAACTTGGCAACATCGCATGGGTTAGTTTGAGGGAAAGCATGATACATTATCCCCCATTCCCATGCAGCCCGAAGGTTCTTGCGGTCCTTATTCGCTGAATAACCGGATCTGGCCTTATTCTGTTCCATAAGATATTTGAGAACTGTTGCACGATCCAGCTTATGAACAGGAAGCATTGGGTCCACGCTTTTAAAGAATAGCCTGAAACACCTGCGCTTCTCATCAAGAACCTCCTTGACAAAATGGGACCCTGCAAATTCAAGATACTTGTTCGCCCAATCAAGTAGGGTCCAAGAGGCCGTAGGGGTCGATAATTCTTCTACGGTTTTTGATCTTATTTCCGCCTCCCATGCCAGCGCCTCTTTCTTGCTGCCGAAGACCTTGTAATACCTCTTGCCCTGGCGCATTACTTCCGCCACCCACTCGATCCTGTTGCTCTTTTTTCTCTTGTACGGCATGACTTTTCCTCCGAATCGTTTCCGCTATTAAATTTTCGAAGAACAATATTCGGCGTCCCAGCCTTATACCGCCAAGGTCTTCATAATGAAGGCGAACGGTATTTATGTCAAGACCAAGAAATGACGCAACATCTTTTGCCTTCACTACCTTGCCAAGCTCTTCTTCCAATCCCTTTGTCGTGTTTGATTCAAGTTGCATTTTTTCTCTCCCTACTACTATATTCTACGGGAGTGAAATTTTTTGAGCGTTTGACGATACTTCTCAGCCCAATAAAATAAAGGCGATAGATGGATTCCATTTTTTGACCGAGAGAATGAAGTATAAGATAATCTCTTTCCCGATAAATTTTTTGGATAAAGGTTTACATGTAGAGAGCAGATTATATTTCTTATCTCCCCCGGAAGGGGCCTGCTGGTTTTCTTTTGATAAGCTAATATCACACAAGGAATTATGTTTTTTACATGTGATATGAACAAGGAAAGGCGTTTTCAGATTTAATTTATACAGAAATACTATATTAGAAGGCGGCGTTTCATTATTCATAAATGATGACATGAAAGCGACCGTTTTTACTTAACAGTTCCTGAAAAACTTGTGAAACGGGAGAGCATCACCCGAGGTAGTAGCGGGTAACATCCACCCTGCTGTGCCCCAGGTTCTCGGAGATCTCCAAGCGGATCTCTTTGTCGATGTCTTTGATCTGTTCGATACTCAAGCCGGTGGCGTTAGCCGCATATTCCCGCCACTCTTTCATGCCCAGGCCCATCACAGCCGGACACTGGAGGCCTTGGCCGGCCTGGAGATGAAAAAGATTCGTGAAACGCTCATGAGCGTATTGGTGCCGCTCGCCGTGAAAATGGAACCCAGGATGCCCGACCGACTGCCGGATCTCGTCAAGTTTTTTATAGGCAAAATCCTTGCCCTGGGCGAGAGATTTCTCAGGCGGGATCAGGGATCGCCAGCCCTGGCTCAACGCGAACTCTTTCGCTTCTCTCAAGACTTGTCGCTGGTAATCGCTGACAATCGGGATCTCTCGCGGCCGGTTGTTCTTGGGCAGATCGCTTTTGGTTATTATCAGCTTGGGTGCATCAGGATCTTTTTCTACTATCTTGATCGCAAAACTCTCACGCGCTCGGAGCCCAAAGGCCTCTTGGAGCCTCAAGGAGTGATATAAGGCCATGCTTCGGGGGTCATCCTGTCCCTTGCCATATACGGCATCGACGACAGCGGCTGAGGCCTCCCGGCTGTTGCTCTTGTCGGACGTGTCCACCGGACCCCTGCTGAGTCCGTATTTTTTGGCCGAGACTGTCATATCGCCCTTGCCAAAATATCGGAGGGTAGTATTGAGAGCGGATACCCTGTCCGCTGTGGCCGCAGATGAGAGTTCCCCGCTCTCAAGGCGTTCTTGAAGAGAGTCAAGGTATTGCTCGATCGTTGGCTTGTCGATTTCTGACAGCGTTTTTAGGCCTGTTTCGTTGCGGAGGTCGTTGAGCATCGTCCTCACCGCAGAGGCGAGGCCATCACCTCGATTATCCCATTTGGACACAGCTCTCCCGACATACGCGGCTTTTGCATTGGTGCTGACCTTGTGCGGCCTGCTTGCTCTCATAGTACCTCCTTCGTGCTGGTGGTGCTGGTGGTGCAAAAATCCTGGAGGGGAGGCATTACGCCTCCCCTCCAGGGGTGGAACCAGGTGTGGGCGCGTTCTCCTGTAAAAGCCGCTCCTGCCTGCGTTTCAACCCTCGGCTAGGATTGATCTTTATGCTCAGGTGCGCCCGATCTCTAAACTTCTTTAGGCTCAAGGCATGGTTATAGATCGTCGTGGCAGATAGCCCCTTGTTGCTCAGATGCCTCATATACGCCGTATAATGATCCTGCCGGAGCTGGTTGATACGCTCCAACCGGAATTTACGCCCGGAGAACTCCAGCCAGCCGATGATGTGCTGTTCTCTCTGCCGGTCGTATCTCGTTATCTCGCCCTTGCGTTTCCTCGGCGCAACACGCTTGATTTGCTGGTAAAAGTCATTAATGATTTTCATAGATTACCTCCTTTCCGTGCTTTTTTCTTCAAAGCGATACCTCTTTCAAACCAGCCATGGGGCTGGTCTGCGGCGAGGCAGCCGTGTATATGGGAACAGCGCAACTATCCGGTTCAGGAGATTGTGTGCTGTTGTCGGGGGGTCAGGCTCGCCAGGGGTTCAACAACGAACCCAAGGCAAGCAGGAGGAGAAGCGTATTTCATGCACGTTTCATGCATGAAATATCTTGCAAATCATTTGATAGCGCTCGTTTACAACTCGCTCTTGTTAGCTTCGCAACAAGAGCGAGTCATGGCTTGTGCATTAACACAGTGGAGGTGTTAATGGCCGTTCGACTTTGTCTGGATTATTTTTTGATTATCTTGGATTCTCACTCATGGGCAGGAGGCCCAAGAGCATCATCATGCATACCGCACATCATTGCCTTGTGGCGAAGAAGTGCTCACTTAAACATTTGTAGGGGTTACCTGAAAACTTCTTTATCAGGAACTACTTTTACCGCTCGGTGGCGGCTCAATGACTGTTATAAACAGTCAAGGATATGTTATGTTTTGTATATAAGCATATTTCAAAATAAATGTCAAGGACTTTTAGGACATACCTAAACATTCTTGCGGTCGACGGCCAGATGGGTGAGGTGCGATTCGATCTCCTGCTTGCCCATGTCTCTGGGATGCCGCATGTGGTGATAACTGATGAATCTCTTTATCCAGGACAGATACGACCGCTAGGTTTTGAGGAAGTAGTGTTTTCTGCGCAGCACATTGACGATGACTGCAAAAGGGTTTTGGTCCCCGGTGTTCTCGTTCACCATCGGGCCTCTTCACGATAACGAAATATCAATATACAAGTCTTGGAATTAAATCCTTATAATTTTAATGAAGAAATGATATAAATACAAAAGTGAAGAAATGAGGACGATGCTAACAAGCATTCTATTTTCTTTATACTGCCGCAAAAGTTGCTATATAGCAGCTTTTGCGGCAAGGATGCAGTAGAGTAACTTGTTAGGCATAGCCAGGTTGAAATACCATTAAACAAAAAAGAGGGGGGATTTTATGGCTGACTACAAGTTTGATGGAAAGGATCTTCGGGATCGACGGGGTATAAAAGTTGGTGTTCTGGATGGCAAATACATACGCGATTCTCATGGAGTTAAAGTAGGAGAGATAGATGGTAAATATCTTCGAGATTCCCATGGTAAAAAAGTGGCTGAGTTCGATGGAAAAGTTATTCGTGATTCTAGTGGATCAAGAATCGGAACATTGGATGATATTAAGAAATATATTGATGGCATCGGAGGCACTTCTATTGTGGGAATGTGGGTTTTTCTCGTTAGATAAAATAATTATCAAGAGGTGGTAAGTATGGAGCTCAAAACAAATTTCAAACAATGGGCTTGTTCTCTTTCTGGATGTGACGGTGGAAATCCCAAAGCAGATATTTGGATATGTGGAATCGAGTGGGGGTACAATAAGAATGATAAAACCCAAGAAGAGTATTATAAAGTGGACCTTCCACAGGAAATAGCAAATGGAGAGTATTATCCTTCGGAGAAATATAAATGGAAAGACTCTCTAGAGTATCCATACGGGAGGAATGTTGCAAAGTTATATTCTGCAATAATTGGTGAGAAAGTCAGTGATTATAAGAAAGTTGCAGATAATCGTACTGGCTCAGAAATATTTAAAATGAACCTGTATCCAATTGCATTTAACAACACAGATGAGCAGCTATGGAAAAAGTACCGTTTAAATGAAGTGACGGGTTTTGAGGAAAAGAATTTGTTTAAGACGTGGTGTTACTTACACAGGTTCCCAGCAATATCACGCTTTGTTAATGAGAATAAGCCGAAGTTAATAATTGGAACAGGAATCAGTTATCTAACAGATTTTTTTGTATGTTTCGCTGGTGATAGAGGTGTTAATACGACCATTAATTTCGGCGAGATATTGCAGGAATCAGGTATGGGTAAACTTGTAAGGAGGACATATTTTTGGGCAAAATTAATAAATGGAACTACTCTAGTCGTTATCCCGTTCTTTTCAGGTTCATACGGATTGAATAGTGATTTCCTTATCCAAGAAACAGGCTTAAGAATCAAAGAATTAATTGCCTAACCACGGCATGCACACGGACGCGGGCTGCCGCCCGCGCCGGTGATGCCGGCCGTTATAGGTAAATGAATATGAAATTAAATTTAAGAATCAATGATTGTCCTATCAATTTAGGCAAAGAGTTAAATAAAGCAGAATTGAAAAAATACAATTTCAAAAAAGCTGGATTTTTTGATCGTTTACTTATCAAACCCAATCAAGATCAAATAATTTGGTGGGCAAAAAATTGTAGTCTAAGATATTTAGATGATAATTTTCAGAATGCAATACATCCCATGCTAGACACTAAAGCTGGCACAGAAATGATGTTTGGAACCTCTGCTTATTTATGGTTCGAAGAAGACATATTAATTCGTCTCACTTTCCAGATAATTCAAAACAAAATGATTGCTGAAATAGCTTTGAAAAAACTTGAGGAAAAGCTCAACGAGTTGATAGGTGCTCCTACGACATCAGAACAACCTTTTATAACTTGGGAAACAGATAATCAGAAACTTGTAATAGAATATCCTCAGCGAATGCATGGATATATTCATCTAATGAATAAAAACCTATAACAAGGCAATCCAGCGGATGCTACCGCACCGCTGATTTTTTTCGTTCGCCTGTCCTGCAGAAAGATTTGATGAGATATTTTTCAAAGGAGGTTAATAATGAGCAAATGCCCAGAATGTGGTTTTAAAAACCTTAAAGAGGCCGATACATGTGCATACTGTGGTGCAAAACTAACAGATAATGAAGAAGATTATTCGTATGTTTCGACATATAAGACATCAAGGTTCTTGATGAAGGTTATATCTTTTAGTGGATGGATTATACTAATCATCTCTCTCCTCTTCACGCTTGGGACTTGTTCTGGCGGTTCCAACTTTGAATCAACTATCCAACTTCTTTTCTACATCCTGGGAATATATTTGGGTTTAACAACAATTATATTCGGGCAGGTTACTAGAGCTGTACTAGATTCTACTGATTATCTAGGTGAAATTCTAGAAGTATTAAAATCAAAAAAGTAAGTATTTAATAGCATATGACATCCAGGTAAAGATACGCCTTTGGCGAACAAACTAATCCAGCGGACGGCTTACAGCCGCCGCTGATCCGCACGTTGAGCAATGAAGAGTCAAAGAAGCTTCTTACCGATAAACAGCTGGGGGTATTAATATGAAAAAACTACTTGTCACAGTCCTCATTGTACTAGGAGTTTCTGGCGCCTATTTCGCTTTGTATCAACAAGGGAAGAAGCCGCTCATAGTCTTTCTCCTTATATTCTCTTATCGTCTATCCTGCCGGGTTCGTCTACCTCGGCTTATCTGCTTTCCCTTGAGCGCCCCTGTGAGCCCCGTGGTGACGTTCGAGGGGATGGAGAGGGCAACGGGTTAATCTTGCCCCGGCCCTGCCGATAGGGTATATGTAGTGCGTTGTTTTGATTGGTGCAATACTTTGGAGGTATTGTATGAATTACAGGAAGGCGGTTGTCAGTCTGTCTCAGCCCAAGCTGATCATGAATTACACGGCTGAGAATTTCGTGAAAGAGTATGTCGAGAACGGCGCAAGAATCCTTAATGCCGGTTCATCGTCGGTTCGGTTCGGTTCCAACTGTGTCAATGTGGACATCCAGGACGGCTCCGGCGTAGACGTGGTGTGCGACATCCACGACATACCGGATACGCTCGGAAGGTTCGACATTATCATCTGCACCGCAGTCCTGCAATACTGCGAGAATCCACAGAAGGCCGTATCCGAGATGTACCGGGTGCTCAGGCCGGGAGGTTACATATACGCAGATGTGCCGTGGGTCCAGCAATATTGCCCGTGCGCCCCTGACAGATTCAGGTTTTCCGAACAGGCAGTGAGGGAGATGTTCTCACGTTTCGAGATTGTAAAACTCGCCCCGTCAGTTCGTCCCGGTTCAGCGTGGGTGTTTCTCGGCTGTGCCATTATGCAGGATTTGACGAGGAACAGGTATATCAATTTTGCCCTCGCCCTTCTGTTCAAGGCCATGCTCTACCCGTTCAAGTGGATAAAGACTGCGGAGGAAAGCAAGCTGGCTGGAGGGTTCTATGTTGTTGGAAAAAAGCTTTAGCGCCAGCCAGCCGTGCCACTTGCGGTGATCCGTGATGCGGGAGGGTCCGGTGTTTCCGCGCCCGTTCCGACGAGGGTAATATCCGCACCTATATCATCTCCGCCCTTGCCTGTACCGTCACAGCTCCCGCCCGTTTTAGTGGCAAAGTCAGCGATTGTTACCCCGCCACCCATGCACATTAATGCCCGTGTGCCAGCGTCGGAGGAACTTTCAGCGAGTTCCGAACTGAGGCTTGCTGAGCTAAAATCAGATCTTGACGGAATGTACCGCCCGCTCGAAAGACTTGCACATTTGCATGCACCATCTGCGAAAAGTCGGTTAGAGCGAATCTCACACGCAATTGAGATAAGGGAAGAAATGCTAAGGGCTGCCGCTGACCACGACCACGAAAAGGCTGTGATAGCAGCGGGTAGACTACTTGAAATCGTCCCGAAACACACTGACGGAATCCGTACACTGCGTGAGTCAGGGCAGATTTTCTACTTGCTGCGCCAATCTCTTTACAAAGTTACTGCATCCCTCGTATCAAAAGAGCCAACACAGGCAACCTTTGAGGCTGTATCGTTTGAAGTCGCCGGCACTCCCGGCGAAAAAAATGAAAAATTGGTGCGATACATTCAACAAGGTCTGACCGAACTTGGGCATTACCATGACGCAGTTGATGGTAAGGCTGGATCCGGCACCACAGACGCACTTGTTGAATTTCAAAAATCAACGGAAGCATCAGGGAAATTGACAATCTCCGATAACACCGCTAACGAAATAGCGAAAGCCTTAGCTTTAAAGAAAGCAGTAAAGGAATGGAAAGAGAAAAAGTTTTTTGAGGTCAATCGCGCTCGAGAATTGGCACAGGCCGCAGTTGACCTTGATCCAAGATTTGAACGTGCAAGGCGACTCGCTGATGATCTAGACCAAGCTCATGAGGCAATTGCGCTACTGTTGAGCACTAACGTGATTAAACAGGGGCAGCTGATTATAGGGATGGCCGCATCAATCCATGATTCGGCTGCATCCGCTTTGGCCGATGCAGCGACTTCCAGGTACGGATCAGTTAGTGTGACTTATGCTATAATGGAGCCAATCCTCGACAAGATTCGGCGATTGCTTGGATCAATGCAAGAAGACGTAGATGAATCAATGAGACTCATCGGGACATATAAGGGTAATCGTTCGAAAGAATACCTTGCTGAACTTAAGGAGTTTTCTCAGGTCGTTAGAACTGGTACTGATGCGCTGCTAGTACCGACAGGAAACCTCATGCAATTCCGACAGGCTGCGAATGACACTGTGCAAGAGTTCAAACGTATACAGTCGCGGATAGAAACATTTGTTCCAAATTCGGCAGAAATTGAGGAGTCTATTGCTGGGCTTACAAAAATATTCAGCGAATACCCAATTTTCGATTATCAAGAAACTGAGAAGGTTATCGACGCGCACATTGATCTTTACAGGATATAGAACACTGCCCAACAAGGCAAATGCACTCGGACGGCAAAAGGCGCCGCTCGTTCCTCGCTCTGTATTTTGCCGCCGGTGATTTGCGGCGTTACAACCAGAAACTTATATTAGATTAGAAAGGCATCTTGGTTGTGCATCCTACCTGGAAATCCTTATCAGGCCAAAAGGGGCGGGAATTCGATTCTCCCGTTCTTCCCCTCATTGTCCGATCATGGCTTCGTGGCAATATTAGCGCCTACAAAGCCTTTGCCCGGAAACCAAGTGCCCGGAAAGTGCCCGGAGCCACCTGTAAAGCAAGGCATGGAGCCAAGGGAATTGGGTTCAAATCCCCGCTTTACTTATATGGTATGGAAATTATTTGTTAAGCCAATAGGATCTCTTGATCCACTTGTGCGCTAGAAATGGCAAATACCTGACTGAAGCTAAATTATGTTAGCTACAATCTCAGCATACAACAAACTTCAAAAAGGAGAGCAACCGTCATATCGAGATTTGATTCTACCCCAGGCGAATTATTTGTAAACAGACTGTAAACAGGTGCCCGCAAAGCTAGGCCCAGAGCGGTCATTTGGTGGGTTCGAATCCCACACCTCCCACATACCATCTTCTATTTCGATCTTAATAAGCTTGACAATAACCATTATGATAATATAATTACACTAACGTATTTATTTTATCAAGGAGGGTGATTATGAACTTCAATACCAAAACAGTCGCCCGTATTCTCGGATTAACAACCAGACAAATTGGTTATTGGGACAAAACAAATCTGATCAAGCCCTCGGTGCAAGAAGCTGCCGGGTATGGAAGCGTCAGGTTATATTCGTTTTCTGATCTCATCCAGCTGAAAGTAGCCAAGGCGCTCAAGGATGCGGGTATCAGTATTCAGAAAATGAGAAAAGCGCTCATTTACCTGGAAAAGAATATGCCAGATATCGATAAGCCCCTGGCGAACCTCAAATTCTTATCTGATGGGGAATCGATATTTGTCATTACCAAAGATAAAAAAACGATAATCGATACACTCAACCGTGGTCAGGTGGTGTTCACGTTCCTCCTGGACGACATCATTAATGAACTCAAAGGCACCGTGAGGCCCTTCTACAGTCATCGAAAGTACGAGGTAAGTTGCAAGGGGCGGAAATATTCCGTTATACTCCATGAAGATACCGAGGATGGTGGCTATTGGGCAGAATGCCCTGAGATCCCGGGATGCGTGTCTCAGGGCGATACTATCAGAGAAACCCTTGAGATGATCAAGGACGCTATAGATGGATGCCTTGATGTGATCAGACAGAATGAGAACATCTCCAAGGCCTTATGAAGGGACTTCATAATTTAAAGCCTGAGAAAGTCGTCAAGGCTTTCGAAAGAGCTGGCTGGGAAGTGAAGAGACAAACAGGAAGTCATGTCATATTAGGCAAGGAGCATTATCCGTCGATATTGACCGTTCCAGTTCATAAGGGCAAGCCCCTCAAACACGGTTTACTTTGCAAGCTCATTGAGATCTCCGGGTTAACTGAAGAAGAATTCCTTTCGTATTACAAATAGAGATGGCTACGGTCCGGAGAGTGCCTTGAAGCACCTGTAAAGCAAGGCATAGAGTTTGGAAGGTGGAGTTTAAATCAACGGATAAGTTGCCCTAAGGTAACCATATAGAATTATAATCCATCTTCATGTTCCCTGGTCGTAAATCTGGTCGGGACTTATCATTCAAAAAGCGGTCTTAACGGGGATCAAGTCATCTAAAATTGGCGGTATAAGGCGTCACAGTGCGCTCTCACGCCGGAGACAGGGGTTCGACTCCCCTTGGGACTACCAGACAGGCCCTGGAAGCTGTTGCTTTCAGGGCCTTTGCTTTTCATCCACCCACGCAGTGATCCCATTTCCCTCAACCATGCTTCCGGCGGAAAAATCAACCGCGCACCCCCGAGACCCTTCGCGACTGTTGAATTCCCGCTTGCAACGGGCTCACCGATGAACTACATTTCATCTACCTCAAAAACATCGACTTACCGGCAGACATGCACGGCATCACGAAGGGAGCACCTGTTGCGCTATGGCCGAAACCCCTGTAGAAATACCATCGAATAATGGTTCTGCGCCGTTCCGATCGTTCATTTTCCCCATCCTCTTCATCACTTCCCTGTTCTTCCTGAACTTCATCGCGCGGATCATCCCCGCCCCCCTGATGCCCACGATCGAAGTTGACCTCGGCATCGGCCACGCCCAGGCCGGATCGATGTTCCTCATCATCTCGTCCGGATATTTCGCATCGATTCTGGGGTCCGGGTTTCTCTCCGCCCGCATATCGCACAGAAACACCATCGTCGTTTCGGCTGTCTCTCTCGGGCTGGCGCTTATCGCCACATCCTTCAGCACAAACCTGTGGGCCATCCGCTCAGGACTTCTCCTGATCGGGCTGACGTCCGGCATCTACCTCCCCTCCGGGCTCTCCACCGTCACCTCGCTCGTCTCTCCCCGCGACTGGGGCAAGGCCATTTCCATCCACGAGCTTGCGCCCAACACGAGTTTCGTCGCCGCGCCGCTGCTGGCGGAGCTGCTCTTGATCGTCCTTCCCTGGCGCGGGGTGTTTTTCCTGATCGGCCTGCTTTCCCTGGTCATGGGGTGCGCATTTTTCCGCTTCGGCAAGGGCGGCGCATTCCGCGGCCAGGCGCCGAGTTTCGCCGCGCTGGGAATCATCATGAGGGATCCTTCGTTCTGGATCATGCTCGTCCTGTTCTGCCTGGGCATCAGCGTGACCCTGGGCATCTACACAATGCTTCCCCTGTACCTGGTGAACGAGCACGATATCAGCCGCAGCCTGGCAAACACGTATGTATCCCTTTCCAGAGTCTCCTGCATCGCCATGGTCTTTGTCGGCGGATGGGCGAACGACCGGTTTGGCCCGAAGCGATCTCTCGGCGTGATCCTTGCCCTGAGCGGGCTGGTGACCGTGCTCCTCGGGAACATCTCCGGCACCGGCATTGTCATCGCCGTCTTTCTCCAGCCGCTCGTCGCCGCGGGCTTCTTCCCTCCGGCAGTCGCAGCGATCTCGTCCATCGGGCCCGCACATATGCGCGGCGTGTCCATCTCCCTGACCATCCCGTTCGCTTTCCTCATCGGCGCCGGGCTGATCCCGACCGGTATCGGGTTTGTCGGGGAGTCGGGCTCGTTCGGGCTGGGGGTCTGCATCGTCGGCGTGCTCACCCTGCTGGGCGCGATTCTGTCACAGCTTCTCCGGGTCGAAATTTCCCGCGGGCACGAGATCGGCCCCGGCGAAGAGCCCGCACTCTCCGATCAGGCAGGGTAAGGGGTTCACGGAGCTCAGCTCTGGACAGGCCCTCACTATCCGACCGCACCTTGTATGTGACGCTCCGGGGCCTGTCCGACGTTACCGCCGCGGTCTCGGGAAGCCACACGCCCGCTCGGGCAGCTCCCCAGAGAGGCTTGACCGGTATCATGCCGTTCTCTGAAAACCCCGGACGCAGCCATATCGATCAGCGATGTGAGCTTCTCTTGTATCAGCCTGTTGCTTTTGGAGGATACTTTAGCTTTAATCATGTTCGAACGTGAACTTTCCGCTGATTCCCATTACATTCACTGGAGGTGAGGACCTCATGCACGAGATGAAAAACATTGCAGTCATCGGCACCGGGGTTATCGGCTCCGGCTGGGTGACCCTGTTCGCCATGAAAGGGTATAGCGTAAGCGCATACTCGAGAAAGGCCGAAACAAGGGCTCGAGGGCTCAAAGCAGTCTGCACCAATCTCGATTTTTTGATGAGCAAGGGGGTCATATCGGAACATGCCAAAAAGCTGTCTCTTGAAAGGATAACCACAGCAGGCGAGATATCCGAGGCGATAAGGAACGCCGACTTTATCGTTGAGGCGACAGCGGACTCCTATGAAATCAAGAAGCCCATTTTCCGGGACATAGACAAATACTCCCCGGAGGATGCCATTCTTACGAGCAGCTCATCGGGCCTGGACCCGAACGAGATCCAGAAAGCCATTGCACGCAAAGACAAGTGCCTGATTGCCCACCCGTGGAACCCTCCGCATCTCATTCCTCTGGTCGAAATCGTCCCCGGCGAGCTGACCTCTGGAGACACCGTCAGCAAGACGGTCGAACTGATGGAGCGGCTGGGGAAAATTCCCGTCATCGTCCGCAAGGCTGTGCCCGGATACATCGGAAACAGACTGGCCGCAGCCCTGTGGCGCGAAGCGATACATCTCGTCAAAGAAGGCGTTGCGACAGTCGAAGACGTGGACAAAGCTCTGTATGCGGGCCCCGGTATCAGGTGGGCCTTCATGGGCCCGCATCTGATCTACCATCTCGGCGGGGGAGAAACGGGCGGTATCGGGCATTTCATAGACGGCATCGGGAATACGACGTTCAAGTCGATCTGGCAGGACCTCGCCACATGGGACCACATTACCGATTCGATGAAAGATGCGCTGATCAAGGGCGTGCGGGAAGAAATGAAGGGCAGGTCCTTTGCAGACACTGCAAAACTGAGAGACGACAGGCTGATAGATCTGTTGAAGATCATCTATTCCGGATCTTGAAACGGGCAAGAGGAGCCGGCCTCGAGGCGGTCAAAGAAGAATTCCTTGACCGGACGGCCCGAAACCCCGGGGCATGAGAAAGGATGAGCCGGTGCATGTGAAACCGTCTCCACATCACGGTCACTCATGCATGAAGCAAATGAGATGACATGATGCTCACGTATCGTGTTTCGCTGCCGGGTTTCTGATTCCCGCGCTCGCCTTCTCGATGCTGATGCCTGCCTGCAGGCAATGCCAGCCATGAATCAGATGAACGGTTCTTATCCCTGTGACTCCGTGCCGGCATTCCATATTACGCAGGTATTCACGTGGTATCGAAATACACGACATGCTTCTCCGATGTCAGGCCTCGACCGCTGGCAGCGCGCTCATGCCGATGAGTCGGAAAACCTCTTCGACCTCTGGGGTGCACACGGGATACCTGCGAGAATGCATGTCTTAAGAGTCTCGAGCCGCGTAGTTAGAGGAATACGATAACCGGCCCCTGATTTACGATTGTCCAGTCTGATGCATATTTGAAACCCCTATCCTTTGTGCTATAGAAGGAAACGGCTTTCATTTTTCATACTACCGGTTTTTTTGGAGAAGACCATGGACGATGCTTCAGGCAGCAGGAGAAACGGACAGCTCAACCCTCACGCCGACAAGGAAACAGAAGGCCCCGCAAGCAAACCTGTGGATTTCATCCGCGCCATCATCAACGATCACATGAAAACGGGCAGGTTCGACGGCCGGGTGCATACCCGTTTTCCTCCCGAGCCGAACGGCTATCTCCACATCGGCCATGCCAAATCCATCTGCCTCAATTTCAACATTGCCGCAGACTATAACGGTCTGTGCAACCTGAGGATGGACGACACCAACCCGGTCAAGGAAGAGGTGGAGTATGTCGAGTCCATAATGCAGGACGTCAGGTGGCTCGGATACGACTGGGACGATCGGATGTTCTACGCATCCGATTACTTCGATCAGCTCTACGACTGCGCAGTAGAGCTCATCCGCCGAGGAAAGGCATATGTGTGCGACCAGAGCGCCGAAGAAATGAGGCAGTACCGGGGCACGCTCACCGAGCCCGGCAGGGAGAGCCCCTGGCGCGGCCGGAGCATCGAGGAGAACCTCGACCTCTTCGCCCGCATGAGGGCTGGCGAATTCGCCGACGGCGAAAAGACGCTGCGCGCCAAGATCGACATGGCATCACCCAACCTCAACATGCGCGACCCGGTCATCTACCGCATCCTCCATACGTCTCACCACCGCACCGGCGACAAGTGGTGCATTTACCCCATGTATGACTTCACCCACTGCCTTTCGGATTCCATCGAGCGGATCACCCACTCCATCTGCACGCTCGAGTTCGAGGATCACCGGCCCCTGTACGACTGGTTCCTCGACGAGCTCGGGGTCTACCACCCCCAGCAGATCGAGTTCGCCCGGCTCAACCTCACCTACACGGTCATGAGCAAGCGCATGCTTTTGCAGCTGGTGCAGCAGAAGCTCGTAAGCGGATGGGACGACCCGAGGATGCCCACCATCTCGGGCATGCGCAGGAGAGGGTACACGCCCGAGTCCATCCGCAACTTCTGCGAGCGCATCGGGGTGGCAAAGAACGACAGCATCGTGGACGTCGAGCTGCTCGAGTTCTGCGTCCGGGAAGACCTCAACCTGAAAGCCCCGCGCAGGATGGCGGTGCTCAATCCCCTGAAGGTGGTGATCGAGAACTACCCTGAAGGCAAGGCAGAGGAGTTCGAGATCCCCAACCACCCGGACAACCCCGCCATGGGCAGCCGGAAGGTCCCGTTCTCCCGCACTGTGTACATCGAGCGCGACGATTTCATGGAAGACCCGCCCGCAAAGTTCTTCCGCCTCGCACCCGGCAGAGAGGTGAGGCTCAGGGGCGCGTACTTCATCACCTGCACCGGCGTGGTCAGAGACGCGAAAACCGGCGAGATCACGGAGCTCGTCTGCACTTACGACCCCGCCACCAGAGGCGGCGACTCCCCGGACGGGCGCAAGGTCAAGGGGACGCTGCACTGGGTTTCCGCAGAGCACGGCATCGAGGCGGAGGTGCGCCTCTACGACCGGCTCTTCACCGTGCCAAATCCGGCAGGGGACGGCGAAGGCAGGGATTTCACGGAATATCTCAACCCGCAGTCTCTGGTGACGCTGAAGTCGTGCCGCCTGGAGCCGTCCCTGAAGAGTGCGGCGCCCGGGTGCACTTACCAGTTCGAAAGACAGGGATACTTCTGTGCGGATGAAAAAGATTCCGCAGAGGGTTCGCCGGTGTTCAACCGGACGTCGACCCTGCGGGACTCATGGGCGAAAATCGAAAAGGGCGGCGACAGGACGAAGCAGAAGGCCGATCCTGCGAAACAGGCGCCGAAGAAGGTTTCCGGGCCTCGGATCGATCTGGGCGACTTCGAGAAGATCGATCTCAGGGTGGGCCTGGTCCGCGAGGTGAGCCTGGTGGAAGGCTCATCAAAGCTGCTCAGGCTCATGGTGGACGTTGGGGAAGGCCGGCTGCGCCAGATCTTCGCAGGCGTCCGCCCCGCGTATCGGGAGCCCGACGATCTGCTGGGGAAAAAGGTGGTGGTGGTTGCCAACCTCAAAGATCGCGAGATGCGCTTCGGTAAGTCCGAGGGCATGATCCTGGCCGCCGGCGAGGGCAGCCGCATGGGCGTCGTCACCCTTGACGGCGACCCGAAACCGGGCGACAGGATCTCCTGAAAAGATTCCCGCCCGGCCGTACAGGCAGAGGCGGGAGCCTTCCGGGAAAGGCAGCATTATGGAAGAGGAACTCATCCAGGCCGTTGCACAGGAGTATGTCGAGAGGCTCACTCTTCTGGCCCATCTCATCGACTCGGCAACCGAGATAAACCGGAGCGGGCGGAGCGTGTCGCGGGAGGAGATGTGGGATATCCTCGACGAGGCGGATGCTTCGGGCTTTGCCATTTACACCGTCCACTCCCTGCTCTCGTCTCTCAAGCCAATGGATGCGGGGCCTCTTGCGTCCCCGGGCATGAGGTTCCTCCACGAGATCGTCTCTCAGGATGTGATCCCCTCCATGCGACGTCACGTGGCACAGGCGATCGACGCCATCGTCAGGGAGTTTTCCGATCGCCCCGGCAGCAGGGACGCCCGGGAAAAAGCCCTGGTGAACGCCTCGTCCGTGATCTGTATGGAGCTCTCGCGCCTGAAGCAGCTGCACCCGGGCGCGCTTCCCCATCCGGAACTGGTCGAGATGTGGGAATCGTTTTACTGCGACGAAGGATTCGCGGTCATAGATTTCGACTGATACGGCATCGCAGAGGACTGCAAGCAGATGAACGGGAGAAAGCACCGAACGGATCGCCCCCGGGAGAACCCGGCTCGCCCGGGTGCACAGGCGGGGCTGGGAGACGCCCGGATATCACTCGATAAGCTCTTCGATTTCCTCCCCGATCCCACCTTCGCCATCGACACCTGCGGAAGGGTCATTCTCTGGAACAAGGCCGCGGAAGAGCTCCTGGGAGTAAAGGCGGAAGACATACTGGGAAAGAAGAACTACGAGTATGCTGTTCCCCTCTACGGCATCAGGCGCCCCGTTCTGGCGGATCTGATCATCGAGAGAGGAAAGGATGCCGAGAAGAACTATCCGTCTCTCATCCGCAAAGATGATACCGTCCACGCAGAATGGCATGTGCAGACCCCGAAGGGACCGGTCTACATCATGGGGAAAGCGAGCCCGATATACGATGCATCCGGCAAGATCATCGGAGCGATCGAAACGATCAGGGACATCTCGGACAGGGTGCGCCGGGAGGCGGAGATCCGAAGCCGGGAGATGAAGTACCGGGACATCTTCGAAAATGTGTCCGACCTGCTCTATGTTCATGATCTGAAAGGAAGATTCATCGAATCGAATCTGACCTTCAAGACAGAGTACGGCTATACCGGCGACGACCTCGAGCATCTCACCATCCGAGACCTCATGCCCGAAGAACACCGGCACCTGTTTGAGGACTACCTGGGCCGGCTGCTCGATTCCGGCAGGAACGAGGGCTTTATGAATGTCCTTACCAAAAGCGGTGAGCCCCGCATCCTCGAATACCGCAATTCCCTCATCCGGGACGAACACGGCCGGCCGGTGTCTGTGCGGGGGTCTGCCCGCGACATCACCGAGCGCGTCCTGGCCGTGAATGGGCTGCGGCAGAGCGAGCATCGGTTCCGCGCCATGGCTGAGGCGAGCCCGGTGGTCTTCTGGATGACCTCTCCCAACCCCGTTGAAAAGGTCGTGTATGCGAGTCCCGCCTTCGAGAAAATATTCGGCTATCCCTGCGCCGAGCTCTACCGGAATCCCGGCAGCTGGTTCGAATGCGTTCATCCCCAGGACAAACATCAGGTCATGCAGATTATCAGAGGCGACCGGAAAGACGCGATGGATTTCGAATGCAGGATCGTCCGCCCGGACGGGGCGATACGGTGGATCAGGCTCAAGGCTTCACCCGTCATCGATCATGAGGGGAATACTGTGATGCTATCAGGGATAACCGAGGACATCACCGAGACCAAGCACGCCGAACAGGATAAAAAGATCTACGAAGAGCGGCTCGCAAGGGCCCAGAAGCTGGAGGCCATCGGCACCCTTGCCGGTGGAATCGCCCATGATTTCAACAACATTTTATCCATCATCATCGGCTATACCGAGCTGGCCCTGGACGAAGCCCGTGAAGACGGAACCGTCGAGAGATGCCTTAAGGAGGTGCTCAGGGCGGGAGACCGGGCAAAAGATCTGGTCGACCAGATACTCACCTTCAGCAGGCAAGCGCGGACGGAGAAAAAACCTGTGCATGTCCAGCTCATCGTCAAAGAGGCCATGAAGCTCCTGAGATCGTCTTTCCCGAGCACCATTGCCATCACCCTGGATATCGATCCCAACACCCCGGCCGTCTTCGCAGATCCCACCCAGATCCATCAGGTTGTCATGAACCTGTGCACCAACGCCTATCAGGCAATGCTGGACAGCGGGGGCACCCTGGCGGTGAGCATGGCTCCGGTGGAGATGGATGAGGCGTGCGCTCAACTCGCTCCGCGGATCAGTGCGGGATCATATCTGAAGCTCACGGTGAGCGATACCGGCCACGGCATGAGTAAGGAGACCATGAGGCGGATATTCGATCCGTTCTTCACCACCAGGGCAATCGGCAGGGGCACGGGCCTGGGCCTTGCCACCGTGCACGGTATCGTATCCGATCTGTCCGGGGCGATTTCGGTTTCCAGCACACCTGGGAAAGGAAGCATCTTCGAAGTGTACCTGCCGGCTTTTCACGTCGGGCATGAGGAGAAGACAGACCATGAGCATCCCCCCCATCCGGGCAATGGAGAGAGAATCCTCATCGTCGACGATGAATCGGCCCTGCTCATGCTCGCCCGGAATATGATCGAGCAGATGGGGTATTCAGTGACCGTGAGCTCCTCAGGGAGCGAAGCTCTGCAGGTCTTTTCCCGCGATCCCGATGCCTTCGACCTCGTCATTACGGATCAGACCATGCCCCTGCTCATCGGAATCGACCTTACCTGCAAACTGCTTGCGATCCGCAATGATATCCCCGTCATCCTCGTCACCGGCTGCAGCGAGGCTGTATCCCCCGAGCAGGCCCGGAAGAAGGGGGTGAAGGTCTATCTCGAAAAACCCTTTACTCGAAAAGCCCTGGCGGATGCCATATCCCGAGCGCTTTCCACCGGACCCGTACACGCCTCTGAAACACGGGTGGATCATATGCATGATCGGGGCGGAGGATGAGATCCCCGGGCTTTTGCCGGGAAACAGACCCTCCGGGGCTTGAAACCCGCGCGGTGAACTCTTATACGTTTCTATACGTATATTTGAGCGCTGGGCAGCGGGTGACGACCCCCTGTTGACTCCGGACATCCTGCTTCCAGAGAGACAGAAGACCGGTTTCCCTTTTCTATGATTTCCCGTATCAGGCCGGGGCTGAAGAACGCAGGATGAGAAAGCCGGATGTCGGACAAGAGGTTGTTCCCCAGTCTGAGCAGGGCTCGTCAATACCGGAAAGGAAAACTCCTGTGAAGAATCCGTCCGATCCAGTCTCCACGGTCATGAACCAGGTCTGCAGCGATTTTTTCATCTGTTTCGATCTTCTCCCTTTAAGCGTTTTCGAGGAGGCGGGAGGGTTTGCTCCCGGCGTCACGGTCCTGCATACTCCCGGATCGATGACGGTTCTCGCCGAGTTCCCCGGCATGGAGGCCCGCGAGATCGATATTGTCTTCTTTCCGGGCCAGCTTGTCATCAGCATTGAGAAAGACGCTTCCTCCGGACGGGGCACCCCTTTGTTCGAATCATTCCGGAGAAAGGTGGCCGTCCCTTTTCCCGTCGATGTCAATGAAATCAGGGCGACACTGGATAAGGGCGCACTGATGGTCTTTCTTCCGAAGCGCAGAGGGCATTGCACGCAACAGATGCGCATCCCCATCGAAAAGATCTGAAAGCAGAATGCCTGATATTCTCCTTTATGCTATTTTGGACAAGTGTGATCATGCATAGTCAATGATTTTGCCGGGCGCCATAGTATTTCAGCGCCACCCATATACAACAATGTTCATGCTTCATGAGGGGGGGCTTGCATATGCGAGGGGCGAGAATCCTCGTCATCGATGACGAGGAGGGCATCCGAACTACATTCAGCGCATTTCTAGAAAAAGAAGGATATCAGACACTGGCGGTTCCCGATTACGCGAAGGCCATGGAGGCCCTTAAGAATACGCCGTTCGATCTCGTTTTCACGGATATCATTCTCGGTCCACGTTCCGGCATTGACGTCCTCAAGGAGATCAAGACCCAGGCATACCCGTGCCCAGTGATCATGATCACCGGAGCCCCCGATATCGAGACGGCTGCTGCTTCGGTACGGCTCGGGGCATTCGATTATCTTCCGAAGCCCATCAGGAGAGAGACCCTCGTACGGGTCACGAAACACGCCCTGCAGCACAAGGCGTTGAGTGATGAAAAGAAGATCGTCGAAGCCGAGAAGGAGCGGTACCGCCTTCATCTGGATGCCGTCTTCCGCAGCGTGGAGGACGCCATTATTACAGTCGACAACCACCGGCGGATAACTCAGGTCAACGATGCCTTTGAAAAGATCTGCGGCCTGCAGGCCCATGAGGTGATCGGAGAAGAATGCGGCGCCGGGAGATACCGGTGCGGCAGGATGTGCTGCGAGGTCCTGAGACAGACACTCGAAAGCCTGCTTGCCGTCCATGAATACCGGATCGAGTGCAGGCACCCGGAACGGAGCAATCAGGTGGTTGTCCTCAATGTTTCGCCCTTGCGGGACAGATGCGGTCAGCAGATCGGCGCGGTCATGATTATCCGTGACGTAACCCGTCTCTCGCTGCTTGAGAAGGAACTGCTGGAGCGCAACCAGTTCCACAGCATCATCGGTGCCAACAAGAAAATGCGGGAGATATACGATCTCCTGGAAAACCTGAAGGACATCGATACTACGGTGCTCATCACCGGGCCGAGCGGCACGGGAAAGGAGCTCGTGGCCAGGGCGATCCATTACAGCGGAAACCGCGCCGCCCACCCCTTCGTGGTGGTGAACTGCTCTGCACTAGCTGAGAATCTGCTGGAAAGCGAGCTGTTCGGCCACGTCAAGGGCGCATTCACCGGCGCCATCAAAGACAAGACCGGCCGGTTCCAGATCTCTGATCACGGCACAATATTCCTCGACGAAATCGGAGATATATCTCCCAGGATTCAGCTCAAGTTGCTGCGGTTTCTGGAGAGTAAGGAGTTCGAGCGGGTGGGAGATTCTACACCGGTGAAGCTCGATGTCCAGGTCATAACCGCAACAAATCAGAATCTCAGAGAAAAGGTCGAACGCGGCGAATTCCGGGAAGACCTCTACTACCGCCTCAAGGTAGTGGAGATCAAGCTGCCCTCTCTTGCGGAAAGGCGGGACGACATCCCGCTTCTCACCGGCCATTACATTGAAGTGTTCAACAACCGCTTCGGCAGGAACGTTATGGGCGTGTCTCCAGATGTGGAGAAGCTGTTCATGGAATATCGATGGCCGGGCAACATCCGCGAGCTCATCCACACCCTGGAGCATGCCTTCGTGGTGTGCAAGAGGCCTATAATCGAGATCGAGGACCTTCCGCCGGAGATACGGGATCATGGAAAAACCTCCAGAAGCTCCGGGAGAAGCCTGTTCGCGGGGAGAGACCGGATTCTCGATGCCATCCGTCAGGCTGGAGGCAACAAGGCGAAGGCCGCACGGGAACTGGGAGTCAGCCGCCAGACTATTTACCGCAAAATCCGCGGATATCAAAAAGGTAACCCTTTCGAAAAACTGTAACATGTGACACTTGTGTACCTGTAACATCCCGATTGCGTGGTACACATATCCGTGTGCGGCTACAAAATTGAAATCTCCACAGATTATTTATAACATATTGATTTAACTATTCATATAAACATCATTCCACGGAATATCCCTCCGATGGTACGCTTGTTGCCCGGCGCTTCCGGAACAATCAAAGGTTCTGTAAGAGGACAGGAGGGGAACGGCATCATGAGAAACAGCCGGCTGGTGGTCCGGATACAGGTGGATGCTGTGGAGCGGTATCTGGATGAGGATATCGGGCCAATTCTCATCGCATGTATCAGAAAAGACCGTGATTTTCAGAGCCATCTGGATCAGCTCGAAGATATCGCCCTCGAATCTCGAAAAGACGGCGTCATGGTAGGATATATACTGGATGACCTTCTCACGTATTTCACCAACCGCTTCGGCATCGGAGGAACCCCCACATATCTCATGATCAGAAACGGAGTCGTGCTCGGCACCCTTCTCGGGAAAAATTCCGGCCCGGAGCTCACTCAATTCGTCAGGGTGGCCGGCAGGAGATTCAAACCGATGAGCAGCACCCGGAGATCAGGTCGTGAACGAGCTGATGCAGGAAAGATCAGCACCGGCAGGAACAAGGGAGGAATATAACAGTGGAGAGCCTGATTTTCCCCCACGTCTCCTTCCCAGGGAATAGCAACGGGCGCAACGGAACATACGCGATATCTGGAATCCCCGACTCCATAGGAATCACCCTCTTCGCGATGATCCGTAAAAAAAATACCAAGCCTCAAGGAGGAGATCATGTTTAAGAACCTGAAGTTGGGAACAAAGCTTATCCTTGTGGGATCGGTGATTCTTCTGGTCCCTCTGGCCACCGTGGGTTTCTTTGCCGTTAAAAAGGCGACCCAGGGACTGACCAACATCGAGTATGAGCAGCTTGCGGCGGTAACGTCCACCCTTGCAAACGGGATAGACAATACGTTGAAAAGTGAAACAAAAGTGGTCATCGATCTCGCTGTCGACTCCACAACCGTCACTGCTGCGGCCTCGGTGGCTGCAAAAGGCCTGAGCAACTCTCAGGCCGAAGTGGCCGAACTGAACGAGAAGCTCAGGGTGTTCAGCCAGACTCCGGGGCTTCGGGACAATTCACAGGTGGTGTTGACAGCCGATGCGACCGGAAAGGTAATAGCCGCATCCGACCCCTCGTACCTCGGAATTTCCATCGCTGAGAGGGATTATTTCAAGGATGCCATTGCAGGCAAGGTGAATATCGGGAAAGCGGACATCAACAAAGTGACGAAGGCCCCCTTTGTTCCTATTGCCTCCCCCATCTACTCGGGCGGAAGGGTTGTCGGAGTGATCTCCAATACCCTGGATATCGGTTATCTCAGTGAGTTCATCGTTAATATCAGAACCGGCAAGACGGGCTATGCTTATATGACCGACAAGAGTGGCATTATCATTGCCCATCCAGTCAAAGAACATGTCATGGTGCTGGACCAGACGAGACTCAAGGGCATGGAAGCAATCACTGAAAAGATGCTGTCCGGGCAGTCGGGAGTCGAACATTATGTGTTCGAAGGAATTCCCAAGACAGCCGGTTTTGCATCTGTAGAAGCAACAGGCTGGAGTGTGTGTCTCTCCCTTCCCAATGAGGAATTCCTGGCACCCGCCCGCGATGTCCGCAATGTCGTGTTCATGGCTGCGGTCCTGTTCTTCGGCGCGGCTTTCGCGGTCTTCTTCCTGTTCGCCAGGAGCATCACCAAGGCCCTGAGAAAAGGCGTCGACCTCGCCGTGAGGGTGGCCGAGGGCGATCTCACCGCGGACATCGACGTTGTGCAGAAGGATGAAATCGGCATGCTGGCGGAGGCCATGCGCAACATGATCAGGAAGCTCCGGGCAATCGTTGCGGACGTGCACGCCGCGGCGGCCAACGTGGCTGCGGGCAGCGAGCAGATGAGCTCTACGGCTGAGGAGATGTCGCAGGGTGCGAGCGAGCAGGCGTCTGCCGCCGAGGAGGCCTCGTCCTCCATGGAGCAGATGGCTTCCAATATCCGCCAGAATGCGGACAATGCCCAGCAGACCGAGAAGATCGCGGTCAAGTCGGCGCAGGATGCAAAGGAAGGCGGCCAAGCGGTTGATGAAACCGTAAGTGCGATGAGAACCATTGCCGAGAAGATCGCCATCGTCGAAGAGATTGCACGGCAGACCGACCTGCTGGCCCTGAATGCGGCCATTGAGGCCGCCCGTGCAGGCGAGCACGGCAAGGGGTTCGCGGTAGTGGCGGCAGCGGTGAGAAGGCTCGCGGAGAGGAGTGCAGAGGCTGCAGGCGAGATCAGCAAGCTCTCGGTCAACAGCGTCGAGGTGGCGGAGAAGGCGGGCAAGCTCCTCTCGCAGATCGTGCCCGACATCCAGAAGACCTCCCAGCTCGTTCAGGAGATCACGGCCGCCAGCAACGAGCAGAATGCAGGAGCGGACCAGATCAACGCGGCCATCCAGCAGCTCAACCAGGTCGTTCAGCAGAACGCCTCCGCAGCGGAAGAGATGTCTTCGACCTCAGAGGAGCTCTCTTCCCAGGCCCTCCAGCTCCAGGAGACCATCGCGTTCTTCAAGATCGATGATACCGGCGTTTCGAAGTCAGCTCAGGCACAGGCAGCCTTAGATACGAAGAAAAAGATCACAGCGGGCAAAGCCCAGGTGGCCCATCTGTCGCACCATGACGCCTTAAAAGCGCCGGTGGGAAAGGTTTCGCACGGCCCCAAGCCCGCAGGAGTAATCCTCAGCCTCGGCGAAGCCGACACCAGGGGTGACTCTAAGGACGAAGAGTTTGAGCGCTACTGAGAAAGCGAGGAGGACGTCATGAGTGTGCAAGAAATATCCGAAACCACCCAGTATCTCTCGTTCCACCTGGACGAGGAGGAGTTCTCCCTGGAGATATCCCGCGTGAGGGAGGTTCTGGATTTCACGAGGATCACCAAAGTCCCCCAGTCCCCACCCTTCATGAGAGGTGTCATCAACCTGAGGGGGTCGGTAGTGCCTGTGGTGGACCTCAAGGACAAATTCGGAATAGGGAAAACCGAAAAAACCGTCAACACCAGAATCATCATCTGCGAAATCGACGTGGACGGCGACATGACCACCATCGGTGCTCTGGCCGATTCGGTTCATGAAGTCATGGAAATCGAACCCGAACATATCGAGCCGGCTCCCAGAATCGGCACTCGGCTCAATACCGAGTTTCTCAAAGGCATGGGCAAACGCGATGAAGAGTTCATCATGATTCTCGATATCGATAAGATCTTTTCCTCGGACGAGCTCTCCCTGGTAAGCCAGACAGGGGCGGCGGCTCAACGAGGCGGGTCCGAAGAGCCACAGGCACTGGAGGCATCTCCCCCGGGCATGTAGCGAGGCCTTTCCCGTCGCCGGGCTGCCGTGTCGCCACAATGATGCGGCAGCCCGGCAGGACGACATACAGCTAAGGATGGAACAAAGAGTATTGAGACGCAATATGGAAATGAGACGGGAAAACGGATCTGTTTTTCTTCGCGCCGGCCTGTCGCAGGAGCTGTTTTCACGCTTAAGCGACTTTATCTACCGCGAGAGCGGGATCAAGATGCCGCTGACGAAGAAAACCATGCTGGAGGCGAGGCTCCAGAAACGCCTCAGGTCCATGGGACTCACCTCGTACGACGAGTACTGCAGCTATCTGTTCAGCCCTGAAGGCATTGCGAACGAGCTGGTGCATATGATCGATGTGGTGACGACCAACAAGACCGATTTCTTCCGGGAAGCACAGCATTTCGAATATCTCATAGAGCATGTCCTCCCCAGCCTCGTCCAGTCGAGAGGAGCGGGAATCAGAAGACCCTTCATGGCCTGGTCCGCGGCCTGCTCTTCCGGCGAGGAGCCGTATACACTGGCCATGGTGCTCGATCAATTTTCCCGCCGGGCCCGAGGGTTTACCTTCCAGGTTCTGGGTACTGACATCTCCACCCGGGTGCTTGAGACCGCGCGGGACGGTATTTACCATGAGGAACGCATTGAGCAGATCCCTCTTGAGCTCAGGCGCTCTTATTTCATGAAGAGCAGAGACCGGAGCAGGAGGCTGGTGCGGGTGGTGCCCGAGCTCAGGGCTCACGTGAAGTTCAGGCGGCTCAACTTCATGGAGGATGACTTCGGGATGCGCGAGAAGATGGATGTCGTCTTCTGCCGCAATGTCCTCATCTACTTCGACCGGCCTACGCAGGAAGCAGTCATAAATCGGATCTGCGGCCATCTTCACTCGGGCGGATATCTCTTCACCGGCCATTCGGAAACCATCAACGGTATGAAAGTCCCCCTGACGCCGGTCGCCAATACCGTGTCCAGGAGGATCTGACTATGATGTCGACGGTTCTGCCCAGGCTCAAGAAATGCTACCTGAAGCCGGGCGAGGTCCTTCTCACGACAGAGCCGTCTCTCATCACCACGGTCCTGGGATCATGTCTGGCGGTCACTATGCGCCACAAGGCCTCCGGGATGAGCATCATCTGTCATTCGGTCATGCCTGCCAGGGCGGATGCCCGGGAGAAAATCAAGGGCAATGCATTCCTGTATGTGGACTCATCCCTGCAGTGGATGATCGATCGCTACGCAGAAAAAAGTATCCGGATGCGCGACATCGAGGTGAAAATGTTCGGAGGCGCAGCCCTGTTCCAGGATCCCGCCTCATTGCAACGCGACGCGAGCGTGGGGCAGAAGAATATCGATGCCGCCACGGCGTTTCTCAAGAAGCACCGGATCAACCTCGCGGCATGGAACGTCGGAGGAAGCCGCGGACGGAAGCTCATCTTCAACACCGAGACAGGCGAGGTCCTCGCCAAATTCATCACCAAGGCAGAAATATCTCTCATCAACTGCGGAGGAAAGAAATGAAGAAGATACGAGTGCTCATCGTCGACGATTCCGCCCTGGTACGCCAGACACTCCAGGAAATTCTCTCATCCGATCCGAGAATCGAGGTCATGGGGCTCGCCTCAGACCCGTATGTTGCGGCGGAGAAGATGAAATGCGAGGTGCCCGACGTGATCACGCTCGATGTGGAAATGCCCAAAATGGACGGACTCACCTTTCTCAAGAAGATCATGGAGCAGCATCCCATCCCGGTGGTGATCTGCTCGTCCCTCGCCGGCAAGGGCACGGAAACCGCCATGAAAGCCCTGGATTATGGAGCCGTAGAGGTGATCCACAAACCCTCGCTGGGCACCAAGCAGATGCTCCAGGAGTCGACCACCCTTATCTGCGATGTCGTGGTGGCCGCCTCCAGATCCCGGGCAAAGCGGAGGTCGCCCGAGGTCAATCTGGCCACCCCGAAGCTCAGCGCCGATGCAGTCATTGCAAAGGCGAGGCCGGACTCACAGCTCCAGACCACGGAGAAGGTGGTGGTGATCGGCGCCTCGACAGGCGGGACAGAGGCGCTGAGAGTCTTTCTGGAGTCAATGCCGGAAAATTGTCCCGGGATGGCCATTGTCCAGCACATGCCCGAGGGTTTCACCAAGGCGTTCTCCCAGAGGCTGGACGGCCTGTGCCGCATCACGGTGAAAGAG
>Ga0209201_1000562_pt1 | contig 50723 bp, 58 predicted proteins | sample AD_UKC055_MetaG_FD_184411 | JGI IMG/M metagenome (GOLD analysis project Ga0209201, IMG submission 184411) | Active sludge microbial communities of municipal wastewater-treating anaerobic digesters from USA - AD_UKC055_MetaG (SPAdes) (version 2) | ecosystem: Engineered > Bioreactor > Anaerobic >... | reverse complement strand
ATCTCTTCCATGCAAAGCTATGAGACACATGAGAATCACTTGCGATATTATGCCAAGAGCACCGGATACCCCCTCGGCTGCGTCGACCAGGCTGTATGGATAGTCATGAGGGTTTATCAGCAGGAGGTAAGAAGCAGTTACCAAATAACTGACTTTTCTTCCCCAAACCTAAACAAATCGCTTGACAAGGAGATGGAAAAGGTGTATATTATAGATGAGATTGGTGAGGATTTCGTGGTGGTCAATGGAGAGCGCATCGAGGTTGACCCACCATTTGAGACCTTGCCAGATAAACAAGAGTACGAAACCTGGCTAAACGAGGTAATGGCGGATGCTATTGAGACAATCGGAAGTGACACAGAAATATCGACTCTCCAAGACCACTTTGCATCGGTGGTTAAGGGATGGAAAACTGACTGACCATCGTACCGTTGGCGGACACCGCAGATATGACAGTGCGGAAATTGAAGTTCTGTTGTCTGTGTCAAACGGAGTCACAGTTACAGAGAAAGACGTTGCAATTTATGCTCGTTGTTCGACACAAAAACAAGCCGAAAACCTTACTCGTCAACATAAACGTTTGATTGAAGCGTGTGGAGATCGCGGCTATCGCATCATTTTAGACTGTTCGGAGATTGCCTCTGGCTTGAATGATAACCGTCGTCAGTTCTTCAAAATCATAGATGCTGCTTGCAAAGGCGAAGTAAAAAAGGTTGTGGTTGAGCATCGAGACAGATTGACCCGTTTTGGCTTCCGAACCATTGAACGCTTCTTCAAGGGTGTGGGTTGTACAGTAGAAGTCCTTGAGCAAGTGGAAGGAAAAAGTGAACACGAAGAGTTAGTTGAGGACATCTTAACTATCATCGTAAGTTTTAGTTCGAGAATCTATGGTGCACGAGGCGGTCGCAAGCGCAAGGAAAACTCCAATGCAGAGAGCACATAAGATCAGGCTCAACCCTACTCCTGAACAGGAGAAATACCTACGCCAGGCTTGCGGGGTGGCAAGATTTGTTTTTAACTGGGGCCTGGCCGAATGGCAACGCCAATACGAAGCCGGGGAGAAGCCATCGGCTTATATCCTGAAAAAGCAATTCAACGCTATTCGGCGTGAGCAATTCCCCTGGTCACTGGAAGTCTCCAAGTGTGCTGTGGATACTGGTTTTCGCAACCTTGACGCCGCGTTCAAGAATTTCTTCCGTCGGTGCAAGAATGGCGATACCAAAAAGGGATACCCCAATTTCAAGTCCAAGAAGCGGTCAAAATCATCTTTCAGAATGGATGGGTCACGGGTTAGTGCTGATGGTCATTGTCTCAAACTAGAAAAGTTGAATGAATCAATCAATATGGCTGAGGAGTTGCGATTTGATGGTGAGATCAAGTCCGCCACGATTTCTGAGGATGCAGGACGTTGGTATGTTGCTGTCAATGTAGAGGTTGAATTGCCGAGACACGAGCATCCTCAAGAGTCGGTTGGGATAGATTTGGGAATCAAGACTTTAGCCGTACTTAGTGATGGACGAGGGTTTGAAAATCAAAAACTCTTGAGATCGGAACTTAGAAAGCTGAAGCGTTTGAACCGTGAATTGTCCCGCCGACAAGAAGGGAGCGGTCGTTGGAATCGCGCTAAAGCAAAACTGGCAAGATTTCATCGTTGCATTGCAGATCGGCGGATGGACTATCAACACAAGATAACGACTGAGATTGCCAGCACATATCGAGTCATCGGGATTGAAGACTTGAACGTTGCTGGGATGCTTAGGAATCACAGGTTGGCTTTGTCTATCGCAGATGCTGGGTTTGGTGAAATTCGTCGCCAGCTATCCTACAAAAGCGAGTGGTACGGTAGTGAATTAGTTGAGATTGACCGCTTCTTTCCCTCAAGTAAACTCTGCCGGTTTTGCGGTTGCATCAATAGCGACTTGACTCTTGCTGACAGAACTTGGAATTGTGATTGTGGTGCAGTGTTAGACAGAGATCAAAATGCTGCCCTGAATATTGAAAGGCAAGCATTGAATATCTTGCGCGGGAGTGGGTTCACCGAGCAAGTAAAAAACGGACGTGGACAGGATGTAAGACCCTTCGGGGCAATCCTGAGTGAAGCGTCAAAAATGGCCGAAGAAAGGCGGCCTTCCATTCTTGCTGTGATTTAGGCAGGTTTGGTAAACCAGGCCATCCACAAGACTTCTCCCGGCAAGGACAGGGAATGATTGACAAGTCGAAAATAGATAATCTTCTGATCACCCTTGAAGGGCAGGCGTCCCAAAACAGGCTGAAGCTCCTCTGGAATACCTATATCGCCATCCAGTCGAACCTCAACACCTCTCCATCCGCGAGATATATTAAGGAGTTACAGGTCGCGGAGAATGCCCTCGAGGACTTTTTCACTGAATTCGAGCCGAAACCGGCGGAAGAAACAGGCGAAGCTCCTCCGTTTCCGGCGCCGGGAATACCGGGACAGGATGATTTCCGGCTCCCGGGGAAGCAGGAGAGGTTCTGCCAGGAATATTTGAAAGACCTAAACGCGACGCAGTCTTATATCAGGGCCGGGTATAAAAACAAAATAAATTCGGCGAGGGTGATGGCCCATCGCCTGTTACAGAAACCTAACATCCAGAAACGGATCGCTTTTCTCCAGGCCGAGAGGGCGAGGGAGGTCAAGGTCTCCCAGGAGGATGTCCTTCGGCTCCTGGTCGAGGCGGTCAGCAAGGACCCGGACAAGGCTTCGACGACGATGAAGTGGTCGGACAAGATCCGGGCGATTGAGCTCCTGGGGAAGCATGTCGGGATGTTCCAGGAGGGGGGCCGGGCCATGGACCCGCAGGAGCTGTGGGCTGAGCTCAGGAAGTTTGAGGAGGAGGCGGATGCCACCATCGGGAGGCCTCCGAAAACGGCCCAGGACCAGAGCAAGGCGTCCCCCGGGGGTGAGTATGGGGGGGAGGGGGAAAGCCCTCACGTGGCTCAAGAGGAGAAGCCGAGGGTGCTTAATTAGGATATGGCCCTGACACCGAGATGGACACCCATGTTTTATCACCCGGAGCAGTTGAGGCTCTGGGAGTCTCCGGTGAGGTTCCGGACGGTCCCGGCGGGGAGGCGATCCGGAAAGACGGAGCTGGCGAAAAGGAAGCTGGTCCGGGCGGCCATCAACCGGAGGCAGAATTTCCCGGATGCCAGGTATTTCGCTTCGGCCCCGACCAGGGACCAGGCGAAGCGGATTTTCTGGGAGGACCTCAAGCGGATGGTTCCGAACTACCTCATGGCCCGGAAGCCGAGCGAGACGGACATGACGATTCACATGGTTCATGGCCCCGTCATCACCGTCCTGGGGATGGATGTCCCGGAGCGCATCGAGGGTGTCGGGTGGGACGGGGGGATTGTCGATGAATTCGGGAACATCAAGGAGACCGCCTGGCTCCAGAATATCCGGCCGGCGCTTTCCGACCGGAAGGGGTGGGCGTGGCTCATCGGGGTCCCGGAGGGGAGAAATCACTATTACATCGCCGACAAGAACGCGCAGGCCGACACCACCGGGGAGTGGGATTCGTTCCATTGGAAGTCTGCCGACATCCTTCCCCCTGAGGAGATCGCCGCGGCGAAGCGCGACCTGGACGAGCTCACTTACCTCCAGGAATATGAGGCCTCGTTCATCTACTTCGAGGGGCGGGCCTATTACCCTTTTGAGGACCGGGTCCATGCGAGGTTTTCCCTGCCGTATGTCCCGGCCTGGCCCCTTGTGTTCTGTTTCGATTTCAACGTGGCTCCGGGGGTTGCCGTCGTCTGCCAGGAGCTGCCGAGGCCGGACGAGGCGGGCCTTCCCATTGTGGGGGACTACATGACCGGGTGCATCGGGGAGGTTTTCATCCCCACGAATTCAAACACGCCGATGGTCTGCCGGAGGCTGATCCAGGACTGGGGCGACCACGAAGGCGAGGTCTGGTGTTACGGGGACGCCACCGGAGGGGCGAAGGGATCCGCGAAGGTCCTCGGCTCCGACTGGGAGCTCATCAGGCAGATCCTGGGGAAGCACTTCGGGGACCGCTTGAGGTTCCGGGTGCCGAGGGACAACCCGAGGGAGAGGGACCGGGTCAATGCCGTCAACTCCAGGCTGAAGGCCATGGACGGGACGGTGAGGATGATGGTCGACCCGGGGAAATGTCCCGAGCTTGTGCGGGACCTCGAGGGCGTCGTCCTGGTCAAAGGGGGATCCGGGGAGATCGACAAGAAGAAGGACCCTGCCAGGACGCACCTTACCGACGGCCTGGGATACTACATCGCGAAGGAATTCCCGACCCGGAAGGTTGAGGGCGGCATGACGAGCGTGGAGGGGTTGTGATGAGGATCACCATCGAGGATGACGACCTGAAGGTGAAGGCCATCGTTGAAAGTCCCGCGGCTGAGTTTGATGAAGTCGTGGAGCTGTTCAAGCAGGCTGCCATGGCTTTCGGGTTCCATCCGAACAATGTGACGGAATACTTCGAGGAGCTTGATGAAAAATAAAATCTATTTCGACCTTGACGGCGTCCTGAGATCCCTTGCCGACGGGATCGGCGGGATGAAACTAAAGACCTGGGACGACCTGGCCCCGAACGGGCAGACTTTCTGCGGATACATCGACGACCGGCTGGAGGTCCTGCTCGAGGCCCCCAGGACAAAATACTTCGACGTCATCACCGGCAACGGGCCCATCGACATCGTTACCTATCAGGCGCCTTACTGGAGGCCGAATACTGTCGAGTGGGTCGCGAGAAACATTCCCGGGAAATACACGCTGACCTTTGTCGATTCCATGGAGGGGAAGCTCAAATACCTCGAGCGCGGATTCCTGGTCGAGGACTATCCGAAATTCCCGAGGGAGGCCTATGACCGGATCGTCCTGATTGATTACCCTTACAACCGGGGCATAGACGCTCTTGCCCGGGTGAAAAGGCCGTGGGAGCTGGAAACCATTCTGCAGGTTTTAAGACAATCGCACATAGTATGTCGATGATCCGTCGATCTTCTGTGCATGTCTCGACAATTTTGAGGAGGAGAAAAATGAGAAAGATACTGATTGCGGCTGTCCTGGTCCTGATCCTTCCTGTCCTGGCTTCTTCCGCGTGGGCCGTGAACTGGGTCGAGATCGGAGGGAATATACAGATCGACAAGGATACTATCAGGAGATCCGGGGACGGGTCCGTCTGGGCCGTCTGGGTCAGATACCAGAGTGACGGCGGTTATTCGATGGCGAGGCTCGGCATTTATCCGGGCAGTGACAAGGTGTGGGTCGAGTCCGTTGTCTCTTTCGATGGCAATAATAATTTCATCAACCAGGTTGACCTGAAGGAGTGGATGAACCCGATTCCGGGGTCGAGGCTCGAGCACATCCGGAGGTTCGTCACGGAAGTCGAGAAGGAAGTCCGGAAGAACTCCGAGACCTCTGCTCCGGAGCCCGAACTCAGGGGGGAGGTGGAGCAGTGACGGATGAGGTCGAGGTTAAGTTGATGGATGCCCTTGAGGACAGGGCGGCATTTCACAATCTGCCCGAACGGAAAGAGATGTTCACGAAGGAGGACTGAGCATATTCCTTTTTTGTGGTCCTTTCCGAGCACATGGTCGCTGCCGTCTATCAGAAGTCGAAGGATGGCAGGCCGATGAAGCAGGCCCTTGCCCTCGTGAAATACAATCCGGCGAGGTGGAACAAGAAAACGAAAGATCATGGACTTTGGGAGGTCGAATTCCCGACGGACCAGCATTTCGCGGGGTATGCCTGGATGGCAAAACTCCTTGAGCTCCGGGACGCTGTCGAGCAGTGGAACATCGCTATTGCTATGAAAAAGAAAAAGCAGCGGGAAAAGGAGGAGGCTGAAAGGCTGGAGGTGATCAATGGCTGATTTCGACCTTGCCGTGAAAAAGACCCTGGGTGTGGAGGGTGTCTTTTCCGACCACCCGAAGGACACGGGCGGGAAAACGAAATACGGGATCACGGAGAGGAGGTTCCGGCAGGCCCTCGCCCTGGGGGTTATCAGGGGGGTTGAGAGGATTGAGGATCTCGCGGTCCAGCAGGCCAGGGATATTTATTATCACTTCGAATGGGTGACCATGAGGCTTGACTGTGTCCTGGACCAGGAGATTGCCGAGGAGGTGTTTGACACGGCCGTCAACTGCGGGGTGGGGATCGCCGCGAGGATCCTCCAGGAAACCCTCCGGGTCTATGACCGGGGCATTGTGGTCGACGGGGTTGTCGGGCCGGTGACGATCGGGACCGTGAACCGGCTCAGCAGGACGAGGCACCGCAACGCGGTCCTCAAGACTTTGAACATCCTTCAGGGATACAGGTATTTCAGGCTGGCGACGGATAACCCGGATCAATACCTCTGGGCCTTCGACGGGTGGGTCAATAACCGGGTCAGAATGTGAGAGGAGGGTGTCATGAAGAAGTTTGACAAGGACCTTTACACGGAGCTTTCCAGGGCGAGGCGGTATGTCCCGGGAGGGGTTCCGAGAGGCCGGTTCTGGTATTCGAGAAAACAGAGACAGCTCCTCGACAAGATGGGCAGGGACCGCTTTTATTTCAAGCGCAAGGACGGCCAGATCCTCGAATACACGGAGATGATCGAGGAGAGGGACCTTGCGGAATACCCCGCGCTTTGTCCGGTGGACTTTCCTGATGCGGTCCTCGTGGGGGATGGGGTTTATTTCGGCAGGGTGGCGATCTGATGTCAATTTCGCCGGGGTGTTTTTGACATGGAGAAGGACAGGGTCAGGGAGCTGGAGAAGGAGGGAAGGGGTTGAAGGCATTGCTTGCGGGATACGGGGAGGTTGGCCAGGCGATTTACCGCCTCGTGGCGCCTCATCATCAGGTCGTGGTCGTGGATCCGGGGCAGGGCCATCCCCTGAAGAAGTGTCCCGACAAAAAGGATCTTGTCCTCGTCGCTTTTCCCTGGAGCGAGAAATTCAGGCAGGCGGTCAGGGGATACAAGGACATGGCGAAAACAGACAGAGTCCTCATTTTCTCCACTGTGCCGATCGGGACGTGCGGGGTCCTCGGGGCCTCGCATTTCCCGGTTGAGGGAAGGCACCCGGGGATCGACGGGGACATGAAGTGCAATCCGGACAATGTCCTGGGCGGGCCGGATCCGGTCATCGAGCAGTTTCTCCGGGAGTGCGGCCTGAGGTTTGATGTCCTGGAGAAACCGGACTGGACGGAATTCCTGAAGCTGAGATCCCTTGCCTATTACGGGCTCTGCATCGAATTCGCCCGGACGTCGAAGGAGACCGCCGACGAGATCGGCCTTCCCTGGAAGGAGGTCATGGCATACGACCACGGATACAACGGGATCAACCTGAGGAGGGGGACCGCGGAATACTGCCGGCCGGTCCTCGAGCCTCCGGAGGGGAAGATCGGCGGCCATTGCATCCTTCCGGGTATCCGGATGCTTTACTGCCAGACCTGGGACGGGCTTCTGAAAACAATCCTCGTGCGAAACGGGGTGAAGCGGTTCAAGGAGGCCGGGAAATGACCTGGCCTGAGGCCCTGTTTTACATCACCTGTGTCTGTTGCGGCTCGATGATTGTCCTGGGGATCCTGGATGTCGTCGTTGCCCTGCTGAAGAAAGGAGCGAAATGAATCCGTTTGAAAAGGAGATCAGGCCGGGGTCGGCGCCGAAGGACGGGATGAACATTGCGATCATTTCCGATTTCAACATCGCCGGTCAGCCGACGCACTTGATGAGGGCGATCAATAAGTATTCCCCTCACAGGGCAAGGTGCATCATCGGCCATGGAGACTACATGGAATATGACCGGGACGTCCTCCTCACGAGGGAGAGGGGCGCCCTGCTGGATCAGGAAGCCGTCGAGGAGGCTATGGCTATCGTCAGGGCCGCTGACTTCTTCCACTTTGGAAGGGCTATCCTGGAATGGCCCGGGGTCGAGTGGAACGGAGTCCTCACTCAGAGGAACTGCGTCATCAAGTATTACGGCTCCGAGCTGCGGATGAACGGGCCGGTAATCCGGAAGTGGCACGAGCAGACCGGGGTCAAGGCCATCACCTCGACGGACTGGACGATGTGTTCGCAGCTTTCCGGCTTCTTCCACCTGGGGTCCTACTTCACGCGGTTCGGGGATATGGCCCCGGATGAGATCCCTTGGGCGAAGCAGAACGTGGAGGAGGTCGTGGTCACGTGCGGATCCGGGACTTCCGGGATCAAGAGATACGATGTCCTTATGAACGCGCTGAAGGTCATCCAGGCCGAGGGGATCATGGTGAAGCCCCTTGTCATCCAGGGCAAGCCGAATGCCGAGGCCGTTGCGGAGAAGTCGAAGGGCCAGATCTGTTTCACCTCCCTTCACCAGGGGTGGGGCATTTCGGGGATCGAGTCGATGTGGATGGGGCAGCCGGTTCTCTGCGCCCTGGATCCTTTTATCCTGTCCCTTTACCCTTCACAGCCGGCGGTTATCGTTGACGAGCAGACCCTCAAGGCGAGGCTCAGGACCCTTGTCCTTTCCCCGGGACTCAGGGATCACATTGCCATGGCCGGGAGGGATTTCGTCGAAACCCATTTCAGAACAACGGACATTTTGCGGAGGTATCTTTACATCATCGACCTCATCATGAAAGCCGACCTCTATGCCGGGGGAAACTGCGCGGTGCCTCGACTCTATCAGTTTCCGGAGGTGTGGGATGGTCGACAAGACTTGCCGAATCGGTGAGGGGACGAAGATCTGGCACCCGGAGCTCGTGAACCTTTACGGCTGCCGGGTCGGCAATAACTGCAACATAGGCGCTTTCGTGGAGATCGGCCCGGGCGTGGTCATCGGGAATAATGTCCGGATCGCCGCGCACTGCTTTATCCCCGAGGGCGTCATCATTGAGGATGACTGTTTCATCGGTCCGAGGGCGACTTTCTGCAACGACAAGAATCCGCCTTCAAGCAAGGACCAATGGGAGGGGATCCTCGTCAAGAGGGGTGCCTCTGTCGGCGCCCATTCCGTCATCCTTCCGGGTGTGACAATCGGAGAGAAGGCCAGGGTCGGGGCCGGGAGTGTCGTGACCCGTGACGTCCCTGCCGGGGAGACCGTCTGCGGGCAGCCGGCGAAGGGGGATCTCTACCGGAGGCTCAAGGGGATCCCGGCGAAGGCAGTGGTCTGATGGAATACAACCACCGCATTATCGGATTTTGTCCTTTGCGTCCGACGATGAAAACCGGAGAGGAGCTGGACCGGCACATCATGTCCGGGGTGCTCATGATGCTCTATGGTTTTGAGAAACGCGGTTTCAAGGTGGACCGGAGGACCCTCCGGACCAGCGAGATCCGCTGCTATCCGACGTTCGGCGTTGAGGTGTTTTTCCTTTACCGCGCCCTCGGGTCTTGGGCGGGCGTTTACGGAGTTTGAAAATGGAGGGGGAAATGAAGGTTCCTTTATCTTTTCCATACTTTGATCGGGAGGAGCTCCAGGAGGTCGCCTCGGTGCTCGGCTCCGGCTGGGTCTCCAGGGGGCCGAAGTGCCGGGAGCTGGAGGGGGTGGTCGCGGGATACCTCGAGGATCCGGACGACGGGCCGATGGGGAAACTGCATTGTGTCACCCTGGCGAACTGCACCGCGGCCCTGCACCTCGCGCTTCTCGCCCTGGACGTCGGGCGGGGGGACGAGGTCATCGTGCCGGACTTCACCTTCCCGGCGACGGCGATGGCCGTCTTGTATGCCGGGGCGAGGCCGGTGTTTGTGGATGTCCTGGAGGACACCTACTGCATGGACCCGCGCGAGCTTGCGAAGGCCGTCACCCCGAGGACAAAGGCCGTCATCCCGGTCCACCTTTTCGGACATCCCGCCGACATGGACCCGATCCTGGAGGTGGCGAAGGACAATCACCTCTACGTGGTCGAGGACGCTGCCTGTGCCCTGGGCGCGGAATACCGGGGCCGGAAGGTGGGGGACCTGGGGGACATTGCCTGTTTCTCCCTGCATGGCCGGAAGGTGATCACGACCGGGGAAGGGGGGCTTCTCGTGACCAGGAACATGGGGATCGCCAACCGGGTGAGGGACCTTTCCCAATTCGGGATTTCCGGGGCCTGGGAGAGGTCGAACGGGGGGTTCGAGGTCCCTCAATTCATCAGCCTCGGATACAACTTCAAGATGTCCGACATCCAGGCTGCCGTCGGGGTCGCGCAGATGAGGAAAATTGACGCCTTCATCTCCCACCGGACGAGGCTGGCCTCAGAGTGGGGGAGGACCCTTGGGGACTTCCCGGGCCGGCTGCCGGGGGCTGTCGGGGACGTGCGCCATGCCTGGCAGAATTACATGGCCGTCGTCGAGGGCCATGACCGCAATGAAATCATCCTGGGGCTGAGGGATAAGGGGGTTGAGGCCGGGATCGGGACGTATTCCTGTCTCGAGCAGCCCCTTTTCCGGGCCCACGAGCGCCGGGGTTGTCCCGTGAGCAGAGATTTATTCTACCGGGGGGTGTCCATGCCGATGCCCTGGGGTGTGACCGTAGAACGGATTTAAACGAGGAGGAGGGGATGTCAAAAAGGTCAAGCGCATTTTCATTGAGGGGCTCCGGGAGCCTGAGGGGGAAGAAGGTCATGGTCGTCGGGGGTGCGGGATTCATCGGATCCCACCTCTGCGAGGCCGTCCTGGAGGAGGCGCCGGAGAAGCTCGTCGTCGTGGACAACCTTTTCCTGGGGACCCTGGAGAACCTGAAGGACGTCCTGGGGGATCCGCGGGCGGACTTTGTCCGGGCGAACGCGAACCAGTATCTCGAGCTCAAGGAAGCCTGGGCCTGGGACAAGAGCTTTGACGTCTGTTTCAACCTGGCCGTCTGCCCCCTGGGTCATTCCCTGGAGGCGCCGGAGCACAACGTCATAAACAACATCTCCATCATCACGAACCTCTGCGAATACCAGAAGGCCGGGGCCATCGACCGGCTGATCCAGTTTTCGAGTTCTGAGGCCTACGGGTCGAAGGCCAGGGAGGTGCCGATGGACGAGAAGCATCCCCTGGGGCCGTCCACCCCATACGCGGCGAGCAAGGCGGCCGGGGACCTCGTCGCCCTTTCCTACGCCGCGACCTTCGGCCTGAACACCGCCGTCCTTCGCCCTTTCAACGCCTATGGCGAGCGCCAGAACGCGGGATCCTATGCCGGGATCATTCCGCTGACCATCAAGCGGGTCCTGGAGGGGAGGGAGCTTGTCATTTACGGCGACGGGGCGCAGACCAGGGATTACACCTATGTCCGGGACGTGGCGGAGGCGGCCTGTCAGATGTTCCGGTGCTTCAATGCCGTGAAGGGGAAGGTTGTCAATATGGGGTCCGGGCGGGAGACGGCTGTCATCGTTCTTGTCATGCTGATCAACCAGCTGATGGAGGAGATGGGGTTTGAGCAGATGAAGATCCGCAGGGATCCCGCGAGGCCCGGGGATGTCCGGAGGCACATCGCGAATATCTACCTTGCCGAGGACCTCCTGGGATACGACCCTTCCCTCGCCACGCCTCTCACCCGGGGGCTGAAGGACACGGTCAGGTGGTATGTCGATAAATACGGGGCGAAACCGAAAAGGAGGAAATGATGCTCAACGTCATTGTCGTAAACGGCTTTGGGAACGAGGAGCTCGTGAAGGAGTATGAAAACTTTTACTTGAAAAACCCGCAATCTCTGGTATATGGATCCTTGAACTATCTTCGATTCCTTGAAGATGTCACAGGATCCGATCCTCTTCTTTTTATCTGCCGGGACAAGGATCGAATAGTCGGGACATTGCCGGTATTTGTCAAGCGCGACGCAATGGGTCCGGTTATGAACACCTTGCCCTGGTATGGATCGAATCCTGGGATCATCACGGATGCCGACGGATCGCCCGAGCCGGTTTATCATGCCCTGCTCGAGCGATTTTCTGTTTTCTGCCGGGATGCCGGCGCCCTTTCCTCGACGGTCATCACCCGTCCTTTCGAGATTGCCTCCCCTTATGAGCGTCACTTCGGCGCCCGGGCCTACCAGGACTACCGGGTCGGCATGGTGAACGAGCTGCCGGATCCCGGGCCGAAGGCCGTCGACCTCATCATCAACCAGGCCCATTCGAAAACCCGCAACCAGATCCGAAAGGGCATGAAGGGCGGTTTTGCCGTGGCCGGCGGGATCGAATTCATGGAGGACGTCGTCCGTCTGCATCAGCAGAACATGAAGGCCATCGGCGCGGCGCCGAAGTCCGACGATGTCTTCGAGGCCCTGAGAAGGCATTTTGAATATGGCAGGGACTATGATGTCATCGTCGCCCGGGAGGGGACCAGGACGGTCGCCGGGGCCGTTACCCTCTACCACAACCGGACCGCCGAGTATTTTGTCCCGGGGCTGGAGGCCGAAAGCCGGGACCGCTGCCCCCTTCACCTTGTCATCCTCGAGGCCATGCTGAGCGCCGTCGAGAAGGGGATGAAATGGTGGAACTGGGGAGGCACGAAGCCGGTCAGCCAGCACGGGGTCTATCACTTCAAGCAGAGGTGGGGCGCGAGGGAGGTGCTCTACTATTATTTCAACAAGGTCTATCGGGAAGATTTACTCAATGAGCTGAGCAACCGGGAGATCCTCGAGAGGTTCAGGTATTTTTACGTGATGCCTTTCGAGGGGAGGGAAAATGCCTGATCTCAAGATTGTCAAATTCGACGGGGTCACGAAGCTCGGCGTTTCGGTCGAGGACGTGCTTGACGGCAACAAGGACCTCGAGAAGGTCTATCTCGTCGGCTTCAAGGACGGGGAGCTGGTCATGGCGACGAGCGAGGCCGGCACCTGGGGGGATTTCCTTCTTGTCCTGGAGCTGGCGAGGAACTGCGTCATCAGGGAGGCGCTGTCTGTGATGGAGGAAGGGGGAGGTTAAAGCATGATGATACTCGTCACCGGGGCAAGCGGGTTTGTCGCCTCTTACGTCATTGAGGAGCTCCTGAGGCAGGGCCATGACCTTGTGCTCACGGGCCGGAGCCTTGCGTGGAAGAAGGAATGGGAGAAACGGGGGATCCCTTATGAGCGAGTCGACATCAGGACGAGGCGCGAGGTGAGTTTTCTGGACAGATACCGGGTCAATGCTGTCGTCCATTGCGCGGCGGCCTTGATGATCGATAAAAAGCATCACGCGGATTATTATTTCACGAACGCCCTGGGGACTTTCAACATCCTGGACTGGTCGAGGCAGAACAACGTCCAGAAATTCATCTTCCTTCATACACACTCGGACATGAACGCTTACCCGGAAGTCTTTCTGCCGGACGATGCCGAGCCCTGTTTCAGGCCGGCGGATTTCGGGGACGGGAATTCCCTTCCTTTCATCACTTCGAAGATCGCGGCGGCGCAGATGGTGAGGAGCTACATCGACAATGCCGTTTTCGACGGTCACATCCTCAGGCTTGCGAACATCCGGGGGGTGGGCAGCCGGGATGAGAGATACGACTGCGTCTTCCATCAATTCGTCCGGAAGGCGATCGCGGGCGAGCCGATCGAGCTCTGGGGCGAGCGCAGGACCTTCCGGGATCTTATCTATGTGAGGGATGTCGCCCGGGCCGCGGCCATGGCCGTCAAGGCTCCCGGGGGGCAGGGTGTGATCAATATCGGATCCGGGATCGGGCTGACGATCGAGGACGAGGCGACGGCCATTATCGAGGTTTTTTCGGATCCGCAAAGGAGGTCTCCGATTGTCCTTCGCCCGGACATCCCGGAGGTGCGGAAGCATTCTCTCATCTTCGCCGTGAACAAGGCGAAAAAGATACTCGGGTGGGAGCCGGTCTATTCATACAGGGAGGGCCTGGAGGACATGAAAAATCTGATGAGGGAGGTCTGACGCCATGCCCGTTGACACGAAGCACAAGCAATATCTCGAGAGGGAGTCCGACTGGTCGATGATCGCGGATCTTCTCGAGGGGGAAAATGCCATAAAAGCAGCCGGGACAACCTACTGCCCGAAGCTCACGGGGCAGACGACGCCGGAATTCGAGGACTATATCGGGAGGGGGAGTTTTTACAACGCCTTCGCGAGAACGGTCTCCGGCATGACGGGGGCGGCGACCAGGAAGGAGCCGAACGTGGAGGTCGACGCCGAGATCAAGGGCCTTTTCGAGGACATCACCCTGGGTGGCAAGAGCTTTGTCGAGGTCGTGAAGCAGACGATCCGGGAGGTGATGTCCTTCGCGGGGTTCGGCGTTTACGTCGACTTCTCCGAGGAGGAGCAGAGGCCCTACTGGGCGCTCTATCCGGTGAACTCGATCATCAACTGGAAGTATGAGAGCGCCGGGGGATCGCAGAGGCTCTCGCTGCTTGTCCTCAAGGAGACCTATGACGAGCAGGTGGACGAATTCGAGACGAAGTCCATCGACCAGCTGCGGGTCGTGCGCCTGGAGGAGGAGGGGGTCGTCGTCGAGCTCTGGAGGAAAGGGGAGAAGGACAAGGAATACCGGAAGGTCGAGGAGAACGAGGCCAGGATCTACGGGCGGAGGCTTGATGAGATCCCCTTTGTCTTTTTCGGGGAGTCGGCGAAGGCTATCGTTGCCGGCAAGCCGCCCCTTTTGGATCTGGCGATGCTCAATGTGAAGCACTGGCAGGTGAGCGTCGATTATTTCCACGGTCTCCACTACTGTGCCCTTCCGACGCCGTGGGCTGCCGGATGGCCGAAGGATGCGAAGCTCTACATCGGGCCGAAGAAGGCCTGGGTCACGGAGCAGCCGGAGGCGAAATGCGGGTTCCTGGAATTCTCGGGCCAGGGCCTGGGGCCTGTCAAGGATGCCCTCGACAAGCTCGAAAAACAGATGGCCGTCATGGGCGCGAGGCTCCTGGAGGAGCAGAAGGCCGGGGTCGAGACCGCTGAGGCCATCGAGCTGAGACAGTCCGGGGACCTCTCCACCCTCTCGTCCATCGTGACGGTGGTCGAGGAGGGGATGATCAAGGCCCTCAATTTCACGGCGGCCTGGCTGAATAAGGCCGGGAATTTCAAGGTCGAGCTCAACAGGGACTTCATCTCCGACCGTCTCTCCGCGCAGGACATCACCGCGCTTCTGCAGGCTGTCCAGGCCGGGAGAATATCGAATGACACGTTCCTTTACAACCTCCGGGTCGGCGAGATCCTGCCTCCGGGCAGGACGATCGAGGATGAGAAAAAGCTCATCCAGTCGGAGGAGCCTTCCAGGGAGACGCCTCCCCCGGGAGGGTTCGAGGGGTTCATGCAGTAAAAATATTTTCACGGGGGGGCTAATTTTCGGGACCTTGCCTCGGATAATATAGATAGAGAGGAGGTGAGGTCATGCCCTGTTACTCGAAAAGAGTCAAGGTCACGGTCGAGCTTGATCTGCCGAGGAACTGGAAAAGCGTCCTGGCATACCGGGAGGACCGGAAGGCGAAGGAGCTCCGGAAGGTGGACCTGAAGCGGGAGGTCGAAAGTGTCTTCGAGGCCGTGTTTGACGATTTCATCTTAGAGCACATGATGAGGAAGGGCTGATGCCGAACAGAGCAGCCAGGCTGCCGGAGGTCGAGATCCCGAAGGAATACCGGGTCAAGCTGCCGAAGGCGACCACGGGGGGATCCCTGGTCCAGACCGAATTCGTCAACCTCGGGATCAAAAACCAGATTTACCTCGAGCAGTATGCCGAGCACCTCCGCGGGAAGGTCGTCAAGATCCTGGAGAGGGCGCAGACGGAGATCTGCAAGACCCTCCTGGATAACGACCCGACGGTTGTGCCTCTGACGGAGTGGAAGAAGAAAAGGCTCCAGAACTTGAAGGCGCAGATCGGGGAGATCCTGGAGGACCATTACCAGAAGGTCGGGGATGTCACGAAGGCGGAGATGCTCAAGCTGGCCTCCTTCCAGAAGGACTATACGGTGGCGAGCGCGAACCGGGCGTTCGGTGTCAATTTGTTTGATGTGAATTTGACACCGGAGAACCTCGAGGCCATCGCCACGCAGACGATGATCCAGGGCCAGGTGATCGGGAAATGGTGGGCGGAGAAGCCCCTTGCCTACCAGCAGAAGATGGAGAAGGCCATCAACCAGGGCATGGAGCAGATCGAGCTCGGCCTGGTCCGCGGGGAGGCCGTGGGGGATCTCATCCGGAGGATCCGGGGATACAAGAGCGCGACCGGGGCCTACCATCCGGGGGTGATGAATGTCGCCTACCATGAGGCCGCGGCGCTTGTGAGGACTTCCGTCATGCAGGTCGCCCAGACGGTCCGGCGGGCGATTTACGACCAGAATGCCGACGTCATCAAGGGTCTCCAGGTGGTCGCCACCCTGGACACCAGAACGACGCCTCTGTGCAAGGCCCTGGACGGCACCGAATATGATATTGAAGGCCAATCCCTTGCCGGGGGGAGACCGCTGCCCCCCGGTCCTCCCTTTCACTGGCAGTGCCGTTCCACCCTGGTCCCCATCGTCAAGTCCTATGCCGAGCTCGTGAAGGGCAAGGGGAAGCTCTCGAAGGCGAAGCTTGCGGCCCTGGAGAAGATGGACCAGGGCACCCGGGCGTCTATGACCGGGCAGGTCCCCGCGGTCCTCAATTACAACGAATGGCTCAAGACGATGCCTGAGTCGGTCCAGATCGAGGCCCTCGGTCAGCCGAGGTGGGAGCTCTGGAAGGGCGGCAAGATCACTATGGCCGACATGGTCCACCAGGACGGGCGGCCCCTGTCCATTGCCGAGCTCGAGAAGAAGATAGCCCAATTCGATGCCCAGAAGGCCGCAGAACTCAAGTTGAAGGAGGTCCTTGAGGGGATGGCTGATCCGGACGCCATTGTCTCAATAAAGGCCTTCCAGGAGCTTCAGGGGGGCCCTTTCGCGCCTATCCCGACCGTGGAGGATTTGAAATTCCAGAAAAAGGCCATGGACATCCCGGATCCGGTCAAGAAGATGGGCAAGAAAACCTCCTCCGGGGTGATTGTGTTCGAGCCCGAGACGGGGAAGGTCTGGATCTATGAGCCGAAGGGCCATTTCGGGGGCTACCAGCACACTTTCCCGAAGGGGACGGTCGAGAAGGGGCTCGGCCTCCAGGAGACGGCCATCAAGGAGGTCTGGGAGGAGACGGGTCTCCAGGCGAGGATCGTCGGCTACCTGGGGGACTATGAAAAGACGACCTCCATCACGCGGTATTACATCGGGGTCCGCACCGGGGGGATGCCCGGGATGTTCGCCGAGGAGACGGCGGCCGTGAAGCTCGTCCCGCAGGGGAAGCTCAAGACCTTGCTCAACGTGGACATCGACAAGAAGATCGCCGACGACTTCATCGCGAAGTTTGCCGAGGCCCTCGAGGCCGGCGCCGGGGATGCCGTCAAGGGGTTCGCGATCCTGGAGGAGGAGAAGAAATACCAGGCCATGATCCAGGAGCTTTTCGTCAAATACCCGAAGCTGACGGTTGAGGTTGCTTCTTCTGTGGAGGAGGTCCCCGGGCTTGCGCAGATGGGATACAAGCAGACTTACGAGACCTGGATGAAACAACTCCAGTGGCAGGCGGCCTCGGACGTCAATGCCTGGATGCTGGACAAGGAGCTCGGTCCCATCGTCAAGAAGCTCCAGACGAAGGACACCCTGGCGACCTGGGAGAAGGCGAAGGAGGCCGTCGGTGCGAAGCTGGCCGAGGGGGAAACCTTCTTCATGAGGATCAAGCAGGGGACCGCCGAATGGGACGCCTGGCAGGAGCTCAAGGAAAAAAAGATGTTCCAGGACCTCGACCTGGCGCAGAAGGTCGCGCTGGTCAAGAACGAGGCGAACATCCTGAACACTGTCGCGGAGCTGGAGATCCCGGAGCTCAAGGGGTTCCGGAAGTATGTCTATGACGCCGTCCCGGAGGGGAAATTCTCCGACATCCATTCGAAGATGAAATTCGTTGACGAGGAGAACTCCAAAACGAGGGCGCTTGTCATGAAGCGGCTGAACGAAAACGCCTTCAAGATGGATGAGCTCAGTATCGCGATGCAGGAACACACCATTGAGGTTCAGATGGGGCCTTACCTCGAATGGATGAAGGCGGAGCACGGGGGCAAGATCGTCTCCTTTGATGAATTCCTGTCCGTCATGAACGAGAAACACGGGAGGAAGATCCTGCCCTATCTCAAGGATTCCGATTCCATCATCAACCAGACTTGGAAGGAGTTTGTCACCCTGCATCCGGAGACGGACAAGCAGATGTGGTATTTCAAGGTCCCCCAGTATCAGGCCGATTTCGACAGCCTGAAAAAGGTCATCGAGGAGTGGGATGAGCTGAAGAAAAGCACCTACTGGAAAGACGCCTACGAGAAGGTGAAGTCGTATGCGAAGGTCGATGAATTGTCGAAAACGCAGGCGATGGGATTCATCAAGCCGAAGCTCGCGCAGTATGAAAACGCGGCGAACTGGAAGGCGTCGCTCATGGCTGCTCCGGATTCCCTCCATGCTGAGGCTATCGGCAAAATGAGGAGTGCCGGGATTACGGATGTCCTGGAGCAGAAATCCGAGTTTAACAAGTTTATGAAGGACCTCAAGGAGTCTTACCAGAATAAATTTGACGAGCTTACGAAACCCGTCCTGAAGCCGGAGAATAAGAAGTTATACGAGAACCTGAAGCTCCAGGCGGGATTCGATGATGTGGGGATAATGGACATCAACCAGAAGGTTGCCTGGCTCGAGGCGAATCTTCCGGAGGTCAAGAAATATACCGATGATTATGCGTTCCTCGTCTCGGTCAAGTCCGGGGAGCAGGGTGAGGCCGTTTTGAAGGGCCTTGTCAAGGATTGGGAGAAAAAGACGATCAAGGAGAAATACGAGCTCCTGCATACCCACCTCCAGACTTATGCGTCTGCTCCTCCCGTTTCAAGCACCGCGCTGGCCCAGTCGCCGGTCGGCAAGCAGGCGATCGAGAACATCAAGCAGATTTACACGAAGGAGTGGGCGTCCGAGTGGGACGAGGTCCACAAGCTGAAGGTCCTGGAGAAGCAGGTCGAGAAGCTGAATGAGGAGGCGGCGAAGTGGCTTAATGAACTGCCGGGGGAGGAGTCCCTGAAGGTCCTGGGGGACCTCGAGAAGCAGATCCAGGGGTTCAACGAGAAGTCGTCCTGGGAGATTGCGGAGCTTTACAAGCAAAACAAAAAAGCCATCCTTGATCAGTATGAGGCTTATAATCTTCACATGGGGATCCAGCCGGATCTTGTGAATGATGTCGTTGCCGCGATCGGGCCGGATGAGTGGGCCAAGCTGCCGGTTGCGAGCCAGGTCAGTCATATCAATGCGGCGGCGGCGGCTTCGATAGAGGCTGCGGAGGCGGCTGCGCAGGCGGCGACGGTGATCCCCCAGTCCAATGTCGCGAAGGCGGCCCTCGAGAAGGTCCTGAAGGAGCATCCGAACTATTATAGCCTCTCCCAGGCGGAGCAGAAGAACCTCCTGGACAAGAAGGTCATTTCTTTTAACTCGTCGGCGCAGAAGAAGCTCAAGAAGATCCAGCTGGATCCGGGGTGGCAGCCGATTTATAAAGAGATCCAGAAAACTCCCGGGTGGGACAAGCTCAACAGTTATGACAAATGGAATACCTGGGAGACCACTAATAAGGCCATCCTTGATAAGCTCCTGGAATTCGGCAAGCTCAAGGAGGCCCATCCGGATGTCCTGGCGAATATCACCTTTCCCGCGAACGCGACCATTGAAGTGAGGCTGGCTGCGCTTCAGGCGGCTGTCGATGCCGCGGAGGCGGCGGCCGCGGCTGCCCTGGAGACGGCGTCCGTCGTGGCGCAGGCCGAGCCGATGACCGGGATCGTGAAGCTCGGGACAAAGACCTTTGACCTCTCGGATCCGAACCAGCTTGCGAACTTCAAGAAGAACCAGTCGGACGCCCTGAGCAAATACAAGAAGGCCGTCCTCCAGGGGAAAACTCCTTCCCCCCAGCAGAAGGAGGCCTTTGATCTCCTTTCCGAGAAGGACAAGGAGTTTTTTAACCTCAAGCTGGAGAAGGAGCTCGGCAAGGTTAAGGCGCCTGGGGCCGTGGCTTCTGAGGTGAAGCCCATCCAGGAGGCCGTGGAGGTCGACTTCGACGACTTCACCAAATACGCGGGGCAGAAGGGGTCGAACGAGGGAGGATTCTACCAGAGCAAGGCGAACCCCGCCGAGAGGTATTACTTCAAATTCGCCAACAGCGAGGAGATTGTCCGGAACGAGATCCTGGCCGGGAAGCTCTACCAGGCAGCGGGGGTCGAGGTCCCGGACCTCGCCTTCGTCAACCGCAGGGGCCAGAAGGGTGTCGCCTCCCGGATCGTGGACGGGATCAAGGTGGACGGGCATGCTTTCAGGGCCGGGAGGGTTGCCGGGGCGCAGGAGAACTTTGTCGTCGATGCCTGGCTCGGGGACTGGGATGTCGTGGGCCTGAATTATGACAACCTCGTCCTGAAGGAGGGCAGGGCCTTCCGGGTGGACGTGGGAGGGTCCTTGAGGTTCCGCGCGCAGGGGGTCGCCAAAGGCAAGGCTTTTGGGGACAGGGTGACCGAGCTCGAGTCGATGCTGGACATGAGGACGAACCAGCAGGCGGCCAGCGTTTTCAGGCATGCCACGAGGGAGGACCTCATCGCCGGGGCGCGGAAGGTCCTTGCGATCACGGACGACGAGATCCGTTCCCTGGTCGCCAAATACGGGCCGACGAACACCACGGAGGCCGGGGATCTGGCGAGGAAGCTCATTGCCCGGAAGAACCATATCGCCGAGATGTTCCCCGAGGCGAAGGTGGTCACGAAGGTGCCTCCTCCGAAGGACCTGGGGAAAACCCTTTCGAAGTTTGAGATGGACAAGATCAAGCAGGGCCGGATCAACGGGTATGCCGTCAAGTGGGACAAGTATGACATCGAGGACCAGCAGATCCTTTTCTGGATCGAGAAGGATCCTTCGGCGAAGCAGAGGCTCATGGCCGAATTCAAGGTCCGGGAGGACGCTGCCAAAAGGGTCAACCAGGTCGCGAAGGTGAAGGCTGGGCCGGCGACGGCGGAGACGAGGCCGGGGCTCGACACGACCGGGATGCACTCTCAGATGTATGAGACCTTCCGCGGGATCGGGATGCAATCCAGGAACAACACCCTCCTCCGGGCGAAGGACATCGAGAGGATCCAGGTCTCCCGCAACTATTACAAGGACAACCTGAAGCTCCTGGAGGACGGGGTGAAGGCCGGGAAATATAAAGCCGACGACCTTGCTCGGTTCAAGGCGCATTACAAACCCTGGCTCGACCTCATGGAGCAGGCGGAGAAGGAATACAACAAGCAGCTGATCTTCAAGTGGTCGAAGGATTCGACCTGGAAGTCCGACTGGAAGGATTTCGGGTTCATACCGGAGATCGAGAAGAAGGTCGCGCCGAAGGTCGTCAAGGAGGTCGAGGAGCTCAAATTCACGAAGAAGGTGGGCCGGTTCGACGCGAAGAAGGTCGACAACGGGGAGGCCACGCAGCTCGGCACGCCGATCAACCTCAAGTATCACGGGACGGATTACCAGTATTATTACGAGGCCGAATACAACGGGGTCCGGATCCGCTACTGGCCGGATTCGAGCGACATCGCCATGGCCATGAGGGGGAAGATCCAGATCATGGCGGAGGGGGCTTCTGAGGCGGATGCCGCGGTGATCAAGGATGTCATTGGCAAACTCCAGCTTAACGCCGAGAGGGCGTCGCTGCTTGACCAGGAGGAGCTCTACATCCGGCAGATCGTCTACTCCTGGAACAACCCGTCTGCGTTCCAGAGGCTGACGTCCGGGGCCGATGCGATTGACGACCTGGAGAAAAGGGTCGAATGGATGAGGAAGAAGCTCAATGAGGAGGCCGGGAAGAATGTGACCGGGTCTGCCGTTTACAATCCCCAGGGGACTTACCAGGCCTATGACGTGGGCCGGTGCTTCACTTACAGGCCGGACCTCGAGGGCGCGGAGTGGGAGAGCTTCAAGAAGAAATACTGCCTCCATCACCACAACACGACCAGCCATTCCCTGCCGGACCTTATTGATACTGTCCTGACCAATGGGGGGAACATGGCCCCTTCGACGGACAAGCTCCGGAGAGGTTTCTCCTGGGGGGGGATGTCGCCGACTTCCGACATGGGGACCGGGGGCGCGTCGTATTTCTTCACGAGGATCAAGGGGGTTTCTTCCGCGAGACGGTCTCCGGGTTTCGTATGGGAAGGAAGGATGATTTCCAGGACGGACGCGATCTCCTACGGCGGGGACATGTATGGGAGATGTGATGCCTCGACGATCCGGTCTTACCGGAAGTCGACGATTGACGGATGGATCGGGAATTCGGGGAATAGCAGCAACGAGACGATCTTCAAGAACTCGGTCGGGATCCTGGACCCGGACCTGAAATTCATCGTTGCGAACAACGAGACGGAGAGGCAGTCGATCATCAAGATCTTCAAGAAACACGGATACCAGGAATTCCCGGACGGCAGGAAGCTCGAGGACGTCATTGTTTCGAGATAGACTCTTGACAGTCCGGGTGAAATGGGTATGCTGAAGCGTGATGAATCTTTTTGAGGTCAAGGATCCGCTGGTCATCGAGGTCCCTTTCGGGGGCCGGAGGCTCATTGCCGAGCTCTTTCCCCTGGAGGTGGTCGAGCCGGGGAAGAAGGGCCTCGTCTTTTTTGATACCTGGTGGAGGGGCGCGACCGCCCATCCTGTTCATATCGTCGAGGGCGAGATCCTGGGCGACGGGCCGTGGGACATCCCGGGGGCCGAGGCCGAGGTCGAGCTCCTGGACATGACGAACGAGGACGATCCCCTCGTGGGGGAGTGGAAGGACTGGCAGAGGTATCTGAAAGAGGATCCGGACGGGAGGCTTGCCACGCGCGAGCTTGCCGAGGAGATAGTCAAAAGCGGGAACTTCTGATTCGCCAATCATTTAAAAAACCCCCGGGTTGTCATGACCGGGGGCTCTTTACATTGTGTTACATCCTGTTACTTCATTTTACGCACCTCCTTCCTTATTTGAAGCCGTATCCGCGGCCCTTGCCTGTCACGTTGATGTCCTTGAAGATCTGTGACTGGAAAAGCTGTTCATCCTCGACGGACCATCTCCGGTTTGCGTAGGGGTCCCACAGGGGGTCCCGGTCGTCCTGGAGGTTGAGCCTTCCCTGGCCGGCGGGGGACCGCCTCGACCTGGGTGCTTCGAGGTTTTGGAGGATGGACCAGACCCGATGATATATGCCTCCGCGGTTCAGCCCCATCCGGTCGCATTCGGCCTTGAAATTGCCGTATTCCATGATCCTCGCCATCCGGTCGAGGTATTTCCCCCATGCCTTTTTCGACGTGACGATCCGGAAGGGGTAATCTCCCGCGGGCGTCGAGAGGATCCGGTTCTGGAGGTTCATCCGGGACTTGAACCGGACGAGGTCCTCGCGGTTCCTTGCCCGGACCTGGATCCGGCCGGTGTTCCTGTCTTTCGGTTTCTGAACCGCGCTGAAAAATCCGTCAATGGTGAAAACCCACATTATCTCTCTCCTAATCTCTGGATGATCCTGAACATCTGCTTGTGAAGGTTTTTGAGGATGTCATCCTCGTCTTCGATCCTGTTTTCGATGAGCATCTCCCCAATGACCATGTGCGCCGACTTCAGGACCTCGAGGATGTCCTCGGGGACGAGCTCGAGGCGCCGGCGTGTGAAAAGCTCTATTTGTAATCCGCGAAGTCCTCATAGTCCTTCTCGTCCTGCCAGCGGTCATAAAGATAGCCGATACGTTCCCCTAACTCGTTCATAGCTTTGTCCTGGAATTCCCTCATGGCTTGTTTGGTCTGCTCGTCTAACATGGTCATTACCTCCTCCTGTCAGTCTTGTGGGCCTGGGTGGCTACTTTGAAGAAAATTCCGTAAACTACCAAAATCGCTGTTATTGCCGCTGCCATCAACTGTTCCATCTTCTTGTATCCTTAGTCATATTTGATATTGTTTAATATCATTATCGTCATAAATTGACTAAAAGTCCAGTCTTTTTTTAACTTATTTTAAACTTTTTTTTTATAAAATACTTGACAAACGGCATGATTTCTGTATCCTTTAGTCGAACTATGAATAATCATTACTCTTTTACAACCAGAAAGGAGGAGGTTATATGCCCCCATTGAAACGGACTATTGAGTCCATTGACGACCTCCCGGAGGAGGTCAAGTCCCTTTACAAAAAGGGCGCGGATGGCAAGTATCACCTGGAGGTGGAGGACGACGGGGAGGCGAAGGCCAAACTTGATGAATTCCGCCTCAATAACATCAAACTCAAAAAGGAGAAGGAGGAGCTCGAGAAGAAACTGGCCGGCCTGGACCCTGACGAATATGAGGCCATGAAGAAGAAGCTCCAGTCTCTCGATGAGAAGAAGCTCATCGATGCCGGGAAGCTCGACGAGGTGGTCAACCAGAGGACCGAGAGGATGAGGGCCGACTTCCAGGCCCGGACTGAGGCCCTGGAAAAGACCGTGAAGGAGTTGACAGCTGACAGGGAGACCCTGACCTCGAAGCTGGCGAAGGTCCTGATCGAGGGCGAGGTCATGAAGGCCGTCAACCAGTATGCCGTCCCGAAGAAGGACGCCATCGACGACATCATGGGACGGGCGAAGGCGACCTGGATCATGGAGAACGGGGAGCCGGTCCCGAAGATGGGCGACAAGCTCCTTTACGGGAAGGATGGCAAGAGCCTCCTGACTTTTCCCGAGTATGCCGAGAACCTGGTCAAGACCGCACCGCACCTTTTCGAGGAAACGAAGGGGACGGGCACGAAGGGGGCCGACGGAAAGGGTCCCCGGGGCGGGAAGATAGATCCGGAGCAGTGGAAAAACCTGTCTCCGACCGAGAAACTGAAACAGGCCAGGGAACAGGCCTCAAGATAGCGAGTCACCGCGTAGTCCGGTAATGGGGGAGGGGATCCGAGTGGCGGGGCCGTTCGGATCCTCCGAATACAGCAACCCGAAGCACATCAGGAATTAAGGGGGGCCACGGGATCGGGGATCCCGGGGTCTCATAGGTTTAGCGGGCCGGGGGCCCGAAGAACAGTCCCGGAGGGATAGACCTTGAAGGTTTGTCGTCCGGGATTTTTTTGTTTTGCAGCCAAAATCTAACACAGGAGGAAACACAACATGGCACTCACATTGATTGAAGCCGCGAAGATTGCTCTCGGGAGGGATGAGTCCCTGAAGGCTGCCATCATGGAGCTCTATGCGAGGAGCTCGGACGTCCTTCAGTATATACCCTTCGAAAGCATCACGGGCAATGCCCTGGCATTTAACCGCGAAAAGACCCTGCCGACTGTTGGATTCCGCGGGGTCAACGAGGCCTACACCGAGGGCGCCGGCAAGGTGGACCCGATCACCGAAAGGCTGACGATTGCCGGCGGGGACGTCGACGTCGACAAATTCCTGGTCGACACCGGCGGGCCGGACCAGAGGAGCACCCAGGAGGCCATGAAGATCAAGGCCCTTTCCCTGGCCATGACGAAGCAGATCATCAAGGGCGACACGACCTCGGATCCGAAAGGGTTTGACGGCCTCCAGGCGAGGGTCACTGATTCGAGCCTCTTGATCGCCAACCATGCCTCGTCCGCGACGCCCCTTTCTTTGGTCAAGCTCGATGAGGCGATCGATGCCTGTGAGGATCCGACCCACCTCATCATGAACAAGACGATGAGGCGCAGGCTGACTGTGGCCGCGAGGACCTATACGGTCGGCGGATTCATCACCTGGGACGTCGATGCCTTCGGGCGCCGGGTGACGAAGTATAACGACCTCCCGATCCTCATCGCCGACAAGGACAATAACAACGACGACATCATGGGCTTCGACGAGACGGACGTGGCTGCCGGGTCCGTGGGATCCTCGGTTTATGCCGTCTCCTTCAACGAGACTGGTGTGGTCGGGATCCAGAACGGCGAGATGGATGTCCGTGACCTCGGCGAGATCGACACGCAGCCGGTCTACCGGACGAGGATCGAGTGGTATATCACCCTCGCGGTATTCCGCTTCAAGGCCGCTTCCCGCCTCTGGGGCTTCAAGGATGGCGTCGTGACCGCGTAAACCCTGGCGGGGGATTGAGGTCGCCCGCTTCACATAACCTTTTTTGAAACAGGAGGATCAAAATGGATAACCGACAGTTTATTTTCGACAATCTCCTCAACCTGAAGGAATCCGCGTAAACCCTGGCGGGGGATTGAGGTCGCCCGCTTCACATAACCTTTTTTGAAACAGGAGGATCAAAATGGATAACCGACAGTTTATTTTCGACGATCTCCTCAACCTGAAGGAATCCGCTGCCGTTACAGCCTCTGCGGCTGCGACGGCCCTTGCGGAATATATCGACCTGGGTGCCGGGTTCGTCAAGGGGATGCTCGTGGTTGACGTCAGCGCGATCACCCTTGTGGCCGCGTCCTTGACCGTCTTCCAGATCGTGCTCCAGGCCTCGAACACTACGACATTCACCGAGTATGTCCAGCTGGCGAGGCTCTCGCTCGGAACGAAGATCACCTCCGCGCTGCCCTACACGGGGACCAACACGGTGGGGTCGACGGGCCGTTACCTTCTGCCGTTCACGAACTGGTATGACAGCCGGCTCCAGAGATACGTCCGGCTCTATACCTACGTCATCGGAACGCAGGTGAGCAAGACCATCACCTATTCGGCCTTCCTTTCCAAAATGGAATAGGCGGAAGGGGGTGGATAATGAATAATCCGGGACGCAACGCCACTCGTCTATCTGCCGCGATGATGGTGAGGGACGAGGAGGCGAACCTTGAAAGATGCCTCTCCGCTATCCGGGATGTAGTGGACGAGATCATCGTCGTTGACACCGGCTCGAAGGATCGGACGGTCGAGATTGCCCGATCCTTCGGTGCCGTCGTCTATAACCATCCCTGGGAAAACGATTTCTCGAAGCACCGCAACCAGTCGATCGGGTATTGTTCCGGCGACTGGATCCTTGTCATCGATGCCGATGAGGAGCTCGTTGTCCCGCCGGGATTCGACCTGAAACGCGCCCTGGGCGATGTCGGGAAAACCCACGACACCGCTGCCGTCATGCTTGTCAATTACAACCAGGGCGAAGCCGTCTCCCAGCTCCTTCATCCCCGGTTCTTCAAGCGCGGGACGGTCGCCTACCATGGCCGGGTCCACAACCGCATTGTCGGCGAGCCCGATTGCATCCTCCTTCCGGGAATCGAGCTGAAGCATTACGGCTATGACCGGGAATCCCCTGTCCGGATGAAGAAATTCGAGAGGTCGAAAGCCCTCATGGAGGAGGTCCTCCGCGAGACTCCGACCGACTACCAGATGCTCATGCAGATCTCGGAGCTTTATGCCGACTACGGCTTTTATGATGAGGCGATCAAATACGGGGACCAGTATATCTCCTTCAGGGAAAAGATCGGCAAGGGTTTCAACCCGACGATCTTCTTCACCCTGGCGAATATCGCCATCGAGGAGAAGAAGGATCCGGGCCTCGCGCGGAAGTATATCCTCGAGGGGTCGAGGGCCTTTCCCGATTACCTCGACATCTGGTTTGTCGGGATCAAGCTGGGGAACATGGTCGTCGATCACCGCCTCGCGCAGAATTGCGCCCATGAATACATCCGGCTTTTCGAGAGATACCAGAAGGACCCGAGCCTGATGGGGATGAAATTCATTCACACCTACGGGCCGAAATTCGTCGCGTTCGCGGCCTACACCCTGGCGGCTGCCGGTCTTTACCAGGCGTCGGCGGCCTTCGAGGTCATTCACAACGTCCTTCCGATGCTCGATGACGATTACCGGAAGAAGCTGGTCGACCAGGTCATGACCGTCGTCCCGCAGATGAGGCTCCCGGCGCAGGTGACGGTTGTCCCTCTCCTGGATCCGGAGAAGCCTGTTGAATACCGGATGGAAGGGATCGGAGGTGCGCGATGCTGAACAAGAGAATCCGCATTTCGGCCTGTATGATGGTCAAGAACGAGGAAAAGAACCTCGAGCGCTGCCTCAAGTCCGTCAAGCCGATCGTCGACGAGATCATACTGGTTGACACCGGATCCACGGACCGGACGATGGAGATCGCCCGGGCCTTCGGCGCGAAGGTCTATGAGCATCCCTGGGAGAATGACTTTTCCCTGCACCGCAACCAGTCGATCTCTTATGCCTCCGGGGACTTCATTCTCATTGTGGATGCTGACGAGGAGATTGTCCTCCGGGGTCCTGTTTCGAAGTTTAAGGAGTTTCTCAAGTCCCTTCCGGATGAATTCAATGCCGTGATCATAACGGCCAGGGACATCCAGAAGGGGACGGTGGCCATGGAGTTTCAGACGGCCAGGATCTTCCGCAAGGGGAGGGTCCGTTATGAGGGGATCGTCCACAACCGGCCTGTCCTTCCCGGGAATGCCGGGATCTTCACGGATATCATGGAGGTCTTGCATTACGGCTATGACCTGACGCCGGAGCAGAAACAGGCGAAATTTGAAAGGACGTCCGGGCTGCTTTTTGCGAGGCTTGAAAAGAATCCCGGCGACTTCGACTGCTATTTTTACCTCTCTCAGATTTACGCGGACTCCGGGAAGCTGAAGGAGGCCGCCGAATTCGGGGAGAAATACCTCGAGGGGTGGGGAGGCGGAAACGGAAGCGGCTATGATGCCATTTACTACACCCTGGCGAAGTGCTCGATGGAGATGGGGCAATTCGACAAGGCGGGCAGGTGGCTCAGGGAGGGTCTTGCCCGGATCCCCGACGACATTGACCTCAACTTCGGCCTTGTCGAGCTCGGCCTCAATGTCCGGGACACGAACATGGTGTTCCAGGGGGCGAACAACTACTTCAAGGTTTATGACGCCTACCGGAAAAATCCCATGCTGAAGGGCAAGAGGTTCACCTATACGGCAAAACCCCGGTCCCTGGCATGGATCAGGGGGGCGCTTGCCGTCACCCATTTTGAGGCCGGAATGGGCCATTTGAAGCGTCTCGGGGAAGGCCTGGGGGTGGAGGATGCCGGGTTCAAAAATAATGTCCTGGAGACCGTCCAGAAGTGCCTGGGGAGACTTGAGATCCCGATCAGGATGGACCTGGGGCCTGAAAAGCAAGAAAACGGCAAGGCGGCCGTGAACCAGTGAAAGGAGGAGGCAATGGCATTTATCATATTCAGGAAGGACACGGGGGAACCCGTCAAGATCACTCACGCCATTGACGTGAAGGATGCCCTGGCGACCGGTAAATATACCCTCGAGCCGAAGGGTGAGGTTGCGGGGCGGGATGTCGACATCAAAAGGGTCAGAAAGGCGCCGGATCCGGTTGAGCCGGCGGAAAAGAAGAAGCCGGAGAGGCGTCCTGAGGACAAGATTATTTACAAGGACGCGAAAACCATCGGGGCGCCCCCGAAAAACAGGTGAGGTGAGCTATGGCATTGATCGAAGAAGATGGATCCATTGTGGACGGCGCGAATACTTACGCGTCCCTGTCTTACGTGGACACTTTCTGCTCCGACCTGGGGCTTACCTCCTGGGCGTCGTGTTCCACGACGGCGCGGGAGGCGGCGATCCTCAGGGGGATGGCCTATATCGAGTCCCTCTCCTTCAAGGGCTATAAGTCCGACGCAGACCAGTCCCTCAAGTGGCCGAGGGATGGGGCCTATGATGAGGACGGCTATGCCATCGAGGATGACGCGATCCCGACGAACCTCCTCCGGGCCGTTGCCCGGGCCGCTTACGAGGAGTCGGTGTCTTCCGGCACCCTCCAGGCGACGAGGACGGGAGGGGTCAAGAGGGAGAAGATCGATGTCATCGAGATCGAGTATTTCGGGAGCTCGACGAATTCCGACAAGATCTTCGCGGCGATCAACGGGTATCTCAAGGGGCTTTTGGCTGACAGCGCTTTCTCCGAAGTCGAGAGGACCTGATGGGAGAGGAGACCTACTGCCTCGTTCATGGTTTCTGCGACGTATGCGGGAAGTATTCAGGGCCGGAGAGCCTGGAGGTCTCGCGGATTATCTATAACCGGAGCACATATATTGTCTGCTCTGTGAAGTGTTACTTGAAGCTGTTTGAGAGGTTGCATGGACTGGACGCTGTGGCAGGACAGGGCTGATTCGATGATCGCGAAATACGGGGCCGACGTCACCGTCCGGGTGACGACAAGGTCCGGGTATAGCGCGGCTTCTGATAGTTATACCGAGGTCAGTGTGGACTATTCCTGCAAGGCGCTTATTACGGATTTCAAGGAGAGGGACATCGACCAGACGCTGATCCAGGTGGGTGATAAACTCGTTATTATCCCGGCGAAGGATCTCCCGGCTCTCGACGAGCAGGGATATGTCCGGGTCATATACGGGACGAAGGTATGGAATCCGATTTCCATCGTCCCCCTGACACCCGGGGGGACGCCGATATTCTATCGAGTCCACGTGAGGGGGTAATATGCGAATGGAAAAGGTCGTCCAGAAACTCATGAGGGTCACGAACGAGCTCAATGCTTCCTTATCGGAACTGAAGAAAACGCAGGATGAGCTCAGTGCCGCGAAGGCGGAGATCCTGGTCTTGAAGGCCAGGGACGAGAAATGCACCGAGCTCTTGAGGAAAAAGAAGAAGGTCATGGATGGCGACTAATATCGACAAGCTGGCAAAAAACGCCGACGAATTCAACAAGCTGCTCAATGTCCTGGCTGCCAGCATCAATGCGGATCTCTCGCAGCTGATCCGGGCGACGGTCCTTAAGACCTTCACGAAGATCGTCAAGGAGTCTCCGGTTGACACGGGAACCTACCGGGCGAGCCATCAGATCGCGAACAGCGAGCCGGGGGAGGGCGAGGGGGTCATCGAGTCGCCTTACGCCTCAAAGCAGGACAAGGGGGCCGCGGAAGCCTGGGCGAATGCGAAGGCGAAGGATAACACAGCGGCCTGGACGTGGAGGCCGGGGCAAGGGTCGATCTGGCTTTTCAACAACGTGCCTTATGCCTACCGGATCGAGGAGGGTCATTCGGGGCAGGCCGCGGCGGGGGTTTACAACGTGGCGCTGGCGCAGATGATCCAGATCTTTCATGCCGAGGCGATGAAAAGCAAATACTGGAAGGGGACGACATGACGCCCACAGAGGTCTATGCCGCGATTCTGACGAGTCTCTATACTACATGGGCCACGGCGACTGAGATCGCCGGCCTGAACAGATCTCACAAGGCACCGCGGGGGCCGTGGATTGAGCCTGTGATTGTGATGGGGGACACCTTCCCGGGCGAGCTCGGGGTGGACGGGGTGGGACTCCGGACTGGGGTGTTCCAGGTGAATGTCAACGTTCTCCCGGATTGGGGATACAAGACCGCGATGGAATACGCGGGGCGACTCGAGACGGCCTTTCGCCGGGCCGAAGCGGATGGGGTTATTTTCGATGATCCGTCGACGACCGTGGTCGGGATCGTTGAAGGGTATTATCGAGTGACGGTGCGGATAAATTTCCACGCCTGGATCGGAGAATAAAACACAGGAGGATGAAATCATGAGCTCAACATCTCAAATAGGACTCTCGAGGAAACAGAGGGTTTTCATCGCCCTGGAATCGGTGGCCGGCACATTGGCCTGGCCGAGCGCGACGGGCGACTTTGTCCGTCCGGCCGGTAATGCCATGATCAACCAGAATCCGGCTTTCGTCGATTCCGAGGAGCTTTCGAATACTCTGGACTTGCTCGATCAATTCCAGAATGCGGTCCCTGCCGGGGACTGGGAGGTGCCGATGTATGTGCGGCCTTCCGGGACGGTGGGGAATAAGCCCCAGGGGATGGATGCCTTTTATTCCCTGATGGGTGCGGAAAATGCCGCGACGACGGCGTCCCTGTCGGGGGGCATTTCGGCTTCGGCTGCGACCGCGGTCGTCGACGGGATCGCCGGGGGGACACTTCCGAATGTCGGGGTCATTACCATTGGAACGGAGCAGATCCGCTACGAGGGGATCACGCAGGCCGGATCCACCGCTGCGACACTCCTTAATTGCACGAGGGGTTACGGATCCGCGGCGGCGACGGCGCACCTTGACAATGTGGACGTTGCCCTTTCGTCTGTTTTTTACAAGCAGGCGATCACGGCGCCGAGCCTCACGATCTGGGTCGAGACGGACCATTTTATCCAGGCTCTTACTGGCGCGACGGTCAACCGGGCCGTGTTCGGTGTGACGAACGAGGGCGCCCTCAAGGTGACCCTTACCGGCCAGGGCATGAACATGTATTGGGCCGGGACTTCGCCTCTCGCGGCGAGCGCGGGGACGGCGGCGACCCAGCTTGTGGTCGATGACGGCAAGCTGTTCAAGGCCGGGATGGTCATTTACAACAAGACTCAAAGCCTCACGAACGCGGGGTCCGGCTGGACGATCAACACCGTGTCCACGAACACCCTGAGCCTCTCGGCTGCCTGCGGGCAGACCTGGGCGACGGACGACGAGGTTGCCGGTTATCTGCCGACCGGGACCGCCATCGGGGATCCCATCGAGAACCGATACACGACGGTCAAAGTCAACGGGGTTGAGTCCCGCCTGAAGTCGATGGAGCTCACCCTGGACCTTCCGAAGAAATACATCGAGGACGAGATCGGCGCGGAATATCCGGAGGATTACATCGAGGACCGGAGAAACATCTCCAGCACGATGTCTCTCTATTTCCGGAAAACCGATGCGAAGTATTTCAAGGACGGTTATGACGGGTCGGAGGTGCCGGTGCACATCCGTTTCGGCAACGATGACGGCTACACAATGGAAATGTATCTCAAGCGCTGTATCCTGGAGGTCCCCGCGATCAACTTCGCGCCTCCTGCCGTGGAGCTCACGATTCCCTTTAAGGCCCTCGGCACGGTCGGGGAGGACAGCTGCGAGATCGTCTTCCACTAATTTGAATGTTTCAGCATTTGCTGAAATGACGAAAGGGCCCGGATAGGTGACGCGAACCGAAAAGGCAGTTGTCCCGGCTGCTTTCCGGGCTTTTCCCTTAACCAAACCTAAAGGAGGTTTTTATGAAGCTCAGGACGAAAAAGGAGCCCGTCTGGATCACTATCAAGGAGGGTGAAGGGGAGGCCAAAGTCCAGGTTGTCCCCATGAGCCCGAAGGACGCTCACGAAGTCCTTGAACTGGCCCACGAGGTCGAGTGGGACCAGGGACAGCGGTTCAAGAACGTCAACCTCTACCGGTTCAAGATCTCGAAGATCAAGAAGTGCATCCTGGACTGGAAGGGGATTGAGGACGAGGACGGGAAGCCGATCCTTTGCACCGACGAGAACAAGGAGATCCTCTATGTCTGCAATCCGGCCTTTATCGACCGGATCCTGGACGAGGTGGATGCCTTGTCGGAGCTTGAGGGCAAGAGGTTGGAAGATCTCATAAAAAACTCGAAAGCTGGGCGGACTGGAACGGGCAGGACCAGGTCGTAAGCTGCGAGGTCTGCCGGGACCTCTATCATGGCGATCCGCCCTGCGGAGAATGTGAAAAGCCGGAGCTCGACGAGGACAACCGGCTGGCGTGGAGGATCTGGTCGATATGTTCTGAATTCGATCGGCCTTACGGATTTTCGTCCCCCCTGCCCATTACGACGGAATCGGTCCTCCGGCTCTGTCAAGTCTTTAACGGGACCGTTGAAGATTTCGAGAAGGTCCTCGTGATCGAAAGAAGGTTGCTGCCGAGGATCCTCGAAAGACAGAGGGAAAAGGTTTCCCAGGAGAAAGACGATGCCAGGCGTAAAGTTTAGAATCGATGTCAAGGAGGCCGAGGTCGCCCTCGCGAACATGAGGAAAGACCTCAAGAACCTCGGCCTGGAGACGAAGCTCACAGAGAAGGAGATCAAGCAATTCGAGTCCCGGATGATGAAGGGCATGGGGACGAGACAGGCCCGGGACTCTGTGGAAAGTTTGACGAGGTCCATCGGTCTTTCAAGGAAAGAGGTTGAGGCCCTTCGCCGGAAGATGGACTTCGACCCGATGAAGAAACAGGCCCATGAGGTCAACGGGGTCCTGGCTGCAATGCGGAAGCATTGGATCGGGATCACGACGGCCATCATCGGCACCTACATGGCATTCGACAAAGTGTTCGGATCCTCCATGCGATACCTGGGGCAGATCGAATCCTACCAGCTCGGGATCGCGACCTCCTTTTTGCTCAACGGCCAGTATATCGACCAGACGACCGGGAAGGTCCTTGAGGGGTCTGCCGGCCTGAAGGCCGCGCAGCAGGCCTCCGCGGGCATGATGGCCCAGCTGCAAGCCGCGAACCTCCAGACGATCGCGACCCTGGACCAGCTTGTCAATGCCTACATGGTGACGTTGCCGGTTGCCATGAGCAAGGGTTTCAATCCGGACATGGCAAAGGAATTCACCGTCGCGATGGTCCAGGCTGCCGGCGCGATCGGCCTTTCCCTTGACCAGCTGGCCGAGGAGACCCGTTCCCTCCTCATGGGGACCATCAACCCGCGCACCTCCCGGATCGGCGTTGTCCTGGGGCTGAGAAATGAGGACATCCGGGAGCATAGCCAGAATGCCGATACGCTTTTCAATTTCCTGATGGAAAAACTCGCGGCTTACAAGACCGCCGGGATCGAGACTCAGCGAACCTGGGCGGGATTGTGGTCGAACATGAAGGACATCGCCCTCCAGGCCGGGGGCATGGTGGCTGAGCCTCTCTTTCTGTATATCAAGCAGTGGATGATCGAGCTCACGGAGGACATGATCTCCCTTAACGAGGAGACCGGAAAGATCGAGTGGAACCCGGAATTCATCGAGGGGATGCGGAACATCAAGGCCGGGATATACGAGATCATCGCCGACTTCCACCGTCTCGCGATGCTGATCGACAAGGTCGGGGGGTCGCTGACGGCCCTCGGTTACATCCTGTCATTCGGCCAGAGTGACACGATGAAGAAGTGGAACGAGATGTTCGAGAAACGCTACCTCGAGAACGAGAGGATGCTTCAGAAACTCGCGATGATGGAGCAGGGATTCCGGGTCGCGAGGCCGGAGGAGATCAAGGCGGGCCAGTATAAGGAGGTCACCGACAAGACCGGCGCCGTCCGCAGGATGCCGACGGGCCTCGAGAAGGTCACGACCCCCGGCGGACAGGAAATGTTCTTCATGAAGCAGGCGAAGCAGGATCTCAAGTATGTCCAGGATACGAGGAAGAAAGAGGAGGAGGAGGTCAAGAAGCTGAACGAGAAGCTCGTGGAGGAGACGGAGAAGCTCACCCTCACGAAGGAAAAATTCATCGAACGGGAAAAGCAAAAATACCTTGCTGCCGGTGCCGATAAGGTCAAGGTCGAGGCCTGGGCTGCCGCGCAGATCAAGAAGATCCGCGAGGAGCAGGCTGAGAAGGCCGAGCAGGAGGCGCAGAAACTCCGGGAGAACCTCATGAGGCGCGCCGAGGAGATCAAGAAAAACGAGATGGAGATCCTCAAGGCCGAGGAGGACCGGATCGTAAAGGAGATGGAGATCCAGGACCGCTACGAGACGAGGGTCATGGAGGCGATGAAGGAACTGGGGCGGGCGAACGAGATGGACGCCCTGGAGAGATTCCAGGAGTCTGAAAAGAAGATGCTCGAGCTCCAGCTCAAAAATGTCCAGACCATGCTCCAGAAAACGGTCCCGGCTTATGAGGCGGAGGGTGATGCGCTCGACAAGGAATCGATCGCCCTCTGGAACCAATACACGGCCCTCCAGAAAAGGCTTGAGCTCATGGGTCTCCTCCTTCCCCTGGAGAAGGAGCTCGTCAACCAGAGGATGAAAGAGCAGGCCTATGGCGAGGTCGGGATGTATGCCGGGGGGCAATACGAGCAATTCTGGCAGGAGCAGCTTGACCGGAAGATCCAGCAGATGAGGGATGCCGGGGTCGAGGAGGAGCATATCGAGCTCTGGAAAAACGAGCAGGTCAAACAGCATGTCATCGAGCTCAATAAATTCCGGATCTCGCAGACGGACAGCGTCACGGAGGCGATAAGGCTCCAGAACGAGATCATGCAGGCCGAGTCGAAAACCTTTTGCGAGGAGGTGGCGGGCATGTGGGAGGAGATGGCCGGGGGGATGCAGAACACCATGAGCGACTTTTTCTTCGACTTTATGGTGGGGGAGATGAAGGATTTTGAGGACTACTGGAAGCAGTTTGCCCGAGGCCTTGCGCGTTCGCTTTCGGATGCCTTGAGCCGGAAGGTCACGGACTCGCTTCTCGACTTCTCGGTGTCCGGCCTGTCCGGTCTTGCCAGTATGGGGATGAGCCTGCTCGGAGGCGGCGGAGGCGGTTTGCCGTTGGATGAATTTGATTCTCCTTTTGCGCACCGGGGCCGCGGGCCTTACGAATCGACCGGGATGAGCAAGAGGGTCCCCTCCTGGATCTTTGCCGGGGCGCCGAGGTTTCACGACGGGGTTATCCTGAAGCCGGACGAGATGGCCGCGATCATCCGGAGGGATGAGTCGGTCCTCACGCCCGGGCAGATGAAAGCTATTGCCGGGGCTGGCGGGGGCACGACGATCAATGTCCCGGTCAACCTCGGGGGCGTGGGGGGCGCGAAGCAGGCGCAGGAACTGAGACAGGAGATTGAGGCGACCGTCCAGCGGGTCGTCAAGAGGTGGTCGTGATGGCAAAAATGGTTCTCGGAACCCTGACTTTTTCACGCAATCCGTCTGAGATGACCGTCATCAAGAAGGACCGGGTCACCGCGGTCAAGGAGACTTATTCGAGCGTCGCGCTGTTTTCCTGGGGATCTTCGATTATCGGAAAGACGATCGAGCTCAGCTGGCCTTTCATGACGATCAATGACTTCACGGACCTCGAGGCCCTTGTGGATGCGGATGAGGCCGTCGTGTTCAATCCCGAGGACGGCTCCTCGAAAACATACAACGTTGAGATTATCGGGCTGGACGGCAAATATCATATTACGCCGAGTGTGGCGGATGATGCGGGATACCGGAAGGATGTCCGGCTCACGCTTTTGATCATGAGTGAGGTTTAGATGGCCCTGTCATTGGATCCGACATTGGCAGCCGCGCAGGTATTGCAGAGCAGGCACCCCCTGGCTGAAATCATTTCGTCTCCGCAGGTCCCCGACATTCCTTTTGACGGGACGCGCCTGACCGGAGAGGCCTTTGATGAATACGGGCCTTCCGTCATCGCCCATTCCACCGGGCGCCTCATCCTGGCCTACATCGCGGATACGGACACGAGAAGCCAGATCAAATTCGTTTACACGGATACGGACAGGACCGCTTTTTCCACCGTCACGCTTGACCTTTATTCTCTTGTCAGCAGCCAAATCGAGGCCGTCTCGATCTGCGAGATGACGGGCGGCAATATCGGGATGGTCCTCCTGGTCCATCATAAATCAGGCCACGTATACAGGCTTGCCCGGAGGGTTTACACGCCTGTCGGGGTGGCCGTCGGGAATTCGGAAATCGCGAACTGGGATGAGGACCTCTACACCGGGGACCCGTGGGTCATCACGAAGGGCGCGAATGACTATTATGCAATATTCACGAGGTATGTGGAAGGTGACGCCCATTATCATTTCTTCAAGACCGCCTCGTCTGATTTTGCGGCGTGGGCGACTCCGTCCGAGGTGGCTGTCGGAGGGCTTGACGCGTCCCTGAAGCTCGGCAATCCCTCTATGCTGAAGGTCGCCTCCGGCGACATCTGGTTGTGGTTTGACGTCGTGGAATCTGTCGGCCCGAACGGGGAGGAGCTGTCGAACGTCTATTATTCGATTTCTACGGACAACGGGGTTTCCTGGGCGAATGCGACGAAATTCACGAACTACACGAAATACTCGGAGACCGGGAAGCATCCGGTCATGCTCCAGAAGATAGCGACGCAGCTCTATATGATGTTCACGAAGCAGGTCAGCGTCTTGCAGATGGACGACACCGCGGCGGGGTGGCCGATGGGGGACATAGCGACGGACCTCCAATTCGACAGCGTCAACCGGAAACTCTATGTCTTAAATACGATGTGGGGCGGATGGAACGGAATCCAGTGCGTTGTCAAGATTGACGTGGATACCTGGACCGTCGAGAAATACTGGGATGACGAGTCGGCTCCGGCGGCCTTTGACCCGGATTGCATGTATGGTTGTAAGCATACGGTCCCGCAGTCTCAGAAGGGTGACGGCGATATTGTTCCGATTACGATAATCATGAATGGTTTCGTCGTCCTGGAGGGCGAGGCCGACACCATCAAGAATTACTGGGTTAACACTTCGACCTGGACGAAAAATGTCCGGATCGAGGATTCCGGATTTCCGGGGGGTCCCTGGGAAATAATCGGCTGCCAGGCCGATTATGCGAATCGCCGTCTTTATATTGCCGTCTGTGACATCAGCGAGTCGAAGGGGGTCGTTGTCGGATACATCGACCTGGATGATGCGGGGTCTGGTGATCCGGTGACTTACGGGTTCACCCAGCTGCTCAAGGCCACGGACTGGACTCAGACGCAAATGACAGGACTCCGTTCCCATGAAGTCCTCGGGGAAGGCGGATTCCTGGTCGACCTCGAGGAAAATGTCATCATCCTTTCGGCGGCGACGGTCAGCAGTTTGAACAAGGGGAGGCTTGCTGTTTACGATATTACAAGCGGGGGTCGCCTCTGTGAATTCAATCCGGATGACAACCCCGATTTCCCCTATCAGGGGATCAGGCGTCAGTTTCATTATACCGGCGGGAAGATTTACGGCTCATTCAATTATCATGCTTCACAGCCGGACCTCCGGGGCCTTTGCGTGGTTGATGTCGCGAGTGGAATCATCACCTATCAGCGCCCGAGTTATGCAACCCTTGACGATTACGAGCTGAGAAGCCTATGCGCCGGGCCGGACGGGAAGCTGGTCGTTTCCGCCTATGGTTACGGGATCGCCCTTTATGACCCCGTGTCTTATTCCTGGGAGCTTTTCAGCAGCGACAATATTCCGGCCATGACGCCGGACAGCAGGGAAAAATTCTTGCCGGTCGCCTATGACTCTGCCGGGGAATTTATCTTTGCGGGTGCAATTTATGGCTCATCGGACTGGACGGGCGTCATCATGTTTTCGGCTTACGGTTTCATCCAGCAGGCGAATTATTCCGTCGGGACCTGGAGTGGGGCCGCGTGGAGCTGGTCTACGCCCGACGAGCTGGTCCAGGGTTATATCGACCACGAGGCCGTCGGGGTCGCGGATCCGGGCGATAATACGTCCATGTTCGTTTTCTGGACAAATGAAGGCTGGGACCTGGAAAAGCGGATCAAGTGGGACAAGGACGGGACCGACCTGGACCTGGCGCCATATATCACGGGGGAGATCTCGACGGAACATTCCATCGAGGGAATGCCGGCGAAGCTCAGTTTCACCGCGACTCACGGGTATCTGTTTGATCCATATAACCTGAGCAGCGTTTTCAATATGTATCTCAAGAAGGGCCGGAAGCTCACCCTCCGCTGGGGGGAGAAGGTCGACGGCACGGACTACTGGCAAAATGCCGGGACCTTTTACGTGACGGGGTCGTCCCTCAGTTTCGCGCGGGGCGATTATCCGGTCATAAAGATCGAGGCGGAGGACCGCCGCTGCATATGGGAGCATCATCACGTTTACGCGACGGAATTCTATAAGGCCCTTCCGAAGGTGATTGTCGAGGAGGTCCTGAAGGACCATGCCGACCTTGAGGAAACCGATTTGAGCATTCCCGATTTTGTGGGCGGGACGGTCCTTGAGCACCAGTGGATTGACACGACCATTGACGAGATCGTGAACCAGGTCTGCAACCGGTTCGGGTATTATTTCCGGTTCGACGTGAACGGCGATGCGAGCGCGAGACGGATCTCGAATGCCGCGACCGTCGATCATGTATACGCCGACAGCACGAAACTTTTCAGATATTCCCCGGATGACAAATACAGCGACTTCACCAACCGCGTCACCGTCCAGGGCCAGGAGCTCGACTTCCGCGAAGTCCTGTTCTCGGAGGAGGCCGTGGGCCGGCTGAACGGGACGGTGGGGTGGTGGGGTTTCCACAAGGATTTTAAAATCTGGTATTCGGACGACCATAGCCGGCAGTGCCGATACCCGAGGCTCGAGGTTATTGAAACGGCCACTTCCATCGCTTTCAAGCTGGCGGGGTCCATCTCGGAGTCTATCGCGGCGGGGACGCTGTCCGGTTATGAGGACCGTTACTGCACGGTCACGGTCTCGGCACCGAATCTGATCCCCGTGCTTATTGCCGGGATTGCGATATGGGCTGCGGGGTGCGCGATCCCTGATGCAGTCGTTGTCGGGGGATTCGGGGCGTCCGTGGGACACACGATCCCGATTGGCCGTCTCGTGGAGAAGATCGGAATGATCATGTGCATCATGGTCCTGGGGGCGACCGGCAATTTCCAGTATGTCATACACGGCCAGCCCGTCGGGTCGGTGCGCCGGAGCGTTCAGGCGACATGGGACGACGAGGATCACCAGGCCGAGATCGGCGCCATTATCGAGCAGGCCATCCAGGATCCCCTCTGTTATTCGGTGACGGATTGCGAAAAGGTGGCCGCGTTCGAGGGGATGGTCGTGCAGCTGCAGAGAAAGCGCCTTTCCATGTCGAAGGTGGCCCACCTCCAGGATGAGGAGGGTGACACGATCACGATGGTTCATCCTTACAGCGGGCAGACCATGACTTTCTTTGTGACGAACCTCACGCGCAAATTCAAGAAATCGGCCCAGGGATCCTCTGACGGGTATTTCATCGACGAGATCGAGGGATGGGTGGTCTCATGAGGCTTTATGGCGGCAGGGTAATCCGGAACAGGGTCAACCGGCAATTCGCGGAACGCAAGGAGCTCCGGGACGCCGTCGTTTACGAGGTTGTGTCGGCGAGCCGTTATGCCTGGGTCCAGATCCAGGGGTCGCAGGAACGCATCAAGGCCTATTTCCCCGAGAACTGGGAGGCGACTCCGCAATATGTGAAAAGGGGGAATGCCGTCCGGATTTCCCATCCCGGGGGGAACAAGGGGCGGATTGAGATCTCCGGCCACGGGACCCTTATCCCGACGCCGGTCGAGGGCGGGAGCCTTCCGGAGCCTCCGACTCCGGGGGATGCCGTTTTGTCCGGGTGCAATCTCTCCCCGGTCAACCCCGCTGCGATGGCGGCTATCGTCAATCCCGGGAGTTACCGGATCGGCGGGATCACTTATTCCATCGTCGGGATGATGATGGACCGGACCGACATCGTCATGGACCGGGAGGATCTCATCATGGACCGGGTGGGTGATGTCGTGACCTTTGATGCGGCCCATGCCACCCTTTTCAGATACGACTCGGTGGTCGCGGGGACCGACGGTGAGGCCGATGTCGTGAAGGGATCGAATTTCGCTTACAATGCCGACCCGATTCCGGATCCCCCGGATGCTCCGGCGAATCATGTCCGGGTCGGGTGGGTCCTGATCTATCCGGGCATGACGACGGTCACCGCGGCGGATATAAACCGGATCTTTGTCGAGCCGGTGGCGACGGTGATGGAGGTCGTGACCGATGACACCGAGCTGGCGTGGGGGGAGGCTACGGCGGGGATCACCGTCACGATCCGGGACCAGTATGGCAATGTGAAACCCGGGCTCGGTGCCGGATATTATGTCACCTTCTCCTGGCTCCGGGGCAACGGGACCTTGTCTTACGGGGCGTCGTCCGCGACGCCGTCGCAGGAGTTGAGCTTTTATATGAGCTCGTCGGCGGAGGTGACCTATACGCGGACTGGGGACGGAGATGATGTGTCGCCGGTGTTCACTATCTCGGATTCTGTCACCGGGCTTTCGAACAGCGCCTATGTCAACCTCTATGACGTTGACGGGAATGAAATGGTTTAAAAGGAGGATTTATGTTCGGACGAATTGCGAGCGCGCTTGAGTTGATCGCGGTTGAACTGAGTGAAATCAAGCTGGAGATCCGGGCTATGCGCCAGGACCAGAAAGATTTAGTGAGCATGTCAAGGCAGGAAATGGAGAAGGGGCCTGACAGGGTCATGGAAATATTCCAGAAGGCGACGGCGCTCATCGGAGGGGATAGAGCGATCACGGGAGGAAATAGAAAATGAGCACGAATTTTCACACGCCATGGGCCGCGTCGGTTACGCAATTCACGGCAGCCGGGATGAATCCCGCCATCGCGAGCCTCGACCTCGCGATCACTTACGCGAAGAACGTCATCGTCCATTGTGACGGGGCAATCGCGTGGACGGGGGCGACCCTCTCCTGGGCGTCGACCTTGCGGTTTCTGTTCACGGATAGTGCGGGGCTGGCGAAGGCGAACTCGGCGGCGACCGGCTCCATCGCCCTCGGCGACAACCAGTTTGCCTACGTGGACCTGAGCGAGACGAACAATGCCGTGGTCACCGTCCAGGCTGCGACGATCACCACGGGCGGGGCGTCGAATTTCAAGACTTACAACCGGATGGTCCTGGGATACCGGAACAGCGCCTCGGATGCCTTTTATCCTGTCGAGTTTGTGCAGCAGGTCACGACCGGCCTTCCCCACGTGCAGCTTCACGCGATGGAGAGCGCTGATGACCATAGCGGTTTTGCCGCGCCGGCCACCCTGGATGAGGTCGTGACGATAGCGACGACCTCCAGGCTGCCGAAGGCCAGCGGAACGGTCATCCATGACCTCCTCAACGGCCTGGAGCAGGAGGCGACGGCGTCTCCGGCGACGACCCTCAATATCGACTGGACCATAGGCGATACGCAGTATGCGACCCTGGCGACTTCGGATCCTGTAAATATCCGGATGACCGGGCAGCGCAACGGCCATGTCTATCGGTTGAGGCTTATCCAGGACGCGACCGGCTCCAGGACTGTCTCCTGGGCAGACACGATCAAGTGGAGGGGAGGGGATGCGCCGACCCTGACGACCAATGCCGGATATTCCGACTTTGTCACCCTGGTCCGGTCGAACGGGACATGGTTTGCGGACGTGGCCCTCAATTTCTCGGATTAGACGGAGGATGAAAGATGCCTATATTTTACATTGACCCTGTCAATGGAAATGACACGACGGGGGTCGGTTCGCAGGCGACGCCCTGGAAAACGATCGAGGCGGGGGCGACGGCTGCCAGGATTGCCCCGGGGGACGAAATCCGGATAGCGAAAAGCCCGGATCCCGCAAGCCTGGGGACGATCACTTTCACGAATGACAGTGCCATCGCGACCCTTGCCACGGCCCGGACGATGGAGATTGATAACTGTGAGTCCGCCTGGAGTCCGGCGACGAATATCACCTGCAATACTGTAAATATTCAGAATTATTATTGCCAGGGGACAAAGGGGGCGTGGATGCAGCCGGGCTCGAGTTTTGCGACGGGCGTGATGGCCTGGAAAACCCTGGCCACGGCGACGGACTTTTCAGCGTTTGAGAAAATAAGTTTTTTCCTTCGGACTAATTACAACTATGCGGCGAACAGCCTCCGGCTGGATCTGTGCAGCGATGCTGACGGCCGTGTCCCGGTGAATTCGTTTGCTTTGGTTACTTATGCAGCTACGGGCAACAACCAGTATCATGTATATGATAACGGGGGTCCTCTCGGTTCGGGGATCCGGTCAATCGCTATCCGGGCGCTGACTGATCCGGGGACCAATTCCGTTTACATTGACAATATTATTGCGACGAACGACATCTCTCATCACACGCCGATTGGCAAGAATGACGGCTTCTGGTATCCTATCAAGTCCATCAGCGGGGCGACGATCGAGCTCGGTTATGACACGAGCTCCATTGTTTACAAGGGGACGACGGCGACGGGTGCGGGATATTATCAGGAAACGAATGTCATCGGAGCCGGTGCAAATCCCCTGAGGTGCCAGGAAAGCGGTTCGGCGGGGAATATCACGCTATACCGGGGGGGGTGGAATTTTACATCCGCGACGCAGGACGGGGTCACCTGGTATTCCGCGCAGCATTACCATGAAGTGGACGGCCCGAGCTCTTACGCGAAAAGCTATGTCGAATTCCAGAATTTCGGCATGGTCCGCGGGGACAATGTTTTTTATATTCAGAACAATGCGAACACGGACCGGGTCTCTTTTAAGAACACTTATGCTGCCGGGGGAGGGGAGGGCCGGATGTTCGGCTCCTATTCGCAGTCTTACCGGTGCATGGATTGCGAGCTGAAGGGGGACAATTACTGGGTCATGAACGATTCGACCGGTTACGGTTTTTATCTGCACTATTCGGTCGGGAACATGAAGGTCAACGGGAACGTGTTTATTCATGCCGGTAAGAGCGCGTATTCCCATCCTGCCTACATGGCGGGATCGAAGAACTTTGCGTTCAACGGGAACTTGAATATTCTTTCTGTCGGATCGCTGTGTCCCGGGGTCGAACTCGACAACGGGTCTTATTATTTCAAATACATTGAGCTGAAAAATCTGGCTAAAGGAATCTCTACTGGAAACGGCGGGCCGGTATGGGCTGAAATAGCGGAGCTGAAGGCCGACACGGTCACGGCGGGGTTTTATTTTGGCGCTTATTATTTTTCTTTTGTCCGGGTCGGCTGCCTCGACCTGGTGGCCGGAAATTTCACGGCGACCTGGGCATCGACCATCCATGGAGACGATCAATTCGGATACATCGATCGTTTTGATGCCGACAACCGGTGGAAGGCCCTGGGATACCGGGGGACGATCTCGGACCAGATCACGGGCGGCCAGGTGGAGGCTTGGGCCTATGGGGGATCCGGGACGTGCCTTTATTTTGATCCGAGCAGCCAGACGAATCCGCTTGTCCACAAATTCTATATTCCGGTCGAGGCGTCGAAAAATTACAAGGTCCATTTCTGGGTGAAAAAGACGGCGGCCGGGGCGGATTGCACAATGACCGCCGACATTCACGGCTGCGGCGCCGACATCACCGAGGAGGCCGTTGCGTTGACTGACGCGTGGGTGGAGTATCAGTCGTCGACTTTCACGACCGACATGGATGGATTCGTCATCGTGCGGCTCAAGGCCTATGACGGCGCGGTCACCGGGGACATCGGCGTGGATTCGATCCACCTCGAGGAGGTTTAAATATGGCGACGAGGGTGGAGCTCGATAAATGCGTGAAGGCCCTCTGGGGCGGGCCGGGGATCCCGCTTGACACGAACGACGTGAATATGGGGGCCTGTGTCCGGGCATTGTGGGGCGGGCCGTTTGTCGCTTACGGGCAGACTGCCGCGGAATATTCCCCGGGTGAAATGTATTCGACGACGGTGTGCGACAGTCCGGGGATTTCCGTCGAGTCGGATGCCGGCGGATTTTTCTTCGCGATGGGATGAGGAGTGAAGCATGGCAAAAATGATTCCTGATACGGTTATCGACAAGGGCCTGGAGGACATTGCGAAAAACGGCGACAGGCTTTACCTCTGCAATGCGCAGCCTTCGCTTTATTCGTCCCTGGCTTCATACAGCCTGGGGTATGCGACCCTCACGACCGGGGTCCCCGGGGGAAGTTTCACGATCGGCGACGGGGACACCTCCGGGCGGAAGGTGAGTGTGGCGGAAAAGGATGTCACCGCGACTAAAACCGACACGTGCAATCACATTGCCGTCGCGGATTCCGTGAACGAGCTGCTCAAGGCCGTGACAACCGTCTCGGGGTTTTCAACGGTCAGCGGTGATGATGTGACGGTGAAGGCATTTGATTTGTGGGAGATCCGGGATCCGGCATAAGATTTTTTATGTTTCATAAATTTTTTTATGCAGGGTCAGTCGAATTTCGTTTAACGCTATAAACTATTTAACTGAAGGAGGTGGATGACATGAGAAAAATACTAACCCTCATCTTTATCATTATATGCCTGGCCGGTATGCAGCCGGCGGCTGCCTGGGCGAAATCGGTGACGCTCACCTTTGCCTGGCAGCAGGCGACGGCGGACACCACGGACCCGACTTTCGGGGGGTGGAAGCTATACGGGAAAACTTCGCCCTCGGGATCCTACGAGCTACTGGCGACGATTCCTTTTGTGGCCCAGGCGACCGAATACACATCGGCGCAACCGATCATTTCCCCGGACGGCTCGGTGACGACATGGACCTTTGTCCTGACGGCGTTCGACCAGGCGGGGAATGAGTCTGCTTATTCGGAAACGGTCTCGTGGACCGCCGATTTTCAGGCGCCGTCCGTTCCGATCAATTTGAAAATCACCGTCCAGGCTGCTCCGTAGGCCGGGCGAACGAATAACGAGGAGGTTAAAGATGAAAATCAAACACATCGTTGTATTTATAATCGCGGCCATGTTCTTGATCGGCTGCGCCGGGATCCAGATCCAGGACGAGGCGACGCAGACCGTCCTGTATAAACTCGCGGGCCACCGCTTCGGCTTCGAGCTCGGCAAGAAGGATCCGAATACCGCCGAGATCGTCGTGAAGGCTGCCGACGGCATTATACAGACCATTGATCAGGGGACGACCGCCGAGGCCCTGTCGAAACTCCTGCAGGAGAGCCTTGCGAAGCTGGCCGCGTCTTACAAGGATGATCCGGCACTTGCCGCGGAGGTCGCTATCGTCGCCGACCTGGTCGTCTTCAAGGGGGCGCCGGTCGACCTCGAGGCTTACAAGGCCTATCTCTCTCAGATGAAGGCGGGCATGGAGGGCTTTAAAATGGGATACGCCCTTGCCCTTGCCGTGAAGAAGTAGGAGGGGGCCATGATCAGGAAAGGAGATGTGTTCGCCGTCAAGACGAACTCTGCGCTGGCGGGGATCATAAACTTCTGTCAGAAGGTCTGGTCCTGGGATTCGGAGTCGAAATACAACCATGCCGGGGTCATCATCGATGAGACCGGAAAGACCTTCGAGTCCCTTGCGAAGATCGGCAGTTATGACCTCTCGCAATACGAGGGGCAGTGCATCATCATCGCAAGGCACAAGGAGATGGATGACAGCAAATTCGAATACGGCTTTCTCAAGGTGAAGGGCCTGGATGGGGCGATCTATCCGGTCCTTCGCCTCCTCCTCCATCTTGTGCGCCTTGCGAAATATATTCACTGGAAATATCCGGTCTGCTCGGAGCTCGTCGGGAAGTTTCTCAACGCGGCGGGCCTCTGGCGGAAATGGTGGGGGATCACCCCCGACATTTTGGCTGACGTGTGGACCATATCGAAGCATTACGATGTCATCTACGAGGGACCCCTCGAGATGGCGAAACTGACTGGAGGTGAGCGAGATGTTTGAGACCCTTATTGATATTCTCCTGCATCCGGAGAATTACGTGATGATCGATCTCGACCGGATCCTGGTCAATGCCGGGACCCTGGTCGCGTCTTTCATCGAGACGAACCCGAAATTCTGTGTCCTCATGGCGATCCTGATCACCTGGATTGTGCAAAAGACGCCCTGGAAATGGGATGATTCGGCCTGGGAGAAGCTCAAGGGGAAATTCAACCTCAACTAACCGCGCCGGCCAGCCCGGGGGCCGGCTCATACCTGGAGGAGGAGTGGGACGATGGAACACTGTCCGTCTCATGAGAAAATGATCGACAGGATGTTCGAGATGGAAAAGTCAATCGCTTTTCAGGATGCGAAGATCAAGACACTATGCGACTCGCAGGAGGCCATTTTCGAGAAGATCGACAAGGTGGTCGAGGCTGCCGAAAAGACCGTGATGGAGATGCGGGACACGCAGGCCGATCTCAGGTCTGACATAAGGTTGATCCAGATTCGACTTTCAAAAAACGGATCGGGGGAGAGACCGGAGAAAGAGGATCTCGAGCTGACCGGTTTTCTGAACCGCGCCTGGAGGCAGTTTCTCGACAAGGTCGGGTGGATCATCATCGCCCTGGCGTTATGGGCGATCCTGAAGTCGTTTGTCTTTGGGGAATATCCCCAGTTGATGAGCATTTTCAAATAATCCCGGGGTGTGGCCGGACGGGGGTTTTCCCCTCCTTTACCTCGTCCGGCCCTTTTATTTCCGGCTGCTTCTCTTTTTGTAATAACCGTTCTCCAATACCTACCAGAATCTACCATGAGATTCTGCGCTTGGTTCCTGCTTCAAAGAGGCTGCCAACGATACTGCTGTTGGTCTTATATCACTCTCCACAGGCGTAACTTTCCGAGGAACTCTCGGTAGTTTTGCTGCTAAATTCTTGAGATTGATGGCTGCGTTTAGGTCGCGGTCATGTATTGCACCACAGTCGCAAGTCCACTCCCTATCTGATAACTTCAACTCCGAGTTGATGCAACCACAATGCCTGCATAGACGCGAAGATGGGAAAAATCTGTCGGCGACTATCAATTCGGAGCCGTACCAAACTGTCTTGTATTCCAGTTGCCTGCGAAACTCGGCAAATCCGACATCGCTAATTGCCTGCGCCAGGCAATGATTTGCCAACATGCCTGACACATTCAGGTCTTCAAGAACAACTACACTGGGGCGTTCGCTATCTGGCTTGGTTTTCGCCACAATAGCCGAAGTCGCCTTGTGTAGTGTGTCGCGCCGGATGTTGGCTATTCTTTGATACGCTTTAGCAATTTTCTTCCGTGTTTTTTCTCGGTTCTTTCCGCCTTTCTTTCGGCGTGATAGCTCGCGCTGAAGTCGCCTTAATTTTCCTTGTGCCTTCTTTAGTGGTTTCGGGTTCTCGAATCTTGTTCCATCACTGATCACAGCCAAGTCTTTGATACCTAAATCAACACCTACAGGTTCACCGATCGCCTGAGTGGTCTCAATCTCTTGTTTGCATTGAACACTAACGAACCACCCTCCCGCCGCTTCTGAAACAGTAACAGACAAGATGTGGATACCATCAGTTGGAATGTAGCCGCGCTCCTTCAATCTTAACCAACCAATCCGAGGCAGCTTGATGTGTGTTTCCGTGACGTGGATTGCACCTGTCAATCTGAAACTGCCAATGCCGTTTTTGCGGGATTTGAACTTAGGGAAACCAGGAGCCTCACCACCATTTTTCACGCGGCGGAAGAAGTTTTGATACGCCCTGTCCAAATCGCGCAGGGCTTCTTGTGGAGCAGCTTTTGAAACTTCGTAAAGCCAGGGGAAATCTGTCTTTTTCAATGCGTTCAACTGCCGGTGTTGCTCTATAGCATTGCTGGACTTACCGGTTTCCTCATATTCCTGCTTTCGTCTTGCAAGTCCCCAGTTCCAAGCAAAGCGAGCAGCGCCAGCGTGTTTCAACAGCGTAGTTCGTTGAGTGTTGTTTGGATCGAGTTCGGCTCGGTACGCTCTAAGAATTTCCATCAGCTTTCTGCTTCCTGCGCTCGGCTGAACGCTTACCATAGATTTTTGCTGAAAATGACGAGAGCAAAGACAGCATGTCTTCAACCAGTTCCGCTTCGTATGACTTGGGTAGAACTTCCTCACACCACTCAACAATGACGCCGTGACTCTCAAACAACTTGACGAAGATTCCAAAATTGAATCGGGCAAGGCGGTCTTTATGTTCTATGACCAAGCGGTTGATCTTGTGCTCAATTGCCAGGTCAAATAGCCGATGAAGTTTGGGGCGATTGTCGTTCATACCAGATAACGTTTCCTCAAATACATAACCAACGCGGTATTGCTTGTTGGCGCAGTATTCAAGCAGGCGCAATTTCTGACGTTCCAAATCACCTTTCTGTTTCTGGTCATGAGACGACACCCGCACGTAGATTGCGGCACAATCATTTGGTGGAGCATCTTCTGAAACGATACCTTGAAGTTGCTCAATATCTTCAATGCGGTATCTCCGATGTCCGCCTTTTGTGCGCTCTGCTTTCAACGCGCCAGAATCATCCCATGCTCGGAGCGTAGAAATTCCAACGCCAAGAAGTTCAGCGGCCTTCGCTATCCCGATTAGTCTCTTGCTCGCCATCCAGTTCCTTCTCGAAAAGTTCTCGCCAATGGTTGTAGATGCGCTGAAATTCCTCATTGGTGGGAACTTCATCAAGTTCAAACGGGTGTTGGTAAACCCGCCCGTCGTCAAGTTCAAACTCAGTCTTGGTTACTCGTGTGACCATCGCTCGTTTCATCCTTCACCTCCAATTATACTAAAAGATTTTGGTAGTGTCAAGTAGATTATAGTAGATTATCTACTAACTGTTCGAACCCCACGTAGTAGCAAATAGTATTTGACGCAATTATATATAAGGTTATGTGCCACGCAACCCCTGATGAGGAGCACTCAACCTATATGCACTTCATCCAAGTGACTACTCCCAGCACTGAAGTGACGAAGATTAGCCAAGAAGAGATCCTAAAGTAAACGATAAATTAATCGCCGAGCACTCAATCCCGCGGGCACTCGGCCAAGGAGGAAACGAAATGAAATAGCAACACGCGCCACCTTTATGCTTGACAAAACAAAAGGAAGAAAGAGAATTCTTCCTCATGCTTGTCGTTTGGGGGCACATATATATTAATGCAACCAATATATAATAATGTTGTATGGATATGTCCAAACAATTAAGTATGGAAAATATAAAGTTGCCAGCCTTATGTATTGTCCATATAGTATTGGTTCAACAAAACCAGTCAAGTGTGAAGGTGGGGTCATGGAAAGTATAAGTAGATGTCCTTACTGGCAATTGGATGGAAGGGAAGTAGTCCCAGTTGAGTCTATGCTAAATAATCCAATAATTGTAGATAGTGAATTATATAGATATATGCCACAGATTGTGAATGATTTTGAGACTGTTGGTAATTATCAGTGGCGTTGTACTCAATGGCCAGGAATTCGCGAGAAGTCCTACACATGTCTACTAACTGACTGTACTGGTAAACGATTTACAGTTAACGAGGCTGTTCAACGATATATACGGAGTGATGGATGATTGAAAAAGAGTGTAAGCCCTTTACTATAAAAGGAACTCTATATGATATCGATGAGGTATACTTTGAACACTT
>Ga0209201_1000561_pt1 | contig 50761 bp, 36 predicted proteins | sample AD_UKC055_MetaG_FD_184411 | JGI IMG/M metagenome (GOLD analysis project Ga0209201, IMG submission 184411) | Active sludge microbial communities of municipal wastewater-treating anaerobic digesters from USA - AD_UKC055_MetaG (SPAdes) (version 2) | ecosystem: Engineered > Bioreactor > Anaerobic >... | reverse complement strand
ATATGATCCTAATGCAAAGTATTTTGTCTTTTTTGAAACACTATTGATTTTATAAATGGTTTTCATTCTCTCTTCTCCGGTCCCATAAGTAATAAACAATTCCCTTTTTTCACCGGAAACATAGGTGCCCTTTATGTAGTTGACTTTGTCCTCTGTATTATACCGATAAACGATCTCTCTTCCTGGGTTTGTTTCACCGGAACTTTTATCTCGGTTAATATCATGTTAGTATAGTATTGTATTCATTCAATTACATAAGGGCTACCACTTGAAGGATCTAATTTTATACTTGGGCCCCATACAATATTCTTAAGTTTCTTTCTACTTTCATCGAAAATCTTCAGTTCATTTGCGGGATCTACTTCTGTAGGATTTAAGAATATCCAACCAATGCTGATACTTCTTTGTAGGTATCGTTTTGAGACCTGAAAAATAAAAGGTAGTGAAAACTCCTGCTTTGGTCCAAGGTTGATTTTTCTCATGTGATTGTTCGAACAATTATTTATGTCAATTATTGCAAAGGGAGCTTCAAAGACCACATTTCCAGGTGTTGTACATGAAAAAGTCAAAAACTCAACATTTTTTTCTGATGAATTAGTTATTTTAACTTCAGTCAAAAAATAATAAGTGCTATCATAATATAGCCGACTATCATATTGAGGTAAATTATAACAGCCTTTGATAATGGCTTCAATATTTATAGGTGGATTCCCACCAGCATCTTTTTGTGAATTACAAGAAAAAAAAGAGGACATTAATGATAATAAAATAAAGTAGATCATGGTAATATAAAATAATTAAAATTAAAAAAATGTAGAGTACTAATAATATTCTGTTTATGCAATTTAAAAACTTGAGGAGCTTTATTGAAGTAACCATTAGCAGTTCCCATTTCATTAAATTCATAGCCCCAATCAAAAGTCTGAATTGAATACCAGCTTTCGCCTCTTCTACCACAAAGTGTTAACTGCGCGTTAAATCTTTCAGCGTTTGGAGCATCTTGGAAAAAGAAATCAGCATCAGGTTTTTTGTAGCGTGGTCCGTAAATATTGATATCTGAGCGATTATAATAAAATCCACCATGATATCTCCAATCATTGGGATCAATCCCCCACCCGGTTTCACCCCAATTTGCTGTCTGAATCCAATTGTACTCCTCGTACATGCTCCCATACACCTGAAGCCGTAAATCATACTTTCCTAGCCTATTGTTAGGATACTCGTAGCTAATACCAGTAAGAAATGGTTCATTCGATCCCAAACTCATGAAAAACTCCGGAGTAAAAACTCCATCAAGAGATGCAGTATAACCTTCAAATGGATAATTTGATTTTAACTCAAATCGCCTATTGAAATCATCAATAATCATATCCGAATATCTGTCAAACTGCTTTCTGTAAAGAAAACTATTGACTTTATTTTCAACTCTGGATCCTATTTGCCAACCTGAAAATCCCCCCTGTACCATTGATGTGTAGGTGCCTATGCTTCTCCAGTCCCATTTTGCAGGATTAAGCTGAAAATTATTAGCCATGGCTCCATTGAAATACATATTAGCTAAAGTAAACAGAGCAGTGATAAACCATTCCCCGTCCGGATCAGTGTATTTCAGTGGATTGTTCAGGCAATATGAATATCGGTTAAAGTTAATTGTCAGATCAGGGGTCTGGACGAAATTATCAGTGCTCAGGAACATTGCCAGTACCGGATCATAAACTCTGCCGTTCATATTTATTAAGGTAAACTGATCAAGATGTTCATGTCCGGTAAATCCCCTGTCGAGAAATAATGATGTCGGAATATTATTATATGTCCAGTCAACCGGATTTCTTCTCCTCCCCCATGCATCGAATTTATACCTTTCTTTCACGGTTCCGTCAGGATTCGATACAACATCAAATGAACCAAGGTGATCGGTATGTAAATAATAAATTGTTGACGTGCTGTTCTTCTTCTCCATAACTGCAATTATACCGGATGGGGAACTAACATAATACAATTCCCGCGAAATCCCTGTCGTATGATAGATTTCTTTTTCATATGATCCTAATGCAAAGTATTTTGTCTTTTTTGAAACACTATTGATTTTATAAATGGTTTTCATTCTCTCTTCTCCGGTCCCATAAGTAATAAACAATTCCCTTTTTTCACCGGAAACATAGGTGTCCTTTATGTAGTTGACTTTGTTATACTTAGTGTATTCGATCAGTTGTTGAGGCATATTCTGAACCAGTGGTGTGGGATTTAATATATTAACAACATTATGAAGCCCTCCGGTATAGTCATAGGTTCCGGCATCTGTTTTACTTATAATGTTACCAAGACCATTATTATCATAATTGACACTACTAGTATTTGCACCGATAGTACTCGTTTTTAGTCTGTTTAACTGATCATATACGGTAAAACTTTCTTCTAAAACAGAGCCGGCTGAATTCAAACCCTTCCTTTTGGTAAGATTACCAGTAAGATAGTTAAAATCGTAATCCCAGTTCTGTAGATTAATACTTCCCTTAGTAGTTATTATTTTATCAAGGAATCCATAGGTATCATAAGATAGGTTGGTGTTTGCCTGATTTCCCAGAGTAAAGTTATTCACCTGGTTGTATTTGTCCATGGAATTTGCTGTCCATACAGGCTGGTTATTAACTTTTACCTGATACGGGAACCCATAATTGTTATAAAGATTTACTATTGAGACGGTTGAGTTAATCAATGTGGTGGTAATATCTCCTTTCTGGTTATAGCTGTATGATGCTGTGAATTCATTGCCATCGAAGGATTCCGATCTTAATGAAATCCTGCTTAAGTTATCATAAGCTAGATTTTCTTCATAACCCGTAAGGTTGGATGAGATCTTTGTTATCATTTCATTTGCCGGATGATATGAATAAGTAATTGTTTCACCACCTGTCCACGCTTTTTGTGTTAACCGCCCAAGGTCATCATAGTCAAATTTAACAATATTTCCATTATTATCAGTTTGTTGTTTTAGTTCGCCAAAACCATTATAATCGTAATCAATTGTTCCTGCATCAAGATCATGAAGCTTATCCTGAAATCCATAAATATCATAATCTATTGTCGTTTCACCTGATGGAGAAAGGATTGATCTGACTTTATCCTCAGCGTTATAGTTATATGTAATCGTACCTCCGGGATCAGTTGCTTTGTAAAGTAAACCTGACGCATCATTCTGCCTGTAATAATCCTGACCACCTTTGGTTATTTTTGTTTTAAGTTCGCTATCATAATAGACATAGCTTATAATGACAGGCCCGGGAAATTTTTTCTCATAAATGATCCTGTTAAATGTGTCATATAAGTACGCAATAGAGTCATTGGGTGAATTTCCTTCAAAGTAGGGCAGATTCTTTCTGATTAGTCTTTGTTTACTGTCATAAATTAAATCAGTAACCAGGTATGTACCGTTAAAAGATTGAGTCTTGGATCGTTTTTCTTTTCCGGCGTAATCAAAATAAGTTTTTGTGGTCGGACTATTCTGGGAGGAAATTATTTCACAAAATGTTTCTCCAACACCTTCAATCCCCAGAGACCATTGTCTTGATTTGCTTACAATATTCCCGGCAGGGGATTGAGTTGAAATAAGGTTCCCAAAATCGTCATAATCGTATGAAGTGACCAGCCCTGTCAGAGTAGAATCTTTCAGAGTTAATCCTAATGCCGGGTCGGTATTAAAATAGTCAGAATGGTTAATTGGATTAGTCTTAGATATGATAAATCTCCCTTTACCGGGTTCATATGCCTTAGAAACTGTACGGCTGAATTCATTCCATAATGTAGTTTCTGTAAGCATATTCCCAAAAATGTCATATGTATAAGATGTCTCAATGTTGGGTTGGGGGGAGAAGTTTTGAGTCGCTTTTTTTAATAAACCGGTTATTGGATAATATTCAATCGATTTCGTACGAGTAATTGATAGAGAGCCCCTTGTGGTTGTAACAGAGATATTAGTGGGATTCCCAAAATTATCAAAGATGCTGTAGGATTCTGCAACTTGTTTTATTATCGATCCGCTTTGGGATTTATATTTGGCAGTTTTGGCAGTAAGATTTCCTGAGTTATCAACCGTCGAGGCAACCTCAGTCTTTGTGCCGTTTAGTTTATTCTCTGTTATTGTATTGGGAATATATGCAAAGTACCGGTGATTGCTATCAAAGGGGAAAATAACAGGTTCTGTATTTGTAGTTTCGGACAGAAGTGTATTGCTCATATATTGCTTAATCTTACTCGGGTATACATTAAAAAATGTACTCCCATAACTATACTCGGTTTCAGTCTTTGCAGTACTTACAGCATCATTATCAGTAACTTTATAAAATCCTAAGGCTCCTTTCCCCTGGATATGAATTCTGAAATCCTGATACGTATATGATACATTACTGAAAGGAGTAAATTTACCTCTTCCGTAGTTTTTAACGTTTTCAACAATATAAAGAGGAAGACAAAGCTTTCTGACAGGGAAACTGTAGATATCTGAAGATGTTATATAAGAGGTACTTTTAGGTAAACAACCATGAGTGACTCTTGATATATTGTTAAATCCGTCGGTAATAGTCTTTAAAAGTCTTGATTTGTCATCCGGTTTAATCCTTACAAAGTATGAAAGATATGAATAGTCAGGTTCTTCATCTCTGTAAATAACTTCAACCTGACCATCTCCGTTCAAATCTGCAAAATAAATATTATGATCACTTATAAGACTTGTAGAAAGTAAAATTTCATCAGATGTAAATCCGCTGCCATTAAACAAATAAATATACATGTTAGTGGTAAACGAATTAATATATTGTTGGATTTCCTCATCCCAAACTGATTCCCAGATAACTACTTCCTGACTAAGATCACCTTTGCCATCACCGTTTAAATCGTCAATGTTGAATTTTGAATCCGATGTAGGATTATATGCAGGGATAAAATCTACGGGATTAAAAAATTTACCATCAGAAAAGAAAAATCTGTGTTCGTTATAATTATCGCCATAAATATCAGTCTTCCCATCGCCGTTAAGATCACCAATTGTATGTCTCACGTATTTAAAATACAATGAGTCCATTATCTCAGTAAGTTGATTATTCTGCACTTCATAAACATGAAGATAGTTTGCGGTAGTTATCATGTAAAAATCAGCTTTCCCGTTCCCGTTAAAATCTGCTGTTCCAACCTTTTCAGTGAATTTGGTTCCACCCGGGATATTTCCATAGGTTGTAAATGAATTCCAACCCAATCCGATTGAGGTTGTCCTATCGATGAAATAATTTGATGCATTTAATTTGTAGAATAATCTGTCAGTATACCCATCGCCATCAAAATCCCCTGTTAATAATCTTTCATCAATATCCATAAGATCGAAAGTGAAATAAGTCAGCTTATTCTGAGATTTTGAATACAGGAAGTATTCATTGAGATTTTTCCATGTATCGGGATCACCGTCATCATCATCATCAACAAATACCTGCAAGCATGTATAAAAATCATTTTCCCCATCTCCCTGTATATCAAATGAACTGTTAGTAACAGGATAGGGTATGTGGTCTTTATATCTTATTTCATCAAGAGGTATACCAGTAGAATAAATCGGGAGTTCATTCGCAACTGTAAAATTTGTTCCATCCTGATTAATATACAATTTAATTTTGTCATTTACAGTATATTCACCGGATGCCTTATTCGGGATTATTATAATATCGCTTTTCCCGTCGCCATTATAATCACCATAATAGAAATAATGAGGGCTGCTGGTTGATATATATGAATAGCCGGATGCGTTTGTGGATTCTTCATTATATTTGAAAATTGTTGAATTAAGATAATTATTTGATCCCGAAATTTCGGTAATACTTACAAGTTTTGAATAAAAGTTATATATGTATCCGAATGAGTATTTTTTTACTATATTACCTTCATTCAATATAATTATATCCGTAATAATCAGGCTGTTGCACATTTCGATTCCGGTCTGAAACTGTGTGTAACTATCAGACCTTAGCGCATATTTGAAAATAATTTCATTATATGGTAGCAGACTGGAATTTATATTACCTGTGTATTGAATTGATGATAAATAAACCTGGTTCAAATCCAGACCTTGCAAGTAATTATATTTAATATAGTTACCATTTACATCCTGGTATTTTGTCAGAAGCCAGATAAGCCTGGTGCCCTGATCGTTGCTTATATATGCATAGGGTGCGTTACCATATTCCATTACAGATCCGTCTTTCTTATTATAGACATCAAACCAGGAAGGTCCACTGCCTGAAGATCCATGGACTGTTGTTGTAGTGAAAGATTCAAGTTCGGTATTATACTTAGAACCGTCCAATCCCTGTGTTCCAGAGCTCAAGATAAGCCTGTTTCCATCAATGGCATAATCATCATCCGTTACCATATTTATGGACTTGATATTGTTGTCAGCATAATATGGTTTAACTGCTCTTGTTATTGCCGATAATCCGGAGAGATTCCAGCCCCAGCCAAGCAATCCGTTCCCTGATTGACTATTATATTGAATGGAAATTGACGGTTGAACGCCATTTGTGCCCGGAGAACAGAAAACGGGAATATTGTAGGAAAATCCTCCAAGTGGTGTTACAGACATGTTTCCTTTAACTGAGCCAACGGGAAGATCTGTGTTAAGCTGACGGGTATCCGGATCAGGGACAGCAGAACCAGTCAGATATACGACTGGAGTTATTTCAGTATTTACCGGTGAATTTATTCTTGCAGTAAAGGTATTTCCTGTAGTTGCAGAATAACTAAATCCTGGCATCATAAATACGGCTTTACTAGCCACCTTATCCTGTGTCCCGGTAAGCGGAGCGCTCAACTTTAATGTATCCGGTATCTGTGCATATATATTAATACTTACAGAAGTAAAAAGAACTAATGGTAATTGCCTGATTGCTGAACTATTTCGTATTGTTTAAGATTATATTTCTTAGGACTTATTCTGGAGATGTTTGTCAACGCTTCAGACGGATCAATTTCAGTGATATTGGTCTTATATTTTTCATCGGATGTTGTCTAGAATGAAACTGCATAAATTGTATTTTCGCACTTAACATTACCTCTGAAATATCCTGCGAACTGAGCTGTCAGACCAACATCGCCCAAACCATTAATTGCTCCAAAAACAGCAGCGCCATATTTGGTACCGGCTAAGTATCCATATACTGCATAATTATAACCTGAAGAAGCATTTCCGGCTTGTCCAAAAATGCCATAAGTTCTACCTGTGGTATAAGCTGTTGAACTATATGCAGTTGCTTTAAGGCCATAAAGGTAATTGCCACTTCCAATATTTGTGGTAGCAGTTAATGCTCTGATATGAATACCTGAAGCTGAGCCTTTTTCGCTGAGAACTGCAAGTGCGCCACCTGAACTATAGATGTTCGGGCCGTAAATATATGCCTGATAAGCTGAGTTTCCTGCAGAATTAATAACGAATCTTGAAGATGGTGTGGAACTGTAATTGATCCCCACATAATTGTTATCAAATACTTTGATCTGGCCGGTAGAAATAATACTAATTCCGAAAACGCCCAGAAAAACAAGATTTAACTTTATTTGAATTTTCATGTTAAGGATGATATTTAGGAATTTTTATGAACATAATTCATATCTGGAACGCATAAGAGAAATTTGATTCTTACTCAAATTTCAACTATAATAAACTAAAAATCAATCCTTTTTTTTAATGATTTTTTGATTTATTCTGCTTTGGCAAATTTGAAAACCGTCTTGTTTTCACCCTTGATCCCTAAAGGGAACAGGCTGTCTTTTCAGATTTCTCCCTTTAGGATTAGAGTAAAAAACTGAAAAGATGAATTATTTAATAATCTGTCAATGTAAAATTAAAGTGAAGTATTTATTTATGAAATGATGGATGTTTTAAATCCATAGCATATTAATTCTGCTACATTTTTAATGTTTGATTTTTTAAGTAAATTTCTTCGATGAGTATTGACAGTAGTCTCACTAATAAATAATTCCTGGCTGATTTGCTTTGACGTCATACCTCTTGAGATCATTTGGAGAACTTGTCTCTCTCTTTCTGACAGGCAACCTTTTTCTTTCATAATTTTACAGATGAAATTTAATTGGAGATTTATAAAATCAATTTTTTGATCAGGTTTGTTCAGGTAGTATTTTACATTTTTACAGTTTAATCCGAATGGGATCGAAATTGTTACCCTGTGTTTTGCACATTTTATGTAATTTATTTTCATTCTAAATAACGTTGATTTGGTAGTGATTGAATAACGCTAACAGAAACTACCTGTTTACCACATTTAAAACTGTGTATCCACAGAATTCCGGAAACCGAAATCTACCGAAAAAATGACATTTCCCGGACAGAATTGCCGGGATTCACTTTAGCAGTATATTATAAGGATATCAGGAAAAGTCAAATATGTAATGAAGATTATATAAAGGGTATAAATTACTGGTGGGGCAATAGGGAACCAGAGACTTTTTACTTGTACTGTTTATAAAGGTTCAGAAAATCATCCAGTTCCAGGTCTAAATCCTCACGTATTATTTTCCGCATAGGACCTTTTAGGAGGTTTTTGCTTTTGTGTACCGGAGGGTGGTAACCCGGCCATCAGGGTGCATTATCCTATGGTGTGAGCCATTAACACGTACAACAATAAAACCAAGCGTTTGGAGGAATTTGATAAATTCTTTTCCGGAAACAACAGGTAATTGGGGAGTGACGAATTGTTTATACAGATGCCGACTTTAATGAAATCTGTATTTCCCTGAAACCAACAAAACGGTTAAGCTCTGAAGCTTTTTCCTTTTCTTCCTCAATGCATATATCAATTACTTCCTTAATATTGCTCAAAGCCTCGTCAATAGTGGAACCATAGGAATGGCAACCTTTAAAAACCGGGCAGCTTACAATGTAAAAATTATCTTCGTCCTGTTCTGCCAGAATAGGAAGATATAATGGTAATCATAATTGTTGACTAATTTTTAAAACTTATACAGAATCTTTATATTCAATTTAATAAGTTTGCATGATAATTAGCAAATCAGCCAATTTATGAAATACCTGATCCGATCATTAATTTTGATATTTATACTTCAGGGATGCAAGCCGGCAGAGGTTCCGGACAAGCTGCAGGCAGATATTGATTCAATTGTTTACAGGTTTATTCCGGATAAACGCGAAGCTGTATGCGATATTAATCTTAAAATGACGGACAATAATCTTTTGATCAAAGGTGAAACAAGCATTTCAGATGTAAAGACCGGGATCATGAACTATCTCGACCGGACGGGAATTGAATATATTGACAGTCTGAAAGTCCTTCCTGACAAATCGGAAATACTCAAACCATGGGGTATTGTTTCAGTAGTTGTCTCCAATATAAAGAAGGAGCCTTCCCATTCAAGTGAGCTGGTTTCACAGGCTATAATGGGAACACCTGTCAGGATCCTGAAAAAAAGCGGAAGCTGGCTTTTGGTTCAGACCCCTGATCATTACATCGGATGGGTTTCCGATTCCGGGATAAGCGAAAAAACAGAGAGTGAATTTTCTGAATGGAAGAAATCAGACAGGATCATCTTTACTGCAAAAGCAGGAGAGGTACTTACTGATGATAACGGATCTGATGTGGTCTCAGATGCAGTTGCCGGAATAATTGTAATTAAAAAAGGTGAAAGAGGGTCTTACTTCATTGTCGAACTTCCTGATGGAAGAAAAGGGATGATAAATAAGAAAGACGGAATGGATTTCGGAAATTGGTACTCTGAGGTACAGCCTGAAGCAGAGAAGCTTATAACATTTGCGAGATCCATGACCGGAACTTCTTATCTCTGGGGAGGAACATCAACCAAAATGGCAGATTGCAGCGGTTTTGTAAAAACAATTTATTTCACAGGTGGTATAATTCTCGCGAGGGATGCATCACAGCAGTTCCTGTATGGAAAGGAAGTCGATATATCAACATCATTTGATGCTCTGCAACCGGGAGATCTTCTCTTCTTCGGTTCAGTAAATGACAAGGGGCAGAAACGTATTACTCATACGGCTCTTTATACCGGTAATACTGAGTTCATACATTCCTCCGGGATGGTTAAAATCAACAGTCTTGATTCAACAAGAACAAATTATAGCAGCTACCTGGTTAAAATTCTGATGGGGGCGAGGAGAGTAATCGGATCTGAGACAGGAAAAGGGATTGAACATATTTCAAAACATAGCTGGTACAGATGAAGAAACGTGACTTTATTAAATACGGAGGATTACTTACCGGAGCATTGATCACGGGATGTAATAATGGTCAGTCAGATAAAATGCGAGGAAAAACAAAAACAGGTTCGCCATTAAGACTAAAGTATAAACCATATACCCTTCAGCTCCGGCATGTCTTTACGCTTGCTTCCGGATCGCGGACGACAACACCGGTAGTACTGACACAACTGGAGTGTGACGGATTCACCGGTTATGGTGAAGCATCAATGCCGCCGTATCTGGGTGAAAGTCATGAATCTGTCCTGAAGTTCCTGGGACAGGTAAACATGGAGCAATTCAATGATCCGTTCCTTATCGAAGATATAATTGATTATATTGACAATATTGCACCGGGTAATTATGCTGCAAAAGCATCGATTGATATTGCTCTTCATGACCTTACAGGTAAAATCCTGGGGGAACCATGGTACAGGCTCTGGGGACTTGATCCTTCCCGGACACCATATACAAGTTTTACAATAGGGATTGATAACGCTGAAGTCGTTAAGCAGAAAGTTGCTGAAGCTGAGCCGTATAAAATTCTGAAGGTAAAGCTGGGGCTGGGAAATGACAGGGAAATGATAGAAACAATCAGAACTGTATCTGAAAAACCGATTTGTGTCGATGTAAACCAGGGATGGAAGGATAAAAACTATGCTCTTGAGATGGCTCACTGGCTCAGGGATCAGAACGTCGTATTCCTCGAACAGCCAATGCCTAAAACACAAACTGATGATATTGCATGGCTTACACAGAACGCACCGCTTCCGGTTATTGCTGATGAAGCTGTTCAGACAACAGCTGATCTTTTTAAGGTGAAGGATATCTATTCAGGAATTAATATTAAGCTAATGAAATGCGGAGGTATGAATGCAGCTCATAAGATGGCGCTTATGGCCCGTGAAATGGGAATGAAGGTGATGATCGGCTGTATGACGGAAACCTCATGTGCCATATCGGCTGCTGCACAGGTATCGCCTCTTGTCGACTGGGCAGACCTGGATGGTAACCTGCTGATAAGCAATGATGTCTATGAAGGAGTTACAGTAGACGATGGAAAGATAACTCTTAAAGAGAGACCCGGTATAGGAATTGTTGAAATGAAGAAAATATTTGAGGACTGATCCTATGGCGAAGAGCAGCGGAAGATTGGTGTCCCTGGATATATTCAGGGGGATGACAATAGCCTTCATGATAATCGTAAATACTCCGGGAAGCTGGAAATTTGTATATCCTCCCCTGAGACATGCACAATGGCACGGTTGTACACCTACCGACCTTGTTTTCCCATTTTTTCTCTTTATTGTCGGAGTGTCACTATGGTTCTCAATGAAGAAATACGGACAGGAACTTAACAGCAGATCATTGTTCAGGATCTTCAGGCGGACTGTAACGATCTTTGTACTGGGACTTTTCCTCACCATATTCCCGAATTTCGCAAGGGATTATTCCACTCTCAGGATTATGGGTGTACTCCAGAGAATAGCAATAGCTTATTTTTTCGGCGCCATTATATGCCTTTCGGTCAATCGCGATTACATGTGGATAGTAATTGCAATAATTCTTATTGGTTACTGGATCATACTTGCCCTATTTGGCGGATCCGATCCGTACAGCATTCAGGGTAATATAGCCGGCAGGTTCGATGCATCAATTCTTGGAGTGAATCATCTGTACAAGGGTTATGGTGTACCTTTCGATCCCGAGGGATTGTTAAGCACTCTGCCTGCCATCTGCACGGTTCTGATCGGGTATTATATCGGCGAACTGACCGGAAAAGGATCAGCTGCCTGGAAGACCGCGTTGAAACTTTTTCTGCTGGGAGCATCATCAGCGGGCCTGGGCTTGTTGTGGAGCATCTGGTTCCCGCTTAATAAACCATTATGGACGAGCTCCTATGTTCTTTTTACAGCAGGAATAGCAATGGGCGTTCTGGCATTGATATATCTTGTTTCCGATGTGTGGAAATTGCAGAAATGGGGTACGATTTTTCTTGTTTTCGGAACAAATGCACTCTTTTCTTATTTTCTGGCCGGTATCTGGACAAGGATCATGCTCAATGTTAAAGTTCCTGCAGGTGAAACAGAAATGACACTTTATAACTGGATCTACGAAAAAATTTGTGTCCCGGTTGCAGGTAATATGAACGGAAGCCTTATGTTTGCGTTACTTCAGGTACTTATTATATGGGTACTGGCATTGATATTATACCGGAAAAAGGTAATGATACGGTTGTAGGCTCAGCGGCGCAACGGCGCAACGGCACAGGGGCAAAAAGGCTCAACGGCACAAAGGCACAAAGGCACAGGGGCAAAAAGGTACAAAGGAACAATGGCACAACGGCACAACGGCTCAAGGGTACAATGGGAAAAATTAATATATGGAAATAATTGACATAATTTCAGAAGGATACAAAGAGTATAAAGGACATTCTGCGACAAAGATTGTCCCCTTACCCCGGTCGGGTTCTGACCGGAGGTACTTCCGGGTATTTGATGAGGGTAATACTGTGGTCGGAACATATAACAAAGACCGTGATGAGAATAATGCTTTTGTAGGTTTTACGGAACATTTCGTTTCGGCTAATCTCCCGGTTCCGGAAGTGTTTTATTATGAGCCTGATAAGTTCATTTATTTCCAGAAGGATCTGGGTGACCTTAATCTTTATACATGGCTTCACAGCAGACCGGATATATCCGGATTTAATGAAGAGACCAAAAGATTATACAGGAAGATACTGGATAAACTTATTTTGTTTCAGACAAGGGGCATCAGGGGACTGAACCTCGACTTATGTTATCCTCACAAAAGTTTCGACCGGCAATCGATGATGTGGGATATGAATTATTATAAATACATGCTGCTGAAGCTTCTCGCAGTACCCTTCAGGGAGCGTTATCTCGAACATGATTTCGATACTTTGGCAGATTATCTTCTGGAGACAGGTCAGAACTATTTCCTTTACAGGGATTTCCAGACTGCAAATATTATGCTGATAGGAGAGGAGCCCTGGTTCATCGATTACCAGGGTGGAAGAAAAGGCGCGCCTCAATATGATGTTGCATCCCTGCTTAATGATGCTAAGATCCCTATGAACCAGGCAGACCGTGATGAGATGATGGAATATTTCCTTGAAAATTTCTGTAAGATCACGAACGAGGACAAACAAAAATTCAGGGGATATTATTCAGGGTTTAGTATGATAAGGCTCATGCAGGCTCTCGGCGCTTTCGGCTTCAGAGGATTGTATGAGAAGAAGCCGACCTTTACCGAGACCCTGGTTCCGGCAGTATTCCTGCTTCAGACAATCGCAGCCAAAGCTTCGGAACATATCAGGCTGCCTGAATTATTCAGCGCCATAAACGCTTCATCCCAAACTCCTCTGTTCAAAACCCTGGAAGCAAACAAAAAATAGACTCCGGATTATGAAAGCGATGATCTTATCCGCTGGATTAGGAACCCGGCTCGGGAAAATTACTGAGACCGTTCCAAAAGTGCTTGTCGATATTAACGGTAAAAGCCTCCTCAGAAGAGCAGTTGAAAAATGTGTTGAATCCGGATTCGATGATATTATCATTAATGTCCATCATTTTGCTGATATGGTGGAGGAGGAGATTTTCAGGCTCAGAAAAGAAGGTTACAGGATTGAAATATCAGATGAGAGGGATGAACTGCTCGATACAGGGGGAGGTCTGTTTAAAGCAAGGCATTTCTTCAACAGGGATCCCTTCCTTGTTTATAATGCCGATATAATAACTGATTTTAACCTTACTGAACTGCTTGATTATCATATAGTGAAAGGCGGTCTCGCTACACTGGCTGTAAGACACCGACCCGGGAACAGATTTCTTCTGGTAGACCGGGAGTCTTTATTATGCGGATGGTGTAATAATCTTACAGGGGAAAGAATTATTGCACGTGGCAATGATGAAAATCTTTCTGAAATCGCATTTTCTTCCATGCATATAATAGATCCTGAGATCTTCAACTATATGTCGGATGGAATTTATTCAATGACACCGCTCTATCTCAGGCTGGCATCTTTCCATAAGATCTATACCCTGCTTTCCGACAGCGGGTACTGGTTCAATACCGGAACACCGCAAATTCTTGATGAAGTTAGAAATTTTCTGAAATAAATTCAAAGTTCCAGTGTTTCAGAGTTCCAATGTTTCAGAACCCTGCGCGCTGAACGCTGAACGCTGAACGCTGAACTCATACCTTCCAGAACGATCTCGAAAATATAATAAAGAGAGTTGTAATTTCAAGCCTGCCTATGATCATCAGCAGGCTGAAGATCGCTTTGCTTAATTCAGGCATCGCGGAAAAATTATACATTGGCCCGATAAGACCAAGTCCCGGACCAACATTACCCAAAGTTGCTGCAACTGCACTGGCTGAAGTAACAGGATCAATCCCCAGGAGGACAATTATTACCGTTCCCACAAGAAAGATAAAAATGTACAGCAGGATGAAAGAGATGACTGATATATTAGTTCTGTCGCTTACAGGTTTTCTGTTGAGTTTGACCTGGGTGATTGCATTTGGATGGACAAGTTTGATAAATACATTTCTTATATTTTTAATTGTCAGCAGATGTCTGGCCATTTTAATGCCGCCTGTTGTTGATCCTGTACTGGCGCCCGTAAAAAGCAGTACGAAGATCAGGATCAGTCCGGCCGGCGGCCATAGCAGGTAGTCAGTTGTGGCAAAACCGGTAGTTGTAATAATTGATGTGACCTGAAAAAATCCCTCACGGAACGCCAGCTCTACGGGCTTATCCGCCTGTGTTATCAATATTATTGCAGCAAGAAGGCCGCTTGCTAAAACAACTCCTGTATAGAACCATAATTCCTCATTTTGCCTTACTTTATTGAAGTGCCGTTTTACAAGATAATAATAAAGAACGAAGCTCACCCCCGAAAGGTACATGAAAATTGTAATAACATATTGGATATAAGGAGAATAATTCGCAATGCCGGCATTTTTTGTAGAAAATCCTCCGGTTGCAACTGTCCCGAAAGTGAGGCAAATACTGTCGAGAAGATCAGTTCCACCAATGCAAAGGAAAAGTATCTGTATTACGGTTAGTCCTATATATACGAACAACAGACGGAAACCAATAGCTTTTGTTTTGGGGAGGATCTTTTCCTTCAGGGAAGATTCAAGACTGAATAATTGCTGGGCTGTGAGTTTGAGAGTGGGAAGGATAATTATAACCAGAACAATGATACCGATCCCCCCGATCCAGTGAGTAAAGCTTCTCCAGAACAGTATGGAACGGGGGAGTATCTCAACATCGTTTATTACTGATGCTCCTGTGGTTGTAAACCCTGAGGAGGCCTCAAAAAATGCGTCATTAAATGAAGTTAAAACTCCTGAAAAGAGATAGGGGAGTGTCCCGGCAGCAGAAAGCACAAACCATGAAGCCACGACTGCAATGTATGCATCCCGGTTGCTTAACCCGGATAGATCTTCCCTGCGGCTTATGAAACTGAAAATAAGATAAAGCAATCCGGTTATTGCTGACGACAAGACAAATGGAAGTACAGGTTCTTTGTAAATAAATGCGACCGGTACACAAACGGGGAAGGCAAGAGATTCAACAAGCAGAATTGTGCTCAGGATCTTAACAATAATCAGAGGATTGATCATTTTCATGTTTGATACCATGAATTCAGGCTCAAATATAATCAAATCATATATGGCAGGAATGAGTACTGGCATCTAAATATGTCGCCGCTATTTTTTACCTGACAAATTGTTGATAAATGGTCATATATTAATATTATATTTGACACACTGTGGCCGCTTTAGCGGATGCACAGGAAAGAGATAAAAATTTAATGAACAAAAGATATTATCATGGGAAAAGTATTAGTAATCGGAGCAGGAGGAGTTGGTACCGTAGTTATTCATAAAATGGCTTCACTTACTGATGTATTCAGCGAAATCATGCTTGCAAGCCGCACCTTATCCAAATGTGATGCCATTGCTGAGAAGGCAGGAAAAGAGCCTATTAAGACAGCTGAAATAGATGCTGATAATGTGCCGAAGCTCGTAAATCTGATCAGGTCATACAAACCTGATATTGTTGTAAATGTCGCACTGCCTTACCAGGACCTTCATATTATGGATGCCTGTCTTGAAGCAGGTGTATCCTACCTTGATACTGCAAATTACGAACCTCTCGATGAGGCAAAATATGAATACAGCTGGCAATGGGCTTATGCCGGCCGGTATAGGGATGCCGGGCTGACTGCAATCCTGGGCTGCGGATTCGATCCGGGGGTAACATCCGTTTTTACCGCATATGCGGCAAAACATCATTTTGATGAAATACATTATCTCGATATTGTTGATTGTAACGCGGGTGACCATGGTAAACCGTTTGCAACAAATTTCAATCCGGAAATAAATATCAGGGAAGTAACCCAGAAAGGAAAATACTGGGAAAACGGCAAATGGATCTATACAAAACCTCATGAGATCCATAAACCACTCAATTACCCGGACATCGGACCAAAGGAATCATACCTTATCTATCATGAAGAACTTGAATCACTGGTCAAAAATTTCCCGACACTAAAGAGAGCCAGGTTCTGGATGACATTCGGACAGGAATACCTTACCCACCTGAGGGTGATCCAGAATATTGGGATGGCAGGGATTGATCCGGTCATGTTTGAAGGAAGAGAAATTGTGCCAATACGATTCCTCAAGGCGGTATTACCGGATCCGGGCGATCTCGGTGAAAATTACAAAGGGTGGACATCGATAGGTTGCAGGATACGTGGTATCAAGGATGGAAAGGAAAAAACATACTATATATATAATAACTGCAGTCATGAGGCTGCATATAAGGAAACCGGAGCCCAGGCAGTAAGCTATACAACAGGTGTGCCGGCAGCAATAGGGACTATGATGTTTCTTAAAGGTCTATGGAAAAGACCAGGTGTATTCAATGTTGAAGAGTTTGATCCTGATCCTTTTATGGAACAGCTTAATTTGCTCGGATTGCCGTGGGTGGAGTTACACGATATTGATCTCGAGTTATGAAAATCAGGGGCTTTATGGCTTTACGGCTTTGCGGTGTTGCGGCTTTACGGCTATAACGCCATAACGCCGTAACGCCATAACGCCATAACGCCGTGACACCCTAACACCGTAACGCCATAAAACCGTAACACCGTAACACCGTGCAAATCAATTACGATAACCTGCCCGCTCCCTGCTTCGTCATAGATGAAGAAAGATTCAGAAAGAATCTTTCACTAATAAGACATGTTGCAGATGAATCAGGAGCAGAGATCATCCTTGCTTTCAAGGGATTTGCAATGTGGGGAGTATTCGATATCGTGAAGGAGTATATCTCCGGGGCAGCAGCAAGCTCTGTTGATGAAGCCAGGCTTTGTTTTGAGGAGATGGGAGCCCCCGCCCATACTTACTCGCCGGTTTTTAAAGAGGATGACTTTGATTCAATTCTTGAATACAGCTCCCATATTACCTTCAATTCACTTAATCAATACTTTAAATATTCCGGAAGACTTAAACGACATCAGAAAAGGATATCTGCCGGACTACGTGTTAATCCTGAATTTTCGGAAATTAATTATAGTCTGTATAATCCGGGCTCTCCGGGTTCCAGGCTGGGTGTCAGGGTTGAAGACCTGGGGGAAATCCTTCCCGACGGAATAGAAGGATTGCATTTTCATGTATTGTTTGAATCGGATTCGTATGCACTTGAAAAACTCCTTAAAGTTGTTGAAAGCAAATTCGGCAGGTTTTTTCACAATCTGAAATGGATCAATATGGGGGGAGGGCACCTGATAACGGGGAAGAGTTATAATACCGGACATCTGATTAACCTTATAAGGGATTTTAAGAAAAGAACCGGTCTTCATGTTATTCTTGAGCCGGGAAGCGCTTTTGCATGGGAAACCGGGGAACTGGTTGCTACAGTGGAAGATATTGTTGAAAACCAGGGAAAAACCACTGCAATTCTGGATGTTTCGTTTACGGCGCATATGCCTGATTGCCTTGAGATGCCATATAAACCAAAGATAATGAATGCCACCGATCCGGTACCGGGCAAGCCCACTTACAGAATGGGAGGGAACTCCTGCCTGTCGGGAGATTTTATGGGAGACTGGTCATTTGACCATCAGCTCAGGCCGGGTGACAGAATTATTTTTCTGGATATGATCCATTATACAATGGTCAAGACTACCACCTTCAACGGGGTGCATCACCCTTCAATCGGTATCTGGACTAATGAAGGGAAGTTCAGGCTGATCAGGGAATTCGGGTATGAGGATTACAGGGACAGACTTTCGTAAGAATAAGCGGCTTCCGGCGTGCGGCTTGCGACGTGCGGCGTGCGACGTGCGGCTTCCGGCGTGCGGCGTGCGGCATCCGGCGTGCGGTAACCGTTAGCCGCTAACCGGAAGCCGGTAGCCGGTAGCCGGTAGCCGCCAGCCGGTAGCCTATTTCTTCCTGCTAATTGTAATATCTGTAACGAGAAGTCTGTCAGAATTCAGTACCGCATCCACTATCTTTCCGGCAACCTCCTTCGGATCCATAAAACCAGTCAGGTCACGTTTGATGCCTGCAGCTTCGTAAAAATCAGTCTTCATCCCTCCCGGATAAACGGCAATTATATTACGCTTTTTTCCGCTGAATTCGGTCCTGAGCGCTTCTGTATAACCTCTTGCACCCCATTTGGCAGCACAATAGATCGTCTCCTGATTACGGCCCAGCAGGGCTGAGGTAGACATGATATTAACAATGGTGAGTTCTTCGGTGTCAGGCGTTATTCTGAGGATCTCGGTGGTTAGCAGGATCAGCCCTTTCAGACTGCTTTCAAAGATATTGTCGATCACTGTCGAGGTTGAGAACTGTGCCGGCGCAAAATGTCCTTTTCCGGCATTGTTAAAAAGATATTCGGTGACAATATTATGTTCCTGAAGGAATTTTCCTGCGTTTCTTACATCCGTTTCATTCCCGACATTGCATACCAGCGTGCTGACATGTTCCTTATCTGCAATGCGGCTTAACAGTTTTGCTGCCCTTGCCAGTTTTTCATCATTACGTCCAAGAATGAGTACATCTTTTCCTGCTTTTACGAGCAATTCAGCGATTGCCAGCCCCAATCCGCCCGATCCCCCACTTATTATTGATACTTTTCTCATCTTATCTATTACTATTGATATTTGTTTTCTGCTCTGTTTCCTGACCGCTATTCCACCGTCATACCGTCATGCCGTCATGCCGTCACGCCGTCATACCGTCATACCATCACACCGTAATACCGTAATACCGTAATACCATCATACCGTCGCACCGTCATGCCGTTTCACCCCTGCGCCGTTGAGCCTACCCATCAATCACCCCAGACCCAGTCACCTCATCGCCATCATACCATGCAGCAAACTGGCCGGGAGCTATGCCTCTCTGTAGTTTGTGGAAGATTATGTACATCCCTTCTCTTCTCCTGAATAATCTTGCAAGCTGAAGAGGCTGGCGGTAACGGATCCTTACCAGATAGTCACGGCATTCCCCCTGTTCCATGGCAAGATCGGTCCTGATCCAATGAATCTCATTATCCCTGATAAACAGCCCTTTCCGGTATAGTCCCGGATGAGACTGGCCTTCACCCACATAAATTACATTATTCTGAACATCTGTGCCGATTACGAACAGAGGTTCCTTATATCCGCCTATATTAATTCCTTTTCGCTGTCCGATTGTAAAGAAATGAGCTCCGCTGTGAATTCCGATTCTTTTTCCAGGCAGTTCTCCGGACTGATGGGGAGCCGAAATTTCTTTCAGAAGATCATCCGTTGCATTCTCATCGGGGAAACCTGAGTGCCATGAAGCGTGATATGCTGTCTTATCAATTTCGATTACCGGTCCTTCCTTTGCTTTAAGTTTTTGCTGGAGGAATACAGGAAGATGAACCTTTCCTATAAAACAAATTCCCTGGGAATCCTTCCGGCTTGCTGTCGGAAGTCCGATGTCATAAGCAATCTTCCTTACTTCCGGCTTGGTAAGGTCTCCAACCGGAAATAAGGCTCCGGCAAGCTGTTCCTGAGTTACCTGGCAAAGAAAATAACTCTGATCCTTGTTCTCATCTTTACCTGAAAGCAGCCTGCAGACATTTTTTTCTCCTGAAATTACCGTATCCTTACGGCAATAATGTCCGGTTGCTACAAGTTCAGCTCCAAGCTTTTTTGCTTCAAGGACAAAGGAATCAAATTTGATCTCCCTGTTGCAGAGCACATCCGGATTGGGTGTTCTTCCCTTTTCATATTCAGAGAACATATAATCTACAACCCTGAGGCGGTATGCTTCACTCAGATCGACAACGTGAAAAGGGATTCCGGCTTTTTTTGCCACCATCTCCGCGAACATAACATCATCCTCCCAGTGGCAGTCGCTCTGGAGCAACCCTGTTGTATCATGCCAGTTCCTCATGAAAAGCCCGCATACATCATATCCCTGTTCCTTAAGCAACCATGCTGCAACGCTTGAATCTACTCCTCCTGATAACCCTATAACTACTCTTTTTTTCACATGTCAAAGATATTTAAAAATGCTAACTTTAGCCCTGATGAACAATGGCACACTGACAATATACAGCGCATCGGCAGGTTCGGGAAAAACTTTCCGGCTGACTAAAATTTATCTCAGCCATCTGTTCAGATCAGGATTTAGCTACCGCAAAATACTTGCAGTGACATTTACAAACAAAGCCACTGCAGAGATGAAAGGCCGGATACTGGATCAGCTTTTTTGCCTGGCAAATGGCGGAAAATCAGAGTATCTTGATGATCTCATTTCCGAAACAGGGAAAAATGAGGAAAAGATCAGGGAAGAAGCTTCGGAATTGCTATTTTCAATTCTGCACGATTTTTCGAGATTCTCGATCTCAACAATCGATTCATTTTTCCAGAAAGTTATCCGGTCGTTTGCCAGGGAAACAGGACTTCATTCCGGTTTTAATGTTGAACTCGACCACAGCATAATTCTGTCATCTGCTATTGATGAAATGATCGCTTCATCGGTTGATGATCCCGGCATAAGAAGCTGGCTGACAGATTACGTCATGAGGAATCTTGAAGAAGAAAAATCATGGAACCTGAAGACCGAGATCACAACTCTTGCTGAAGAGCTTTTCAGGGAAAAGTTTAAGATCCTTTCCGGGTCCGAAAAGGAAAAACTTGAAGATAAATCCTTTCTGCGTGACTATATTAATAAGATAAGGACTCTGGTATCATCCACCGAAAAGACTTTGACAGGTTTTGGTGAAGATTTGAAATCGATATGTACGAAGTTTGGATTGTCGGATGATATGTTTTACGGCAAAAGCAGGGGCATACCTTCATTTGTCAGATCTCTTTCGGAGGGCAGGATGGTTCCGGCAAACAATACAGTACGGCTCATTCTTGATGATAACCCCCGGTGGTCGGCAAAGGAACCATCCCCTGAGCTGTTAAGCGCAATTAGCGGGGGATTGGAAGAAACACTGAGAAAAGCAATCAGCTACTGTGATGAAAATTTTACAACTTATAACACTGCCCTGGCAATTTCCAGGAATGTATATGCCCTTGGTATCCTTTCTGATGTCCTTGGCAAAGTAAGGAAGGTTACTTCAGATGAAAACAGCTTTCTTCTGTCGGAAGCGGGAGAATTCCTGAATCTTATAACAGGTAATGATCAGGCGCCTTTTATATACGAAAAGACAGGGAATCACTATGAGAACTACATGATAGATGAATTCCAGGATACCTCCATTCTTCAATGGAAGAACTTCTATCCACTCATCGATGAAAGCATGAGCAGAGGTTTTGATAATCTTATTGTAGGGGATATCAAACAATCGATCTACAGGTGGAGGAATAGTGACTGGAGGATTCTGGCCAGCCTGCTGACTGAAAAGGTTGACAATGAGCGGATTTTATCCAAATCGCTTAATAATAACTGGAGAAGCCGGTCGGATATAATCAGGTTCAACAATACTCTCTTCTCTCTCATACCGCTTCAGGCTGACAGTTTTTTTTCTGACAGCGGATTCCACTCCGGGTTCGCTGACCTCTATGCAGACTCTGTTCAGTCGGACCCGGGAAAAAGGAAAGGGGGATACGTCAGGCTGGATATTGTTGATGTTGTCCTGAATAAGGAGGATGGCCGGGAAAAGGGCGAAGAAGATCAAAAGGAAAAAAACTTGAAAGAAATTGTTCTGGAAAGGATCCCGGGAGTTATTGAAATGTTTCAGGATCATGGATATCAGGCTTCTGATATCGGGATCATTGTAAGAGAAGTGAAAGAAGGGGAATCTGTTGTGAAGAGAATGATCGATTACAGCAATATCTGTTCTCCTGAGAAAAAATGCAAATATTCCTATGATGTGGTTTCTGATGATTCCCTGACTTTATCGTCCTCACATGTAATTAATTTCATTACTGCTGCGCTGAAGGTGATCTGTGATACCAAAGATATTATAAGCAGGGCACAGATGGTCAGATTTTACAGTTTGTCGGCAACGGCTCCCGGTAAGGGGGACCTGGGTCTATATGACGGTTCAATTGCAGACAGTTCCCCTGATCTCTTTCCGGAAGATTCTGAACATTTCCTTGAAAAAATGCGTAACCGTCCGTTGTTTGAGATCACTGAAAGCATTATATCCTTCTTTGATCTTGGCAGCAATCCGGGTAATGTAGCATATCTGACAACTTTTCAGGACCAGGTGTTAAATTTCTCACGCACTAAAAGCTCTGATGCTGATTCATTCCTGGAATGGTGGGAAAGTACAGGAAACCGGAAATCAATTTCACTGCCTTCAAACCGGAATGCTGCAAGGATACTGACAATACATAAGGCTAAAGGGCTTGAATTTAAGATTGTTATACTTCCTTTCCTTTCCTGGACACTCGACTATCCCTCAGGAAAACAACCCATTATGTGGATAAGGCCGGATAAACCGCCTTTCAGTGACCTCGGGATTGTACCTGTAAAATATTCCTCTAACCTTGCCAATACATTTTTTGCCGATGATTACCACATTGAAAAATACTTTTCATATGTAGATAATATTAATCTTTTATATGTGGCAATGACAAGGGCTAATGACGCCATTTATGGATTTATTCCCGGAAATACTGCAAAGTCTTCCACAATTGCGGGGATTATAAAAAATGCAATTACCTCGGGTGAGAATCCTGCAGACAACCAGGGAATTATCCTGAAAGAGTATTTCAATGAATTAAAGGGTGTGTTTGAATACGGTAAGATCCCGGGAAGTACCGAAAAACCTGAGCTGAGTGAAGTGATAATTTCAGAATATTATACTGTTAACCGCCGGCATGAATCACTTAAGCTGAAACTCCACGGAGAGAATTATTTCACTCCTGCGGATGAAGCAAGTGAACAGAAAATAAATTATGGGAATCTGATGCATGAAGTTTTTGAAGGGATAAATACTGCTGATGATATCCCTTCAGCAATAAATAAACTGATAGTTGAAGGGAAAATTCCCGGATCCGCTTATGAGGGATTGGAGAAAAAACTAAAATCTCTGATCACTTCTCCAAAAGTTGCTGAATGGTTTGCTCCCGGCGCCAGGTTTTTTAAGGAAGCTGAGATACTTCTACCTTCCGGCACTACCCGCCGCCCCGACAGGGTAATCTTTAGCCATGGAAAAGCTATCGTGATCGACTTTAAATTCGGTGAGGAAGACAGGAAGTATATTGACCAGGCTCTGGGATACAGGGACCTTCTTGCCGGGATGGGTTATGAAAATATTGAAGCATTCATCTGGTACGTTGATAAAGATAAAATAGTTGAAGTATAGTGAGCGGAAGCCAATCTTATATTTCTTTTTACCCGCGGGGAAACAAGCGGAGGTTCAATTCCTATACTGACTATTTCAGGAAGAAATATGGGGAGAGAGTCCAAAAGGTATCAATAAATGCCGGTTTTACATGTCCGAACAGGGATGGTACAAAAAGTAAAGGCGGATGTACATTTTGTCTGAACGATGCTTTTAATCCCTCATATTGCAGACCGGAAAAATCAATAACAACCCAGATCAGTGAAGGGATTGAGTTTCATAAGAAACGTTACAGGCGGGCATCTTACTACCTCGCATATTTCCAGGCATACTCAAATACCTATGCGCCCATTGACCTGCTGCGTGAGATCTATGAAGAAGCATTAGCTTATCCCGGAGTTATCGGTCTTATAATCGGGACCCGGCCCGACTGTATTGATGAACAGAAACTGGCATATCTGAAAGGATTGTCTGAAAAGCACTATATATCAATCGAATATGGAATTGAGACTTGTTATGATAATACCCTTCTCAGGATCAACAGGGCTCATACATTCGAAGAGGCGGTTTTTGCGCTGAAATTAACCGCTCAATATTGTATAAATACCGGAGCCCATTTTATTTTCGGACTTCCCGGTGAGTCGGAAGAGATGATGCTTGAAGAAGCCCGGATAATTTCCGGGTTACCTCTTACGTCAGTTAAATTCCACCAGTTGCAGGTCATAAAGGGAACTCCCATCGAAAAGGAATATCTGGACCATCCTTCTGATTTTCATCTGTTCACATGGGGAAAATATCTGGAATTCATTATTAAATTCCTGGAATATCTTACACCCTGTATAATGGTTGAGCGTTTTACCGGGGAAGTTCCCCCAAGATTCCTGGCTTCTTCGCCCTGGGAAAAGCTGCGTAATGACCAGCTCGCCACAATAATTGAAAAGAAACTGGAAGAGCTTAATACCTGGCAGGGAAGATTATTCAGGCAATGACTGTTCAATAATGATCCTGACGCTTTCACCGGGCCGCAGTCTGACCGGAAATCCATTTCTTAATTCATCTCCGCCGATCACAATTTCTTTTCGGTTATTATCGGTAGTTATTGTGTAAGTCTTTCCTGATTCAACTGTAAAATATTCCGGGAACTGGTTGATACGTGGCCAGTCAAGAGGCAGGTTCATATACTCTTTATGTCGTGCAATATCCGGCATCAGCTTTCCTTCCCAACCTTTGGTCGAAGAAATTGTCAGGTACAACTTATTGTTATTATAGATCCCGCCATAGCGCAAATCATTATTCCATGGAATCAGATATGCACCGCCTGTCTTCCAGAGACAGTACATTATTGTGGTCCTTGCAAAATTACCGTCACCATGCCAGCCCTCAATTATTCCTGAAGGTTGCTGTTTATTCCACATCACCCTTATCTCACTTTCAATCCAGTCTTTTACTGAGGGGACTGGTTCTCTTACATAGAGATTCAGGGCGCCTTCTATTGCATCTGCATACCCGTCATGACTTTTTCCTTCCCAGGCAAAATTCCTGTATTTCTGATTAAGTACACTCAGAGCAAGGTTGACAGGCTCCCGGTACTTTTCTGTTTTGTCCAGAAGATAAACTGTATAGAATCCGTTGAGTGTATAACCGAAGTTATCGGCAATCCCTTCGTTTACCGGAACGCCTTTTACAGGATCAATTGAATTGTAGAATAATCCATCTTCATTTCTACCGGCTTCAAGTATTCTGTCAAGCATTGTATATAGCGGAGCCCTGTAAAGATTGCGTCTGGCTGTATCGGCAAAAGTTACTGTTGCATACAGTTCACATAATCCCGAGACTATCTCACATCCATGGTCCCTCAGTCTGAGGACTTTAAAATCATTTGTCGGATGATTACTGCCGAGCAGATAATAGTCACCAAGCCGCTCAGCCCAGTCAAGATATTTCTTATCTCCTGTCATCCGGTAAATTCTTGACAGTGCCTGAAGCATATCGCCGTTAACTTCGGGATTGTCGGAGCATATTTTCCCGAATGGGGTATCTGCAGGTGCATATTTCCAGATATCATCCAGGATGGCAATCAGTCTTTCCGACCATGGACTTGGGCCTAACCATTCGGTGAGGGGAATAAGGCCATCCTTGACATATTCAGCCGAACCGAAAATTATATCGCTCAGAACTGTATCTGCTCTGGCAAAACCCTTCTTTGAAAATGACCAGGTGTCCGGCATGGCCCCGATCCTGGATGTCAGCTTTTTCTCTGTTTCAAGCATCTCTTTCATCCGTCCTTCGAAAATATTCCTGTCGAGCAAACCAGACGTCAACACCATGAAAGGATAATTATCTGCTGCACAATCCTGGGCATTCCAGATGTCCCTGCTCTTCTCATCATTTATGTTCCTTGGTATCAAACCTGTCTCAGGATCTGCAAGTTCAAGCCAGCCATGAAGGAATTTCAGGCAACGATCATAACCTTCATTCACCGCAGAGGCATTATCCTCTGCCTGCCTGAATAATTCTTCCTCATCAGGAGTAAAAACGACCTTTGGATTACAGGCAAGCGACGAAATAATAATTACAACGGAAACAGCGCAGATACGTGATTTTTTCATTTTATCGGATTTTCAGGGTATATACAAATATATTCACTTTATAACTTCTTCAATCTTTTTTCCCTAATTTTGACAAAACTGATTCATATAACCCGGAACGCGGAACGCTGAACCCTAAACCTCTTCAATGGAATATTTCCTTCAACGCATAGCCCGGCACCTGTACACAACTCTCGGGAACAACCTTCACAACCACTGTCTTGTTTTCCCGAACAGGAGGGCAGGACTTTTTCTTAATAAATACCTTGCCGGGGAAATAAACAAACCCGTCTGGGCACCGGCCGTTCTTACAATCAATGACCTGTTTCATTCCTGGTCCGGACTTCAGCCGGCCGGGAATGAAATTCTGCTTTTCGAACTTTATAAAATATATATCAGGATCAGGAAAAGTAAAGAGAGCTTTGATGACTTTTATTTCTGGGGCGATATGCTCCTGAATGATTTTGACGATGTTGATAAATATCTTGCAGATGCATCAAAGGTTTTTCGTAATGTACTTGATCTTAAAAAGATAGATGAAGAGTTTGGAACCCTTACCGATGAACAGGTTGAAACAATCAGACGATTCTGGATGAATTTCAATCCTGCTAAACTGACAAAGGAAAAATCAGAATTCATAAATATCTGGTCGATACTGAATGATCTGTATAATGAATTCCGCAATACACTGAATGATAAGAAGATCGGCTATGAGGGAATGATTTTCAGGGAAGTTGTTGAAAACCATCTTCATGAAATATCAACCGGACTGAAATGGGAAAAGCTCCATTTCATAGGTTTCAATGCATTGAACAGGTGTGAGGATTCACTCATGATGAGCCTTAAGAAAGCCAACAGGGCATGTTTTTACTGGGATTATGATAATTCTTACATTTCTCCGGGGAAACTGAATTCGGCTGGTTTTTTTCTGAAGGACAACTTACTGAGATTTGGGAATGACATGCCGGCTGACTGGAGCTATGATACCTTCCTTTCCGGGCAACAGACCCGCATAAAACGACAGGTAATAAGTGTATCTTCCGATGTGGCACAGGTAAAGCTTCTTCCCGGTCTTATTGAAAAGCTTGACGGACTTACTTCAGTCAATGCTCATCAGACTGCAGTTATCCTGGCTGACGAAAACCTTCTGATACCGGTTCTCTCAAGCTTACCCTCATATCCGGAAGATATTAATATTACGATGGGCTATCCCTTGAAATACACCCGGGAGTATTCTTTTGTAAAAAGACTTCTTGAGATGCAACGAAAGGCCAGGACTGAAGGAAATACCGTTCTGTTTGAACATGAGGATATTGAAAGAATAATTACGGATGATTTTATCTCCGGATTATTGAATGATCAGGATAAACAGATTTCTCAAAAAATAATTTCAGGGAACCTTTTCCGTGTGCCGTCGGATCTCTTTTCAGGTTCTGAATTTCTTTCAAAAATATTCAGCCTTCCCGGTTCTCCGGCTCAGTTATCAGATTACCTTAAAGATATCCTGATCAGGATCATTTCCGGTATAGATGAAGAAGGGGAGAGGTCAGGCAATGATTCAGCCCTGACCAGGTTAAGAAATGAGTTTATTTACAGAATATTACTCTCCCTGAACCGGCTTGATGGAGTGGCTTCGAGCCCGGAGATCAAAATAACTGTAAGTACCTGGACAAGAATACTGGAAAGGCTGCTGAATGAACAGTCGGTCCCATTCTCAGGAGAACCATTATCGGGAATACAGGTGATGGGAATACTTGAATCACGCGCGCTTGATTTCAGGAACATAATAATGCTGTCGGTAAACGAGGGAGTGCTTCCTTCTCTGACATCATCTTCGTCATTTATACCCTTCAGCCTGAGAGAAGCATTCGGATTGCCGTCAATAAACCACCAGGAATCTGTCTTTGCATACCATTTCTTCAGGCTTCTTCACAGGGCTGAGAATGTCACCTTCCTTTATAATTCGAATTCCGAAGGTCTGAAGAGCGGGGAAATAAGCCGCTTCCTGCTTCAGATGAAATACCTTGATTCTGATAAACCGGTAATGCAGGATCTGAGCTTCAGGATCAGAAAACAGAATCCTGTTCCTGAAGTGGTTGAAAGAAAAGATGAACATAATAAAAGACTGGTTGAGAGATTTTCCGGGAAAGTTAACGGAAGGGACCGATATATTTCACCATCTGCTATAAACACCTGGCTGAATTGCCGGATGAAATTTTATTACAGGTATGTATGCGGACTTGAGGAAAAGAAAAAGATTCAGGAAGAAATTGATCCCGCAACGCTTGGTTCCATACTGCATTCAGCAATAAAAACCCTGTATGAAAAATACCGTAGTAAAGTTCTGAATGGTTCAGAAATAAATAGTCTTTTAAATAACAGGAATGATCTGGCCGATCTTATCAGACACACTATCAGGGAAACAACCGGCGGAGGTAATAATCAGGTGTTTGTTGGTAATGAAATGATTGTCAGGGATGTATTAATGGTATTTCTTTCGAGGGTACTATTGTATGACCGCGATTTTGCTCCACTGACAATTTTAGCTTTCGAAGAACCTTTCGGATTCCCGGTTAACATTAAAACATCTGAAGGGAATATAATTCTGAAAGCAGGAGGAAATATTGACAGGGTGGATAATAAGAACGGGGTGACCAGGATAATTGACTATAAAACGGGGAATGTAGCAGATTCAATAAATTCGATCGGGCAGCTTTTCATGGATGACCGGGACAAAGATCCGGACGGGTGGCTTCAGACCTTGCTTTATTGTGAGTCTTATCTGTCAGTCAATCAAGGTGTAAAAGCTTTCCCTGCAATTTATAAGCTGAGGAAGAATCCCGGTAAGGATTTATCAGAGAAGCTTCTGATAAAGCCTGACTTCATCGTTGATGACTATAATTCTGTGAGAGATGAATTCCTTGAATTTCTCGACATTACCCTTGGAAGGATTTTCAGCAGTGAAGAACCATTTGTTATGACGGGGAAATCCTGGGGTAAATGCAGCTATTGTCCTTTCAGGGGATTATGTCAGAGGTAGGGGTTTATTTTAATGTATGGACATATGCAGCCGGGGAATCAAGAACATGTATCCGGTCGGTCGTATCATCTCTTATTGTGCTGATCTCAAGAAGCATGTCAACGACTCTGTCAGTTATATCAGCAGGCACATTTACAGCACTTCTGATCATTGCTGATGTAACCTCTTCCTCAATTTTCCCTGTAATTGGAACTACCCTTGCCGATACTGCCGCTGTTGCCCCTACTTTAAGGCAGGCTTCCCTCAGTTCGTCTATCCTGTCTTCATCTGAAATAATTGATATCTCACAATTATCCTGAGGTAATAATGATTTCCCGCTCTTTCTTTCCTGATGTTCCGCATCAAGTCTTTTTCTCCATCCTGTTCCCGATTTCAGCTGATCTATTGCGGCAATTATCTGTTCAATTGTTGCGGCATATTTTTGTTTGCCTATTTTCATGTATGTATCAGGTAATCCCATTGAGACAGGAGTCTGATAAATGAATCCGCGTCCCGGAAGGTCCAGGCGCGACTGTTCAATAAGTATCCTTATAATACTTTCAGAGTCCTGCTCCGGCATAACAAGATGAACAATCTCCTTTTCGTGAGATATTGTTATTCTTATCAGTCCGAGCTGATCCCTCATATAATTTCCTGTTCCGAAGGTAACCAGGGGAACGCAGATCCCAAGATCAAGAGCTGCTTTTGCAAGAGCCTCGCCGCTTCCCGGTTCGGAAAGAACACAAACAACACAGGATAATTTATAAAGGAGAATGTCACTGTAATCCCTGCATTTTGTTTCCGAAAGGAAATTGAGATCAACATCAGGCTGTTCCTTGCTGAATTCCATCAGATCCTGAGAGAATATTGTGCCACGGCCGGGAGTATTTAGTTCAGCTGTTTCAATCAGGTTATTTATAACACTTCTTGAATTCTCCCTTGGCACTGTAAACCTGAAAATATCTACCGGAGTATTGCGAAGAGAAACTATTTCACCGGGAAAATTAAAGGGCCTTGGTTTGGTCACTTCACGCACTGATCTTCCGTTCTCAACATATACAATTACCCCCAGTTCCTTCAGGAATCCCGTGATCTTTTCACTCAGAAGTCCATTGACAATACATGTTATCCTGCTTACTCTGTGAGGGGAATAAATACCCTTCGACATCTGGCTTCTCCAGACCGTCCTCGAAGGGGAGAACACTTTATTTTTTGGCGGAATTTCTTTATTCATTTTCAGGATTCTTCCGGTTTGCCGGAATAGATCTTCGTTGTTTGGCCCGGATGAACAGGCCGTAAATAAGGACAGTCATTATAGGAAATACCGAAGCCAGAGCCAGAACCCCGAAACCATCGGGGATGTTTAATTCCCCGCTGATACTTAGTCCCATTGCCAGTACCAGGGGAACAGTGACAGGTCCGGTCGTCACTCCACCCGAATCCCATGCAATTTCCGTAAGCTCTTCATCACTCAGAATTGTCAGAGGAATAAGAAGCACATATGAAATGACAATAAGCCAGACGAGCGGAAGATCGAACAAAATCCTGCAAAGCCCCGCCAGTATACCTGCTCCAACACCGATCGCAACCAACTGTATAAGGTGTGTCTTTTTAATTGTGCCTACTGTTATGCCTTCCACAGTCATTCCCAGTGCATTAAGTGCAGGTTCTGCGAGTGTGGCTCCATAACCTAAGCCGAATGCAAATAACAGGACAAGGATAATGCCCAGCACCGAAAGATTGTTACTGAATAAGGGCGGACGTGTAATTATGTGTTCATATCTGCCGCTTGCTTCATCAAAATGCTCCTCGTGGAATTCAACTGGTCTTATCCTGCCATTGTCAAAATAATTAAAGAAGATCTTCTGATCTCCTTCAGAAGTGATTGTGCTGTAAAGCAGATTCTTATCGAAATTATTGATTATTATCCTGTCAATAAATTCCTCCTTGCTTGAAAAAGCACCCGGAAGCTGTTCACCCACTTCTCCGCCAAGTCGGGCCAGACCAAGTTTGATTCCGGAAGTCAGCATTATCATTCCCAGAAGTGTAAAAACTATCCCGATGACCACTTCGTCTTTATACCTCAGTTTTTCCCTGAGAAATACGGTAAGAACGATTATCAGAAGAACTGACAGGGGTATGACTGCCCTGATACCGGCAAGTGATTCCGCTTTAAATACTTCACCAAGTTCAGGATTATTATTGCTCTCATAATCTGTCAGCTGCATACCCGACAGCATTTCCCTTTCAGATTCAGATGCAATGTTAAATATCCATTTGTCGGGAGTTATATCGCCTAACAATGAATCCCTTACAGCCGGATTATCCCTTATCGAGAGGATTGCTGTCTCATATGCCTCATTGCTTGCAAAAAATGATTTTCTGCCTTTCTCCGTACCGTGGGTAAATGCATGCTGACGGAGTTGATGTTCATTTTCAAAAAGGGTAAGAGATGTCTTCCTTTCCTGAACTGAAAAAAATGAGGTCTCTGTTGAAGGGGATGGAGCTTTAAAGCTCAGGAAGTAACCCAGAATATAGACTGCCAGTACAGGCAAGGCCGAAGCGAGCAGAACGATCCCGAATCCACTGCTTGTCCCTTTTCCCTTGCCGGCCGCTCTTGAGACACCGATCCCGAGAGCAAGCACAAGCGGGACAGTTACGGCTCCTGTTGTTACGGCACCGCAATCCCAAGCAAGACCTATTATCCCGTTAAGATTAGGGTCATAGGAAAACAGGACAGTAAGGATCAGCAGAACAGGGACAATAATTAGTATGAAAGGTTTGATCGACAGGTTATAATAGAACCTGAACATTCCCATTGCAACAGCTACTCCGACACCTATCCCCACAGACAGAATCAGCCATTCGGCATAATGATGGAGCACCATATACAGAAGTGGTGACTCCCATGCCGTTACTGTTGATCCGGCAACCCTCAGGGCACTTATGGCGGGTTCGGCAAGTGTTGCTACAATGCCCAGGATCAGACCAAATACAGATATGACAAAAATCCCGGTCCGGGCGGGTAATTTTACCCCCACACGTTCACCAAGAGGCATAAACCCGAGAACCAGTCCTTCGAGGAAAAATGCAAGGCCAAGTATAACAAGTCCTATCCCTGCAGCAGTCAGCAATGCATTACTTAAAGGTACCCTGAGAATGAGAGCCTGAAATACAACAAGATAAATTATGATGAAAGCTACCGATCTTATCCGGGCAACTATCCTGCTTCGTGCATAGCCCGAAAGCATAACTAAAGCATCCCTTAGAGGTACCTTCTTATGCTTCATAGCATAGATATATTTCTGAGGCTACTCAGTTCTGTTGTTGAGAGCAGCCATTTTTATTGCTGTTACAGCAGCTTCGTCCCCTTTATTGCCGTACTTCCCGCCTGATCTGTCAATAGCCTGCTGATGTGTTTCCGTTGTAAGTACCCCGAAAATAAAAGGGATGTCATAATCAAGATTCAGCTGAGTGATCCCCTGAGTAACTCCCTGGCAGATATAGGTGAAGTGCGGTGTTTCTCCCTGAATGACGCAGCCCAGACAAATAACCGCATCTGATTCAGTGCTTTCTGCGATTAACCTTCCTCCGAATGTGAGTTCAAATGTTCCCGGGACATGCTTTATATAAATATTCTGATCCCTGACACCATGTTTCTTCAGAGTTTTAAGAGCCCCATCGAGGAGTGCATGTGTAATATCCCTGTTCCAGTCAGCAACAACAATACCAAACTTAAAACTGCCGGCATCCGGAATAGTGTCGGGATCATAAGCTGACAGGTCGGTTGTTGACATATTATTTTCCTGTAAGGAGCTTAACGCGGGAAATATATTTTTCGATCGTGGTTCCTTCTGTACTTTCAGGATACTCATTCTGAATTCTTTCATATACCTTCAGCGCTTCGGCATAATTACCGTTAAGCTCATACATCTCTCCGGCTTTCATCAGGAACAAAGGGGTATTGAAGGAATTCTCTGCAAACTTTGCTGCCTCCAGGTATTTTGAGATTCCTTTATCAACTTCACCCTTCTCAACATATGCATCTCCTGTTGCTCCTATTGCCAGAGATCCCAGAATCTTATCCTTTTTCTTATATTTATTTAACATTTCTATCGCTTCATCAAACTGCCCCAGATGAAGGTAACAAATACCGGCACTATACTTAGCAAGATTACCTGTGGCTGTCATTTTATAATCATTGGCAACATCGAGAAATCCCAGATAATTACCATCTCCATTCAAGGCCAGATAAAGCGAATCCATCTCGAGATATCTCTCGGCCTGGTAAATCTGTGATTGTGCTTCTGTATTCCTTTTATTGAAGTACATCCTTCCAAGCCAGAATAACGCTACCAGCCCTACGATAACTCCTAAAATAATACTAAGTGATTTATAATTTGCTTCAAGAAATTGTTCAGTCTTGGTAAGTGTCTGCTCGACATTTTTCATCCTTTCAGGATCATCTTTTGTTTTCTTGGCCATATCAGATTATGAATTAACTTCAAATTTTTTCACCGCAAAAGTAATTTATTTCAAATAATTTTGAAACAATTACTTAAAAAAACAAAACCAGCGACCTGATATATAATATTATTGATTTACAGCTTAATGGTTCTGAAGGCATAAATAGCAATTCTTTTATTAATTTTGTAATGGCTTACGGCTACCGGCTTACGGCTACCGGCTTGCGGCTACCGGTTTGCGGCTACCGGTTTGCGGCTACCGGCATACGGCTGGCAAAGCCTGAAACTTTGAAACTTTGAAACCCAGCCTTCGCTAAAGCTTCGGCTGGCAAAGCCTGAAACTTTGAAACTTTGAAACCCAGCCTTCGCTAAAGCTTCGGCTGGCAAAGCCTGAAACCCTGAAACCCTGAAACCCTGAAATGCACCTTAAGAATCTGACCCTGACCAATTTCAAGAACTACGAACAAGCCGACCTTGAATTTTCGCCGAGAATAAATTGTTTCGTCGGGAATAATGGAGTAGGAAAAACAAATATTCTAGATGCTGTTCATTACCTGTCGCTTACAAAAAGCTTTTTTAATGCTATCGACAGTATTAGCATCAGGCACGGTGAAGATTATTTTATTATAAACGGGATTTTCACGGACAGGGATGAGGAAGATCAGATCTTTTGTGCCTTTCAGAGGCAGAAACAAAAAGTTATGAAGAAAAACGGGAAAGAGTACCAGAAGCTTTCAGATCATGTTGGCAAGTTCCCGGTGGTTATGATCTCTCCGGCCGACAGTGCACTCATCTCGGAAGGAAGTGAAGATAGGCGTCGTTTCCTTAATAAGATAATCAGCCAGTACGATCCTGAGTACCTTGACTCTGTCCTTAAATATAATAAGGCACTTCAGCAGCGGAACAGGCTGCTTAAGGAATTCAAAGAAACCGGTCAGTTCGATAAGGATGCCCTGATGATTTGGAATGTCCAGCTTGTTAAATATGGGGAATATGTATACAGGGAGAGAAAAAATCTTGTTAATGAGCTGATCCCGGTCTTCCAGGAATATTATTCATTGATCTCTTCAGAGAAAGAGTCTGTCAGATTATCGTACAGATCTCATCTGTCGGAGGGTGATTTTGCTGAAACACTTGTCAGTACAATGTCCAAGGACTGCTTTCTCGAGTATACAACGACGGGTATTCATAAAGATGATCTGATCCTCGAAATGAACGGGTATCCGGTAAAATCACTGGGATCGCAGGGTCAGCAGAAATCATACCTGGTGGCACTTAAGCTTGCCAAATTTGATTATATAAACCGGAGATCCGGAATTACTCCGGTACTGTTACTGGATGATATTTTTGATAAATTTGATGCAGAAAGGGTCGAACAGATTATCAGACTTGTTGGCAGCAGCAGGTTTGGCCAGATCTTTATAACTGATACACATCAGAGCAGATTGAAGGAGATATTATCATCTCATGATACTGATTATAAATTATTTATGATAAGCGATAACACCATCGGGGAGATTTTTCACAACGGTATAAAGGTCAATGAGACGAAGTAAGACGATATCGCTTGCAGAGGCAATCCAGGATTATGTCAGGGAGATGAATCTTGAAAAGGGACTGAATGAAACTGCCCTCATCAGTTCGTGGGAAGAGATTGTTGGTAAGGCAATTGCATCAAGAACTTCAAAGATCTATATTAAAGACCAGGTCCTTTATGTTCATCTGAAATCATCGGTAGTCAGGAATGAACTTCTTATGCTCCGTCAGGCGTTGAAAGAAAAGCTGAATGCAAGATCAGGGACGGAGGTAATAAAGGATATTGTTTTGCGATAATTTCTACATAAGATCTGATTTAATTATTAATTGATCGGGGTCCTGTAATAATCTGCATTGACGTTTAATGAATTGCCGGGGTTATTTTATTGGATTATTCCATGGTAGAGACATGCCATGGTAGGGACATGCCATGGCATGTCCTTACGTATGTATCCCCATGTACCCGTAGGGCCACGCCATGGCGTGGCCCTACAATCCAATGATGTGCCCCCCACACATCGCCATGGTGTGGCCCTACAATCCCATGGTGTGGCCTACAATCCAATTGTGTGGCCCTACAATCCAATTGCGTGGCCCTACAATCGCCAATTGCGTGGCCCTACAATCGCCATGGCGTGGCCCTACAATCCAATGATGTGCCCCCCACACATCGCCATGGCGTGGCCCTACAATCCCATGATGTAGCCTACCATCCAATTGCGTGGCCCTACAATCCCATGATGTGGCCCTACACACATCGCCATGGCGTGGCCCTACATCTACCATGATAAAAAAATATAATTATACGATTTCGTAATTATTCCCCCGGATACGGATTGTTTTCCTGAGATTTTTATGTGATATGAACCGGTAATCATTACCTCCATGGTTCAGAATAACATTCCTGTTATCTATTGTAACAGATAATTCTGCAGAAGGATCTTTTTTAATTATGAAATCGGCAAGAAGGAATGCTTTCTCGATTCCGTCACCGCGGCAGAAATTCCAGACTTCATCAGGCAAAGCCAGTCGCTGGCCGTCATAAATTGATTCATTGTGCAGTTTCTCAAGAATGACAGATACTTCTTTTATGCTTCTGCCGTTCAGATCGTCAAAACAAACGGGATTCCGCTCAATTGCCGCTTTGATGAACGGCTTCCAGTCTGTCATGTCCATCTGCCTGTAAACATATAACGTCAGAAGCGCTGTTTCGGATTTCGCGGAAAGACGATGAATTTTTGTCACAATTTTTTCACGTGTATCCTCAAGTGTTATTTCCGGTGAAACGGACGGAAGATAATTTTTAGCTACATCCGGTAACCTGGGCTCGGTTACAATAAACGTTGAAATATCCCTGAACAGTTCTGTTATTGCCCCGGGCCGGATATCAGAATTCAGTTCCAGGAATTGTTTCTCAAGCTCCTGAATGCTCCTTCCGGTATTTTCCTTAAGTATATCCTCTGCCTGATGAAGAAAGATCTTCCCCGGAAAGGGGCTGAGATGAAATTCATCTCCTTCGATCTCTTTGATCAGAAGGTCCCTTGTTTCAGCAGATACACTGTATTTGCTTGTGTGTTCATATTCAAACATTTTTTCAAGAGTGATATACCGTTTGATACCCGAACATTCACACACAACCTGGAAAAGTGATTTATACTTTGATTTGAATCTTAGAAAATTTATAAATACTTCCGGAGTAAGATCTGTACGGAGGAAGTCCCTGAGCTTTTTTGAAAAATATTCATAGGATTTCCTGTCGATTGTGGCAGTCTCATTGACTGAATGAATGTATCCTGAAATATGGCTTACTATTGTTACTTTCTCATTTTCCAGGGCTCTTCTTGCCTTTTCGGAAAGGGAAGTACCGTTAAACCACATGTTTTTTGTGACTATTCTGCGGTTATTGGTTATAATACCTTCCTTTTCGGGAATGAAATTTTGCGAATGCAGCGGTGTGGCTATGAGGAATATTTTTTCGAGAGGTATCCTGGCTATAATAAATATGGCTGCAGCGTACAGCGCTGATAGCGAGACGCATTCGCCTGCGCCTGTAGTAAAATTATCTTTGTATCTGAAAGCTGTCATCGCCTCAACAGTCTCGGTCTTCCAGTACGGGATCACATCCGTATTGAATTTGTCCAGTCCGAAGTGCTTCCTGATATCAATATCAAAGTAGTATTTATCACCCTCGTACCCGAAAAGTGCATTTGACTGCTTCAGCATATCCATGTCGAAGAAATCCCTGAATCTTTCAATCTCACGGCTTTTTGTTGTGAGGCCCCAGGTAGACAGATCGAGGTTAAAAACATAGTTCTGGATAATGAACTGCTTGATCCTGTTAATTTTATAATTAAAACTCTTTTTCTCTATATCATTGAACCATGGGTCCTTTCTCCATTCCCAGATAACGGGCGACATGATATTTGCGAGAACAAGAGGATAGAACAGCTCGGGAAAAATGAATATCTCCATATCGGAGAGGGTAAAAGCTGAGGAGTACTTTTCTAGGGTCCTTTGATCGGAAAAGTCAACAGCTGTTTCAGTAATCATAATAATATGAGATCGGTATTTTTAGAATCTTTCTATGTCTGAGAAGAAGAAATCAGCTTCTCTCCGTGCACTTTCGTCACTTTCGGAGCCATGAACCGCATTCATCCTTACAGATATGGCATATATTTTCCGTATAGTTCCCGGTTCAGCTTTTTCAGGATCGGTATTGCCGAGAAGGTTCCTGAATTCCTCTACTGCATTTTCACGTCTGAGTATCATAACAATTACCGGTCCCGAAGTCATGAACTCGATCAACCCCTCAAAAAAGGGCTTGTCTCTGTGTTCATCATAAAAATTTTCAGCCTGCTGTGTGGTAAGCATAATCATTTTTAAACCCGTGATCTCAAAGCCGGCTTCATTTATCATAGCCAGGATCGGTCCGGACTTGCCTGTCCTTACGGCATTGGGTTTTATAATAGCAAATGTCAGATCACCATTCATTTTTTGCCTTTTTCGTAATTGTACTTCCGGCGCTTCTAATCGGGAATATTGCTTATCTTTACGCCCTTAAATTATGAGGAGCAAAGATGCCTGATTTATACAAATATACAAAAAGATTATCTGAACATTTTTTCAACTCAGATAACATCTTGCTGATCAGTCACATAAATCCTGATGGTGATGCAATTGGTTCACAGCTTGCGCTTTATCATTATCTGGTCTCCTCAGGCAAGAATGTAACAATGATCTCTCCAAATAATCTCCAGGAATTCCTCAGATGGATGGAGGGGTCGGATCTTATTCATGTATATATCCGCCAGAGGGAAAAGTGCAGAAAGCTTGTTGAGGCAGCAGATCTTATAGTGATGCTTGACTTCAATCAGCCTGACAGGCTTGGAGAAATGGAAGATCTTGTTACCGGATCAGGAACTGTAAAAATAATTATCGACCATCATCTCGATCCGAAAGGTTTTGCAGATTTTGAAATTTCTGATTCCGGCTACTGTTCAACTGCCGAGCTTGTTCATGAACTGATCACAGAAATGAACGGTAACCCTTTCCGCAGCAAACCTTACAGTGAGGCAATTTATGTGGGGATCATTACCGATACAGGTAATTTTGAATATGGATCATATACGAGTCGCACTTTAAGGATCGTTGCTGATTTACTCGATACTGGTATCGAAAAAGAAAGAATTCTTAATCTCGTTTACAATAATTTCTCCGAGAACAGATTAAGACTTCAGGGATTCGCTCTGAATGAAAGAATGGTCGTACTGCCTGAGTATCAGACAGCTTATATATGGCTTACCCGGGCTGATCTCGATGATTATAAATATGTAAAGGGCGATACTGAAGGATTTGTAAACCTTCCCCTTTCAATAAAAGGGATAATTTTCTCGGCATTCTTTGTCGAGAAGGAAGGTTTTGTAAAGCTTTCATTCCGTTCCACAGGTAATTTTCCGTCAAACAAATTTGCATCGGATTTTTTTTCGGGGGGCGGACATATGAATGCATCAGGAGGTGAATACAGGGATTCGCTTGAAAATTCAATTGCTTATTTTTTGAAGATCCTTAAGGAAAATTTCAGAAGCCTGAACGGGAATAAATAAGGAAATGATAATAAGAGTTTTAGTTATTACGTTATTTATTATATCTTTTTTTTCGTGCAGACAGGCTCCGGAACAAAAGAACGTTCAGCCTCCCGGGAGAAAAGAGCTGGCAGATCTGAACAGGTATCTTGTCCGGAAAGACAGGGAGAGGATAGAAGGTTATATTGAAAGAAGAGATCTTGAGATGACGGAATCACAAACAGGATTGTGGTACCAGATCATTTCGGGGGGACGCGGTGATTTTCTGTCAAATAACCAGAAGATAGTTATGGAATATACCTGTTCGCTTCTTGATGGTACAAAATGTTATTCATCGGAAGAGTCAGGACCGGAAGAACTGATTATCGGAAGAAGTGAAATGGTTCCCGGACTGGATCAGGGATTGAAAATGCTGAAACCGGGAGGAGAAGCGGTTTTCATTATTCCTCCTTACCTGGCTTATGGCCTTAAAGGCGACGGTAATAAAATACCGGCCAGGTCAGTAATTGTATATGAAGTAAGAATTTTAAACAACTGAAATAATTAATTTTTGAAAATGATGATAAAGATGAACAATTTAATTAAAGGTTTTTTATTTACGGGATTGATAATGATAATGCTTTCTTCCTGTGACCTTACAAAAAAATATGAGAAGGAAGAAAAGGAAGAGATATTGAATTATCTGAATCAGCACCCCGAACTTGCTTTTGAGTTGAAAGAGAGTGGATTATATTATCTTGACGTTACAGTGGGCACTGGTGAAAAGCCTGTGGCAAAGGATACAGCTTTTGTTACATATACCGGTTATTTCCTTGACGGTACGAAGTTTGACACCAATGTTGGAGGCGACCTGTTCGCATTCCCGGTTGGAGAAAGTTATGTTATTCCGGGATTCGATGAAGGTGTTATGTACATGAAGGAAGGTGGAACTGCCAAGTTGCTTATACCTTCTTTTCTTGGCTACGGGAACTCAGGTTATTATATGTCGGCATATACTCCTCTTCTCTTTGAGGTCAAGCTTGACAGTATTGCACCGTACGCCGGAAAGTAGTATTTCTATTGCATAACATATACAACTAACCTGTTATCAAGATCGGGTTTGTCAGCTTTCCATTCAGAAATTCTCATAGTCCTGATGAATTCTGATGGAAGGCTGATATCTGCCGCTATACAAAGCAGGGTTTTGCTGTTACAGACAGATAAAAGTGTCTCCAGCATACGCGAATTCCTGTAAGGTGTTTCCATAAATATCTGGGCATAACCTTCGTGAGCCTTCTTTTCGATTTCTTTTATGCATGAAGCACGCTCCTGTGGTTTGACCGGAAGATATCCGTGAAAAGTAAAGTTCTGACCGTTGCATCCGGAGGCTGTTAACGCAAGTATTATAGATGAAGGTCCTGACAACGGTACTATTCTTATGTTCTTTCTGTGCGCAACAGCGATCAGGTTTGATCCGGGATCAGCAATCCCCGGCAGCCCGGCCTCACTCATCAGACCTATATCTGTGCCATTCATCAGAGGCTCAAGGAACTGACTTATGTCATCTTCGCGGGTATGCTCATTAAGTTCTGAAAAACTACAATCATCAATGGGGAAGTTTTTATCAATAAGCCTCAGAAACCTTCTTGCACTTCTTATCTCTTCAACAATAAAGAACCTTAACTGTTTTGTTATGCTGAGAACCTTTTCGGGGATGACCGATGAGAAATCATTTCCCCCAAGTGTAACCGGAATAAGATATAATCGTCCTTTCACTGTTCAGAAGTTTATCAAATATAGTAAAATATGAAGTAACTGTGCCGATGCAAAAAATATCATGTCCTGTTTGGTACTATTGAATTTTAATATAGGTTTGTCTGCAAATTGATCAATTGTGAAAATCACTTTTTTAGGTACGGGGACATCTCAGGGTGTTCCGGTGATTGCCTGTGAATGCAAAACATGTTTATCTGAAGATCAGCACGATAAGCGTCTGCGGACATCTGCACTGATTGAAATTGACAGAACCGTGTTGCTTATTGATGCCGGTCCGGATTTCCGCCAGCAGATGCTCAGGGAAAATGTAAAAAGACTGGATGCAATCATCCTTACACATGAACATAAGGACCATATTGCAGGAATGGACGACGTGAGGGCATTCAATTATAAAAGCCAGGATGCGATCGACATTTTTGCCGAAGAACGGGTTCAGAAAGCCATAAAAAGCGAATTCTCTTACGTTTTTGCTGAATATCAGTACCCGGGCATACCTAAAATGAGATTAAACAATATTGACGGTTATGGATTCAGGATCAAAGGGATCGAAATTATACCAATAAGGGTACGTCACCTTCATCTTGAGATATACGGATTCAGGATCGGGAATTTTGCTTACATAACCGATGCAAACTATGTTCCCCAGGAGAGCAGGGAAAAACTGTTTGGTGTGAAATATCTGGTTATCAATGCGCTGAGGAAAGAAAAACACATATCCCATTTCAGTCTTCGGGAAGCGATCGATTTCATAAGGGAAATTTCACCCCGGAAAGCATTTATTACACATATAAGCCATCAGATGGGGTTGCACAGCGAAGTGAGCCGCGAGCTTCCTCCAGGAATATGTCTTGCTTACGATGGCCTCAGCTTTATTTGTGATGACTGATCCTAGAATTTTCTCTTCTTATAGCTTTTGACAAGCTTTTTCTGATACCCCGATGAGAAATAATAGCGGTTTCTCCCAAGCTGGGAAGTGTTTACCTTGGATGCATCAGCCCTCTTCTTATAATAGGGATTCTGCTTCGAAGGTGCACAGCTGGTAAGCATTGCAATGAAAATAAACAATGCAAAATACTTTATTATCCTGACAGTTTCACACATCCTTTTATCTGGATCAGAAAAGATTGCTAAAAATACAAATTTTTACCCAACAAAACAAATCCTTAGATCAGCATGTTGATTTTTAGTACTTTTTCAGACAAAAAACAATTTTTTCATTAACGTTATGTTATATTATTCAAGTATATTAATGGTGAAATTTTTTATCTGTTAATTAGCTTTTTATAAATACAGATTTGCTGCGTTTTATGTCGAACATTATTTCATCCCTGACAGGAAAAACCGCAATTATTCTAAGGAATTGCTGCATTATATTGTTATTTACAGTAAACCAGGCTTTTGCTCAGGGGATAGAGCAGATTGGCATTGAGGCGACCCGCGGTCTGATTACCGGCAGGATATACCTTGCAGACAATTCAACAATAAATCTGGAAGCACCCAGGCCGCTGTTCAGTTTTCTTCTTAACGGCAGATATTGTACATCAGCTGATTATGAAGCTGTTAAGAATGACTCTGTTTTCTCACAGACTGTTGATGGTACCCTGAAGATCACTTTCCGGCTGCCTGATGCCGGAGATCCTGACTGGGCATGCGGTATAATATTTAAAAACACAGGTTCCGATACCCTTATTGTCAGCAATGTTGTTCCCTATGGTGAGGATAAATCTTCAGTATATATAACCGGTCATGGTCCGGCCGGCCTTGCCAGAGCCTGTCTTTTCCGTCCCGGTTACAGGCCTGTCAGGGTGATTCTGCCGGATAATGCCTGGGAACTTGGTTATTCTTCATTTTCAGCAGGCCATGAACAATCATTATGCGGACTTACACGCAGGACCAAAACAGATGGAGCCATTAGAAAAAGGTATGAGACCTTGTTAGTTCCCGGATCATCTGTAACATATACGATGTACACCTCACTTTACAAGGGAACCTGGCAGGATGGAATCCGCAAGGTATTCAGAGATAAGTATTTATATGACATTAGTAAATTTGATTACAAACTATATGAGCGGAATGACCTTACCTGGATAAGGGAATCCTACCTTATAATACTTCAGATGGCATGGGACAGGGAATTTTATGACAGGCTTACAGGTAAATACACATATCCGGAGCTTCTGAAGACTGGGATACAGGATTTCGGGAAGATCGATGTTTACGGGATATGGCCTACATGGCCGCGTCTCGGCCTCGACAGGAGAAATCAGTGGGATTTGTACAGGGATCTTCCCGGTGGTATTGCCCAGCTGGGTAATTTTGTAAAGTTGTCACATTCATACGGCACACGCTTCTTTATAGCTTATAATCCATGGGATAACAGTACAAGGAAGGAAGATCATTACAGGGGAATGGCGAAGCTGATTAAAGAAACTGATGCCGATGGTGTTGTACTTGATACAAGAGGGAACTCGAGCTATGAACTGCAGGCGGCTGCTGACAGTGTCAGAAAAGGCGTTGTAATGTTTTCAGAAGGAATGGCTGTTGTAAAAGATATGCCGGGAATTATCTCCGGACGGGTCCATAACGCAATATTCTTAAGTCCCGAACTGAATCTTAATAAACTAATTAAACCGGATTTTGCCATTTTCAGGGTCTGCGACGTGGGAGAGGACCTGATACACCGCGAAACTGCAATTTCGTTTTTTAATGGTTACGGTACAGAACTCAATATGTTCCGTCCGGGAGGAAGGAACGACGATTTCAGGGCCGATATGGATTATCTTGCACGGACCACTTTCATCCTCAGGCAGAATAATGATGCATTCCTGGATAAGAACTGGACACCCCTGATCGAAACTGCGACCGATAATATTTTTGTTAACAGATGGCAGTCAGGAGAAAAAACTATTTATACTGTCCTTAATCTCAGGCAGGAAGGATTTTCAGGAAAGCTTTTTCAGGTGCCGGTACGGCAAGGCAGGCACTATGTCTCACTCTGGAACCACGAGAATCTGATTCCCGGGCCGGTTAACGGAAAGACTATGATACCGGTGAAAACTGAAGGCTGGCCTTCTGATTGGAGCGGAACAAGAAAGGAAGGTTCTGTTGATTGCATTGCTGAATTTCCCGAAATTCTCAGGTCTGAGCTGATAAATGGTGATTCGGTAAAGATTAATTACCCCGGATCCGGGAAGCTCGTTTTGTGGAAAGGTAATCCTTCTTACAAAGCAGAAAAGAAAGAGTTGAAGGTTATAAGCGATACAATTGTAAGCGTCAGGAACCTTTTCGGTTATTATGAAGGAAAGCTGGTGATCCAGCTTATTGTTAACGAAAGGCTTGCCGATGAGAATGTTATTAATGTAAGAGGAGGGGAGCCATGGCTGATAAGCCGGATCACGCGGTCTGTACCTGCAGCTGAAATACCCGCTGATATGGTTCTTGTTCCCGGAAGGAATTTTTCATTTGAGGTTTCACCGACTGATAATTTCATTCCTTACCCGGCCATCAGCAATAAGATTTTCCAGATAGACAGTTTCCTGATTGACAAATTTCCTGTCACAAATGCTCAGTATTACGAATTCATCATGAGAACAGGCTACCGGCCAGCCGATACAACCCGGTACTTAAGGCACTGGGTATCTGGTATGTATAAACAGGGGCAGGATAAGTATCCGGTTGTATATATTAGTTATGAGGATGCAGTGGCTTATGCCCGGTGGGCTGAAAAAAGGCTCCCATCAGAAGCTGAGTGGCAGCTGGCGGCACAGGGCCCCGATAAACGGAAATGGCCCTGGGGTAATGAGTTCCATGCCACCAATTGTAATAATGCTTTCGACAGGCCAACCCCTGTTGATGCATTTACGAAAGGACAAAGCCCGTATGGAGCACTGGATATGGTGGGGAATGTATGGCAGATGACAGGTGATATGTACTTCAACAGTACGAATTATTTCATATCTATCAGGGGAGGGAGCTTTTACCATCCCGAGTCCGGTTCCTGGTATATTGAGGGAGGCCCCCAGCCGCTCGACAGAACCCAGATAATGCTCCTTGTATCACCAGGCTTTGACCGCAGTGAAACTGTCGGGTTCCGCTGTGTCAGGGATATAGATCCGAAAAATTTCAGATCAGGTAAATAATGGAAAGAAAAACGTATTAAAATACGTTTTTTAATACGTTTTTTAATACGTTTTTTAATACGTTTTTCTTTTACAGCCTGGTCAATATTGGAGCTTACCGGCTCCGTTCCCAATTTCAGGTTGGTAGAAGTCCGGCACCAATCCTGTTTTAATTGTATATGCCTTGGCAAGTTTGATCATGAAGTTCTCTGCCTCTTCTTTCAAAACAATTGAAACTGTGCAGCCACCGAAGCCTGCCCCGGTCATCCGTGTGCCTGTCACCCCGGGTAGTTTTCTCCCTTCATATACAAGTGTGTCGAGCTCTGTGCCCGTAACTTCATAATCGTCTTTCAGGGAGTCGTGCGACAGGTTCATTAATTCGCCGAATCTTTTAATATTGTTTTCTTTCAGCACTTTTACAGCCTCAATTACTCTTCCGTTCTCGCTGATCACATGCTTTGCCCTGCGTCTTACAACAGGATCGGAGATATATTTCTCCAGTACATCCAGATCACCTGTTACCAGCTCACTGAGGTTTCTTATGGGTTTGTATGCCTGCAGAAGCTCAACGGCTTTTTCACATTCCGCTCTTCTTTCGTTATACTTTGAACCGGTTAGTCCACGCCTTTTGTTTGTATTTGTGATAATCAGCGAAAAATCATCCAGGATTACAGGAACATTTTCATAATCAAGAGTATCACAATTCAGGAAAATTGCATGATCTTTTTTGCCGAAACCTACCGCAAACTGATCCATTATACCGCAGTTCATTCCAACGAATTCGTTTTCAGCAAGCTGACCCATCTTTACAAGTTCGAGCGTAGTAAAGCCTGCATTGAACAATTCGTTAAGGGCAACTGCAGTTACAATTTCAATAGAAGCCGATGATGAGAGGCCTGCTCCGTTTGGAACATCACCGTAATAAAGGAGTTCAAGACCGCTGATCTTTTTCCCTCTTTTCAGAAATTCATTAATCACACCGAGAGGATAATTTATCCATGTTTTACCTGTGTTTTTGAACAGGCCGTCAATAGTTGTTTCTTCGTCATGGTCAAAATTCAAAGTGCTGAATTTTAATTTATTCCCTTCGGTTTTTCGTATAAGCAGGTAGGTACCGTAATTGAGGGCACAGGGGAAGACATATCCGCCGTTATAATCGGTATGTTCGCCGATAAGGTTAACTCTCCCGGGTGAGAAAAAAAGAACAGGCTTTTCATTCCTGTTCCCGTATTTCTCATAGAATTTGTCAGAGAAATGTTTCTTATTCATCAGTTATACTTTAAGTTTCTTCTCAATTTCGTTTATCTGGCTCCTGAAATGTTTGTCGGTATCAATAAGGTTATTGACTGTTTTGCACGCATGAAGTACTGTTGCATGATCTTTCCCTCCGATATGTGAGCCGATGCTTGCAAGTGATGCTTTCGTAAGGTTTTTTGAGAAATACATCGAAACCTGGCGTGCCTGCACGATCTCTCTTTTTCTTGTTTTTCCCTGAATAAGATCGATAGGGATCTTATAGTATTCGCATACTATTTTCTGTATGTAATCGATTGTAATTTCTCTTCGTGAAGTGCTTATCAGCTTTTCGACCATCATCCGTGCTAGGTCGAGGGTTATTTCCTTCCTGTTAAGGGTTGACTGGGCATATAATGATATCAAAACAGCTTCGAGTTCCCTTATATTATTTGTAATATTAACTGCAAGGTATTCAAATATCTCGTCAGGCAGTTCAATGCCGTCATTGTATGCTTTCCTTTTAAGGATTGCCAGGCGGGTCTCATAATCAGGTCTTTGCAGGTCGGCCTGAAGCCCCCATTTGAACCTGGAGAGGAGCCTTTGTTCCATTCCCTGAAGATCTACCGGCGGTTTGTCACAGGTAAGAATGAGCTGCTTCCCTGACTGATGAAGGTGATTAAATATATGGAAGAAGGTATCCTGGGTCTTTTCTTTTCCTGCGAACTCGTGAACATCGTCGAGTATCAGGACATCGATCATCTGGTAGAAATGAAGGAAATCGTTCTTATTGTTATTCCTTACCGATTCAACAAACTGGGTCTGGAATTTATTTGCATTTACATATAAAACAGTTTTGTCGGGATGTTTTTCCTTTACAAGTATTCCTATAGCCTGGGTAAGATGGGTTTTGCCGAGACCGGAATCGCCGTAGATCATAAGCGGGTTAAAGGCAGTTCCGCCCGGGTTGTTCCCGACGGCAATTCCCGCCGAACGTGCAAGCCTGTTGCATTCGCCTTCAACGAAATTGTTGAAATTATAATCGGGATTCAGTTTCGGGTCGAAATGCAGCTTTTTTATGCCGGGTATGACAAACGGATTCTTTATTGAGGGATGGGTGACGTCGAAGGGGACCTGGAGAGGTTTATTGTTCAGATCTGCCTTATTCCTCGACGGGTACCTTACTGTATATGGTTTTCCATCGCTATAATTTGCATTTTCCATCACGACGTTATACTCAAGTTTGGCTTCAGTACCAATCTCACGTCGAAGCGTTTTTCTTAGAATATCTATATACTGCTCCTCCAGGTATTCATAAAAGAAAGGACTTGGTACCTGGATTGTAAGAATGTTATTCTCAAGTTTGAGAGGTACTATTGGTTCAAACCATGTTTTATAACTGGGCGAAGGGATTATATCCCTTATAATTTGCAGACAGTTATTCCAGACATCGTGATGCGTTTTGTTCATTTAGAAAGGTTGTTTTATAAGGACGTATTCAAGCTCATTTCTTAAGCAATATTTGTAAAAAAAAAACTAATAAAAAAAATTATTTTCACTTGATTTTGTCAAAAAAAGTATATGGTTTTATCCATCAGTAACTTACCCGTGAAAAAATAATTTCTTTTCGTAAATCACAGTAAATCAATCAGTTAGAGGCAATAAGTCAACCTAACAAGTGTATAACAACTCATTATAAACTCAAGTTCATAACCGGGCATTATAAAAACAAAAATGCGGATTATTCTAACATGACTTCACATCTCTTTCACGACGAAAAGATAATGTGAATTTTTTAATATACGATCATTCTGAAGGAATATTTTTTTTGCCAAATAAAGAAAAATGTACATACTTTTTCGGATTGGCTTTCATATCCTGTAAAAGGAGGTTCAGGCTCTGAAGTGTACCTGACAAATTTGTATATAGAGAATCATCTGTAAGTAATTGTCCGGCACTGCCTTTACCCTCATTAAGATTTTTCAGAAGGCCTGATGTTCCTTCGAGGGTTTTCTTCAGATCCGCCAGTGAAGAATAAATATCGGAAGCTGCAATCGTATCTGAAATTGATTCAAGGTTGGTCACTGCCTTGCTTATTTTTGGTGAATTATCAGCCAGCATACCTGAAAACCTTGTAAGATCAGCGACTGCCTTTTTAAGATCTTTCTCATTTGAGCCTATGATATCGTTAACACTTCCTGCTGTACTGTTAAGATTTGACACGATACCATTTACATTTTTCCTGAATTCCGGATCAAGCACATCATCAATTGCGGCAGTGACCGAATCAAGGGCAACAACCAGTGACATCAGTTTATCCTTTATGGGCCCGAACTGTTCTTCAATACTTACAATTATCGATTTGGAAAGCATTCCGGGTATTGTATCGCCTTCATTGTAGAATCCGGGGCCGTTTCCTAAGAGGAACTGGACCTTCATTCCGGCAATTATTGAAACGGGAAGTATTTCGGCGACAGAATTGACCGGTAGCCTGAAATCATTACTTACCGAGTAAGTTACAAGGATCTTTCCGCTCGTTTCATTGAGAAGGCTTATCGACTGGACCACACCGACCCTGAAGCCATTTATTTCAACGGGGCTCGATTCGGCCAGACCTCCGATATCGTCAAATACACTGTAATAGTAAGCAGTCTTCTTGAAATAATCTTTGCCTTTCAGAAAATTGAAGAGCCATATAAATGCCAGAATGGTTACGAGTGCTGCTGCTCCTACTTTGACTTCATTTGAGATTTTCATGGTTGCCGGATGTTTATTTCTTCTTTTTAAGGTCAAGAGCCTGTTGTAAAGGTAGTATTTTGTTATCTTTTAATGCAATTACAAAAGCATCAGGAAAGATTTCTTCAATTTTCCTCCTGTATTTCACTGCTTCGGCATATTCTCTGAAGCTTCCGGTGGCATATTTATACCGTTCCTGCACATTGATTTCCACAATATCGGTCAGTCCTCTGAAGTTTTCCGGTTTAATTTCTGTTCTGGCTGACGCCGAAGACACCTGCACCATAAAAACGATGCCATCATCTTTCTGAACCGGTTCAGCGGTAAGCTGAGGGTCTTCATCAGGCAGTTTTTTATCATTCGGGGTAAAATTGCTCATCTTATCTATACCATTTATATAATCGCGGCATGCCCTGTATATTGCGGATGCCAGGTAATCCTGTCCCTGTTCGGAGTTAAGATACTTCTCCTCGGCAGCGTTTGTAATGAACCCGGTTTCGATAAGCACGCTTGGCATGGCAGTGTTAAAGAGAACCCAGAAACCCGCCTGCCTGACACCCCTGTCATTCCTGTTTGCTCTTTCCTTGAACTGCGTCTGGATCTTCATTGCAAGATCAGCACTTTGTTTCTGGTATACATTCTGTATAAGAGTGAATATAATATAAGATTCAGGTGATTTCGGATCAAATCCCTGGTATCTGGTTGAATAATCATCCTCCAGAAGAATGACTTCATTCTCTTTCATGGCCACAGCAAGGTTATCCTCATCTTTTGCAAGCCCCATTATATATGTTTCAGGACCGGACACATTTTTGTTTCTTGCCCAGTTTGAATGTATTGAAATAAAAAGATCGGCTTTGTTCTTATTTGCAATCTCCGGCCTGTCGAGCAGATCGACAGTGGAATCGTCTTCCCTGGTATAAACTACCTTCACGTTACTTAGACTGGCCGTGAGGTATTCACCGGTTTTCTTTGCAATAGCCAGGTTGATATTCTTTTCCTGGCTGAATGATCCGAGAGCGCCAGGGTCTCTTCCCCCATGTCCCGGATCAATAACTATAACCCACTTTCCGTTTGTTTTGAATAAGGGAACGGCATGAACATTAATGAGGGTAAAAAACAGGGCGAAT